>JAEEGF012497400.1_pt1 | contig 15175 bp, 12 predicted proteins | sample 9134171 | NCBI WGS metagenome assembly JAEEGF01 (sample SAMN16246542, study PRJNA631951) | gut metagenome | biome: gut microbiome; feature: rumen; material: AP-attached | host: Bos | place: Iran: Karaj | collected 2018-10 | reverse complement strand
CCCAGACAGTCCTTGACACCAACCTGCATAACGAAGTGCATACCCTTCATGGCAGCAGGAGCCTTCATCTCAAGAGACTGACCCTGGAAGTTCTTCACCTCCTCATCGTCCATAACGATAGGACGGATGCAGGCATGAGGACAAACGAAGGCACACTTGTTACACTGGATACAGTTCTCGGGGTTCCATACAGGAACGAAGCCGGCAACACCACGCTTCTCATAAGCAGCGGTACCCTGCTCCCAAGCACCATCCTCGTAGCCCTTGTAAGCACTTACGGGCAGGTCGGCACCGTTCTGAGCGTTGATAGGACGAACCAGCTCTGAAACGAATGCGGGCTCATCACGGACGATAGCCTCATCGTCGGGCAGGTTAGCCCATGCGGGATCTACGGCCAGTGTCTTGTACTCGCAACCGCGGTCAACAGCGGCGTAGTTCATGTTTACAACATCCTCGCCCTTCTTGCCATAAGACTTGACAATAGCCTTCTTCATCTGCTCTACTGCCAGCTCTACGGGGATTACCTCGGTAATGCGGAAGAATGCAGACTGCAGGATGGTATTGGTACGGTTACCCAGACCAATCTCCTGGGCAATCTTGGTGGCGTTGATATAATAAACGGTAATGTTCTTCTGAGCGAAGTACTTCTTGACGCTGTTGGGCAGGAAGTTAACCAGCTCCTCACCGTCGAAGATGGTGTTCAGCAGGAACTGACCGTTCTGACGGAGGCCGCGAAGCACATCGTACATACGCAGATAAGCCTGAACGTGGCAAGCCACAAAGTTAGGAGTCTTAATCTGGTAAGTAGAACGGATGGGGGTATCACCGAAACGCAGGTGTGAGCAGGTGAAACCGCCGGACTTCTTAGAGTCGTATGAGAAGTATGCCTGGCAATACTTATTGGTATTGTCACCGATAATCTTGACTGAGTTCTTGTTGGCACCTACAGTACCGTCGGCACCCAGACCGAAGAACTTGGCCTCGAAGATTCCCTCGCCACCGAGAGCCATCTCCTCCTTAACGGGCAGAGAGGTGAAGGTGAGGTCATCTACGATACCTACGGTGAAGTGGTTCTTAGGCTCGGGCAACTCCAGGTTCTCATAAACGCTGAGAATCATGGTAGGTGTTACGTCGGCTGAACCCAGACCGTAACGGCCGCCTACGATAACGGGAGCATTCTCCTTGCCGTAGAAGGCGTCTCTTACATCCAGCAACAGAGGTTCGCCGTTGCTTCCGGGCTCCTTGGTACGGTCCAGAACAGCAATGCGCTTGCAAGTTGCGGGAACGGCCTTCAACAAGTGCTCTACGCTGAAGGGGCGATACAGATGAACGCTGACCAGACCGTACTTCTTGCCATTGGCATTGGCGTGGTCAATAGCCTCGCGGGCTGCCTCGGTACCGGAGCCCATCATGATGATTACCTGCTCGGCATCCTCGGCTCCGTAGTAGCTGAAGAGCTCGTACTTACGGCCTGTACGCTCTGAGATGGCGGCCATATATTTCTCTACGATAGCGGGAACGGCATCGTAGTAACGGTTGCAGCTTTCGCGGTGAGCGAAGAATGTCTCGGGGTTCTCGGCCATACCCTTTGCCTGAGGATGCTCAGGTGAGAGACAACGTGCACGGAACTCGGTAAGAGCCTTCTGGTTTACCAGGTCGCGGACATCATCCTCCTCAATCAGCTCTACCTTCTGATACTCATGAGAGGTACGGAAGCCGTCAAAGAAGTTGATGAAGGGTACACGGGCTTCGAGAGCTGCCAGGTGAGCTACTGCGGAGAGGTCCATTACCTCCTGAACAGAGCCCTCGGCCAACATTGCGAAACCGGTCTGACGGCAAGCCATAACGTCGCTATGGTCACCGAAAATACACAATGAATGAGTGGCTACGGTACGAGCTGATACGTGGAATACTGAAGGAAGCAGCTCGCCGGCAATCTTGTACATGTTGGGGATCATCAGCAGAAGACCCTGAGACGCTGTGAATGTGGTGGTGAGCGCACCAGCCTGCAGAGAACCGTGAACAGCACCGGCTGCACCAGCCTCGGACTGCATCTCCTGTACCATTACTGTGTCGCCGAAGAGGTTCTTACGACCCTGAGCGGCCCACTCGTCAACATGCTCCGCCATGGGAGATGAAGGAGTGATGGGATAGATAGCAGCAACCTCGCTGAACATATAGGCAACATGTCCTGCACAGGTGTTACCATCCCATGTCACAAATTTCTTTTCTTTTGCCATAATAAATTGAAAGTTATACAAAAATCTTTATCCTAAATTTCTTTAATTCTGAATTAATACAGGAATCCGTAAACCCAGATGGGAATCTCCTGCTCGGCACCCTCTGCTATATTGGAAAGCGCATACAGGACATCGGTGTTCTTACGCTTGGGATGTTCCAGGCAGATACGGAAGCGCTGCTTTCCGTCAACGATAAACGTACTGCTTCTGTCACCGGCCTCTACCTTGTGACGTCCCCACAACGCATTCTGGAAGAAGGTCTCCATCAGGGTTTCCTCGTCGGTCTTGCCGGGAGTCATGGCGTACATCAGGTTGGTGTTGTGCAGGTACAGTCCGGAGGGTTTCTTGGGGAATTCCTCACCGTGACGGTATATCATATTCAGCAGTCGGGCATCGCTCAGATACTTGATGTAATTCATTACGGTTGCGCGGCTGGTCTGCATATCGCTGGCCAGCTGACTGACATTGGGCGCACCGGTTCCTCCGGTTGCCAACAGGTACAGCAGCTTCTTGATCTTGCTCAGATACTTCAGGTCAATCTGCTTGATGAGCAGGATATCCACCTCAATCATCATATTCATGGTCTTCAGCAGATTCTCGCTGAAATTGCTGTTCTCCAGGAAGAAGGGATAATATCCGTGGTGAAGGTAGTTGCGGAAATGCTCCAAGGGATCCACCTTGGCCAGCACTTCCTGGGCAATACGCTCGTGACGGTTCTGAATCTCGCGGATGCTGTAGGCCTTGAAATTCTCGCCCGTCTTCAGATTCAGATACTCGCGGAAGGAGAAGCCACGCAGATTGTAACTGTCCACAATGCCGTTCAGTTCGGGGTTCTCGTCCTTGAGACGCATGACACTACTTCCTGTGAAGACTACACGCAGACGGGGTATGCGATTGTAAATCAAGCGCAGCTCATGGCTCCAGTCCGGCTGCTTGAATACCTGGTCGATGAGCAGTACCTGCCCGCCGGCCTGTTGGAATTCCTGAGCAAACTGAAACAGTGTCTTCCCCTGGAAGTAGAAGTTGTTCATGTTGATATACAGGCACCGCTTGTCCCGTAAACCGAAGTTCTCTTTTGCATACTGAAGCAGGAAGGTTGTCTTACCAACGCCCCGACTGCCTTTAATTCCTATCAAACGCTGCTTCCAGTCGATTTCGTCCATCAGGGCACGACGAACCGGAGCCTGCGTATGTTCCAAAAGAAATTGGTGTATCCGAAAGAATGTCTCTAACATACCCGAAATAGATTATTTTTCCGGTGCAAAGATACTCATTTTCAGGCAAATTGCAAACTCTACATAACAAAAAGTGCATTTTACCTGTTATTTTTTGGGAAAAACATCAATATGACGCATCTGTTTCATGATAAAAGACTGACGTTTCAGCATATAAGATGACGGATTTTTGCTACTGAACCTCAACGGGTTAGGTAAGGTGGCGGCAATGAGTGCGCAATTGGCGCGGGTGAGTTCGGACGAGGAGCGCCCGAAATGCTGCTGTGCCACGGCTTCGGCTCCGTAGATGCCGTCACCCATCTCGATGGAATTCAGATAGACTTCCATAATCCTGTGCTTGCCCCAGATGAGTTCAATCAGTGCGGTAAAATACGTCTCCAACCCCTTGCGTACCCAGCTGTGGGCGGGCCACAGGAATACATTCTTGGCAGTCTGCTGGGATATGGTACTTCCGCCTCTGTGCCGTTTGCCGGCCCTACTCTCCTCAATGGCTGCGTTGATGGCCTTGAAGTCAAAGCCGTGATGCTTCAGATACAGCTGGTCCTCGCTGGCCATAACGGCTACGGGCATATACAGGGACATCTCGTCCAGGGGGACCCAGTGATGCTTCAGCCTTATCTTCTCGCCATGCGCTACCTGCTGACAGCAACGGATTACCATCAAGGGGGTCACATAGACCGGAATCCACCGGTATGCTATAACAGCAAGGATTGTGCTTCCGAAGAACAGAAGCACAATCCTTTGCATTATTTTCTGAATTTTCCTAAGCATAGTCAGTCCGACTCTCCCTACGGGAGGGAACGGGGGGGGGAATCGCTTTTACTTCAACGTTCCTGCGTTGGCAGCGTTAATCATAGCCTCGCTGGCATACAGATACACTTCCACGCGGCGGCTGGCATTCCTATCCTCCTTGCCATTGGCATCGTAAACCAGATACTGGGGGTCCTCACCGTAACCTGTGGTATTCTTAATCTGAGAGGTGCTTACACCACAGGTATTTGTAAGGAAGCCGCGGACTGCGTTGGCGCGGTCCTGGCTCAGTGTCAGGTTGAGCTCTTCACCGCCCTCGCTGCTGGCAAAGCCGTAAATGGCAACGTCACAGTCTGTATAAACGTTCAGTACATTGTTGGCAAACTGGCGCAAAGAGGCCTGAGCCTTAGCCTGCAGGTCGCTCTTACCTACCTTGAACAGGATGCCGTTGTCAAAGGATACCTTCACTGCCTCCAGGCCGTTCTTGTCCGTAACCGTCTCAACCTGAGCATTATCCACTGCCTCGGCAGCTGCCTTGGCCTTATCCATTTTCTTGCCGATCAGGATACCTGCTGTGGTACCTCCGGCAACACCTACGCCCGCACCGATGGCCGCGCCTAACTTGGCACCGCTTGAGCCGCCGGCCAAAGCTCCGATGGCGGCACCTAAACCTGCACCTAAAGCACCGCCGCCGGCACCGCCGATAAGGCCGCCCTTAGTGGTATTATTCATGTTACAACCAGAAAACAGGAGAGCTACAGCCAGCGCTCCCATTGTACCTTTCATTCCTTTCATATTCCGATTCGTTTTAAATGTTGAACATTTCCTTTACAGTCAAAATTTACGCAAAGTTACACATTATTTGAAAAGAAGCGTGCAAAATCCGCGTTTTTTTAGTACTTTTGCAGCGGTTTTAACACATAGGAAGGGTTAAACTTTAGATTTCAGACAAACAAAAAAAGAACAAACATAATGGCAAAAGAATTGGAATTCCTCACAAAACGCAGCGAGGACTACAGTAAATGGTATAACGAACTGGTGGTAAAAGCCGACCTGGCTGAACAATCTGATGTACGCGGATGTATGGTAATCAAACCATACGGTTATGCTATCTGGGAAAAGATGCAGCGCGTGCTGGACGACATGTTCAAGGAGACCGGAGTACAGAATGCTTACTTCCCCCTGCTTATCCCCAAGAGCTTCCTCTCGAAAGAGGCTGAGCACGTAGAAGGTTTTGCCAAGGAGTGCGCTGTGGTAACACATTACCGTCTGAAGACAAACGATACACATGACGGTGTGGTGGTTGACCCTGCCGCCCGCCTGGAGGAGGAGCTGATTATCCGTCCAACCTCTGAGACGATTATCTGGAATACCTTCAAGAACTGGATACAAAGCTATCGTGACCTGCCCCTGCTGGTAAACCAGTGGTGTAACGTGATGCGCTGGGAGATGCGTACCCGACTGTTCCTGCGTACCAGCGAGTTCTTGTGGCAGGAAGGTCATACAGCCCATGCTACCCGTGAGGAGGCTGAGGCACGTGCCCAGCAGATGCTGAAAGTGTATGCCGACTTTGCAGAGAACTATATGGCCGTACCCGTTGTTCAGGGCGTGAAGAGCGAGACAGAGCGTTTTGCCGGTGCCCTTGACACTTATACCATCGAGGCGATGATGCAGGACGGCAAGGCTTTACAGAGCGGCACCAGCCACTTCCTGGGTCAGAACTTCGGTAAGGCATTTGACGTTCAGTTCCTGAACAGGGAGAACAAACCTGAATATGCCTGGGCTACCAGCTGGGGTGTCAGCACCCGCCTGATGGGCGCCCTTATCATGACACACTCGGATGACAACGGTCTGGTTCTGCCTCCTGCCCTGGCTCCCGTTCAGGTGGTGATCATCCCCATCGGCAAGCCTGCGCAGATGGAACAGTTGGATGCGAAGGCTGAGGAGATTGTCAGGAATCTGAAGGCACTGGGTATCAGTGTGAAGTATGACAATGCCGACAACAAGCGTCCCGGCTTCAAGTTCGCCGACTACGAGCTGAAGGGTGTTCCCGTACGTCTGGTACTGGGTGCCCGTGATCTGGAACAGGGTGTGGTGGAAATCATGCGCCGTGACACGCTGGAGAAGGAGAACGTCAGCATTGACGGTATTGAGCAGTACATTAAGAACCTGCTGAATGAGATTCAGCAGAACATTTTCCAGAAGGCAAAGGCCTTCCGTGATGCCCACATCTACGAATGCGAGAACTATGAGGAGTTCAAGGAGCGTGTGAAGGACGGAGGCTTCTTCCTCTGCCATTGGGACGGCACCGCCGAGACCGAGGCACGGATCAAGGAAGAGACACAGGCAACCATCCGTTGCGTCCCCTTCGGCGTTGAACAGACTCCTGGTACTGACATGGTCAGCGGCAAGCCCGCCAAGGCCCGCGTGCTGATTGCAAGAAGCTACTAAGTATGAAACCGGGAATCTGGATAAGCACGCTCTTTGCCGCCGAGGAGATTCCCTCTGCAATTGTCACCTTTGTGGCATTGCTGATGTTTCTGCAGATAGGAGCATCCATCGCCTTTTCCACGGCATTGGCTGCTCTGCTTTTCCTGCCCTGCATACTCAAGTCCTTTCTGAGGGCCTGGGTGCGCAGGGCTGGTCATTTCAGGGAGATGCTGCTGCTGATTGAGGGCCTTATCTGCATCACCCTCTTTGCACTTGCCGGTGCCTTTACTCAGGGAATATGGTATGTGTTCGCCGCTCTTATGCTCACCAGTTTCCTGGTGGCGTGGCATGAGCTGGCTGCCCGCATGTATTACGAGCGGATGCTCTATTCGCGCCAGCAAAGATTCTACACAAACCTGAAGATTGCCTCAGCCCAACTGGCCGTAATCCTTACCTACGGGGTTATAATTATCATGGTGGGCAACCTGGAGGTATTCTTCCGGCAAATCAGGCATTCATGGGCAATGGGCTGTTACGTGACAGCAGGTGCCTTCATGTTCTTTACGGTCCTGCACATCCTGATTCTTCAGAGTCCGCAAATAGGCAACCGGAGGCGCAGCCATAGCATGGGAGCATCTGTCATAGCTGAAGTTCATGTGATAGAACGAATCAGGGAGCAGCCCGACTGGTGGAAATACGTGCTCAGTATTTTCCTGCTGCTGCTGCCTCAGAGCCTGATGTTCTTTACGCGCGTACATTATTTATTTGATAAGGCAGCAAACGGCGGTATCGGCTGCACGCTGCAGGAAATAGGTTTCGCACAGGGAACCGTGGGTGTGATAGCCTTTACCTTAGGGCTGACCATAGGACGGAGCCTGATGCGATGGATTCCCGCCAACAAGCTCTTCTGGCCGCTGACTTTCATATTGGGACTTTCGCCTGCCGTCTATCTGTTCATGACCATCGATACGCCTGCCACCCTGGCAGCACTCTGCGTTGGCACATTTCACGCCCAGCTCCTCTTTGGTTTGGGAATCTGCATCTGTCGCATTCCCTTGGCCAAGATCTCTGGCGAACGCTACCGCAACTGCGCCAATCTGCTCAGTGTTCCCCTGATAGCCACATGCATGCTGCTGCCCATGATGGCAAGCGGTTGGCTGGTATCATGGTTGGGCTACCATCAGTTCTTCCTTGTAAACACCCTCACAGCACCCATCTGCTGGCTACTGATAAAATGTCTATCCCAAACCGCCTCTGCCACCTCATAAGGAAATAAACAACCATTAAACTAAATACCAACAATAAAGAAAATGAAAAAGACTAAGCTATGGATGTTCGCTACCATCCTGATTATTCTATGTGGCGCAATCGTATTTACATCGTGTAACAAGGAAGACGTCACACCTCCCTCCCCAAAAGATTATTTCTCCTCCTGGAACCAATGCGATGCCCTGACGGCATTGAAGACGTATGTCGAGGATGTGACCAACCCCAAGTCATCCAACTTTATCAGCGCAGAGGACCGTATTGCCACCTTCGATATGGACGGCACCTTTCTGGGTGAGCTCTATCCCACTTATTTTGAGTATAACCTGATTGAATACCGCGTCTTAGACGACCCTTCGTATCGCGACAAGGCTCCCGAAGATGTGCGTCAGGCAGCACAGGACATTCGTGATTTCGTACGCAACGGGAAGGCTCTCCCTGACCATTTCGACATGATTCACGCCCGCGCAGCAGCCAAGGCCTACGCAGGAATGACCCTTGCAGAATTTGACGCCTACGTGAAAGCATATGCCACCACGCCTGCTAACGGATTCGAGGGGATGACCTATGGCCAAAGTTTCTACAAGCCTATGCTCGAGGTGATGGACTATCTGAAGGCCAACGGCTTCACCTATTATGTTGTATCCGGTTCCGACCGTTTCATCTGCCGCGCTCTGGCAGAGCCTATCGGCATCCCAACAAACAGGATTATAGGTATGGATGTATGGCTCAAGACAAACAAGCAAGACGAGGAAGCCGGAGTTGAATACACCATGGGAAAAGAGGAATATCTGATACGTACAGACAGCCTTATTCTTAAAAACCTAAAGAACAACAAGGTAATTCAGATTAGCCAAGAGATTGGCAAAGTGCCCGTACTATCGTTCGGTAACAGCAGCGGCGACTGTGCCATGCACAACTATTGCCTCAGCAACAAGGAACACCGCACCGCAGTCTTCATGTTGGTGGCAGACGATGATGTCCGCGACCATGCCGACTTGGCAGAAGGAGCAAGGCGAGAGGCGAAATGGCGCGAAGCCGGCTACTACGTCATCTCCATGAAGAACGACTTCAAAACCATCTATGGCCCAGGAGTCGTAAAAACAGATTTCACCTTTAATTAAGAAAGATAGCAATTTATAACCTCCCTAAATCAAAAAACGAACCCAATGTCCGATGGTTATTGGGCTCAATGGACGGGAGGTGTTGCTTTAAGACCTCCCGTAACACCTCCCGTCGGTTTAAAATCCATAATATCATTTTTTACTTGGCTGTAAAGAAATACGGGAGGTCTACGGGAGGTGTTGTTCTAACACCTCCCGTACTGCAAACAACCATGGTTGTCGAGATAAACGACAATTTTTGAATATGGGAGGTCATTTTGCAAGAAACTGTCCTGAAGGATGCCATTAATAGTAGCAGTTACAAGTATTAATAGTAGTCATTTTAGGCTTTAGACTCTAAACTTTAGACTTTAGCGCATAGCTATTGCTTCGTGAATTGATTTGACAATGGAGATATTTGTCTCATCTTCATTACAGGGCTATTAGCCATAAGTTTTTACTGCCAGGTTAGGCAATAAAAACTCCCCAGTTAGGGAATAAATTTTCTCTAACCAGACAGAAAACGGGGTGGCAAAAGTTGTTTGGAATATTATTTACACACTTCGAGGATATTGTGCACAGACAACTGCTAGCCGCCTCCTCAATTCTCTGGAACTTTTACCAGAGCGCTGACAACGAAGGTTACCAGGCAGCAGACACAGACGAAGGAGAAGAACATAAGGAAACCCCAATTGTCAGCCAGATAACCTGCAAACATGCCCGGTATCATCATACCCAAAGCCTGGAAGGCGGTACAGATACTGAAGACGGAAGTACTCTTCTCGCCCTTGGCAAAGTAAACCAGGAACAGGGAATAGGCCGTAAAGCCAAAACCGTAGCCCAACTGTTCCAACGCCACACATGAGTTGATAATCAGCATATCGGATGGCTGTGCATAGGCCAGATACACATAAACCAGATCAGGCAATGAGATGGCCAGAATCATGGGCCACCACCAACGGCGCAAACCGTTACGGCTGACCAGCCACCCGCCAAGCAAACCGCCGGCCAGGAGCCCGCATACACCGATTGTACCATAGGCAAAGCCTACGGTAGCGGTACTGAGTTCCAGTCCGCCCTCGCCTAATGTCCTGAGCATAAAGGGCTGAGCCATCTTAGCCAACTGGGCCTCAGGGAAACGGAAGAACAGCATGAACAGCAAGGCAAAGACAATGCCGGGCTTGGAGAAAAATACGCGCAGCGTATCATAGAAGGAGGAGAAGAGGGCCCCTACCCCCACCTTCCCGGATGAGGAAGTGTTATCTTCCACCTGAGGCAGAATACGGGCATGCCACAGGGCCATGAGAATCATGATAGCAGCCATAAGCAACAGGGTGATACACCAGGCTACGGGAACGGAGAAGGCCGTCTGCAACCAGCCGGCCAGAATAACAATCACACCCTGGCAGAAAATGCTGCCGATACGATAGAAGGTGCTGCGGACGCCTACGTAGAGTGCCTGGTCGCGCTCGGAAAGTCCTAAGATATAGAAACCGTCGGCAGCAATGTCATGTGTGGCGCTTCCGAAAGCCATCAGCCAGAAGAAGGCCAGGGAACCGCGCAGCCACCATGCGGTATCTAACGTCAGCGCCACTCCGGCCAGTGCGCCGCCGATCAGAGTCTGCATGACCAGAATCCACCAGCGCTTGGTCTTGAAGGCATCCACCAGGGGACTCCATATAGGTTTGATAACCCAGGGAAGATATAGCCATGAGGTATAAAGGGCCAGCTCCGCATTGGAAAGGCCCATATTGGTGTACATGATTACAGACAAAGTCATTACTGCCATGTAAGGCAACGCTTCAGCGAAATAAAGAGTGGGTACCCACAATGCTCCATTATTTGTTTTCATAGTTCTATGTTATTTTATTCTTATTACTCTGATTCCTAACATTGAGGGATGCTTCCGGGCATACTGGTACAGGGTCATCGGCTCCAGCACCACCTTCTTGTGAATACTGCTGGCATTCAGCAGATGAAGTTTCCCGTCTTTCCCCCAATGAGCAAATCCCACATGGCTGACGTCCAACCCGCTCTTGTCAGTAACAAGAGCCAGAATGTCACCATCCTGCACGGACTTGAGTTTTTCCTTAGATTCATTCAGCAGATTAGACGGAATGTACCGGACAGTTATTCCCGACACTTCTTTCTCCAGCCGGGCTATTGTCTTGATGTCCTCAGGTTTATCCTTCAGCATGGTATAATACTCGGGATGCGTGCTCATAAAGTTGAGTTGCAACTGTTGAGTGGCGGTAAAGGGGAAGTCTGTCGCCGTTTGTTCTTCAACTAATCCCAGGGATGCGTTACTGGCTATCCACTGGCTGAAATAGTGGTTACGGCTGCAATATCCGTCCAGTTTACCCATATTGTAGCGGATAGTTCGCAGCCAATGCAGATAATCATCCCATGTGGTTCCGCCATGCCTGACGGTAAGGGTTAAGGCAGTAACCGTCTCTACCAAAGTGGTGCAGTCCAGTTCGCGCAGGTTCACCACCAGTTCTTCCTCACGGTTCACCTCCAGCGTATGTCCCACATAGGGAACATCCAGGAACCGGCGGGCAAAATACAGTACGGGATTCTCCGTCACGGATTCAGCACGACTGTCCTGAAGGAGCCGGACCACACGGATACTGTCTTCCCTGGAATAGGTGACCGCTTCGGCAGCGAAGTGACACATCAGGCATAATATGAAAGACAGGAAAACAACCCTCATATTTATTTATAATCCTGTATTTGTTACGGAATAGCCTACCAGGCGGTCATAGCGTTCGCCCTGTCCGCGGTAGTATACCAGTACACTGTATTCATTCTCGGTCTGATAGAAATCACCTTCCGTACGGGCGGTAGCGCCATCCTGCTGCCGGTACTGGTAGCTGTAATAGCCCTGCTTCAGCATTACGGCAGCATGGTACAGACCGTTCACTTCATCGTATTCCATCAGGCAGTCCGGGCTGAAAGGCTCACCGGTCCAGAGTCCGCAGACATAGACATCACCGCCCGGAAGCCTGGGTGACTGCAGAGCGAAATGCACTATCACGTACTCTGCCGTAGTGGCATCGTCTATATCATCTGAACTGCGCAGTACATATACGCCATTCTGGTCCCGGGTGGAGGTATAGTTATGCTGCGGCTGTTCGGCAAAGAGCGTGGCATGATAGTAAGGGGCAAACCATTCCATACGCTCTACCCCCATTGCCGTACGATGGATATCCAGGATTTCAAAGCGGTGAAACTCGCTCCCGGCCGGGAAGATGAGATTGCGGTTATGTGTGAACTCTATACCGGCATTATTACGGATATTAGGGACAAGCCCCGTGACTCTGTTATCCCAACGGCGGTTCTGGAAGACGTAAACCTTAAGTTCCCGCTGAGGGTCTATCACATTCAGGGTTCCATATCCCACACCAAGCGTCACCTGCTGATGGTCCCGGTTGAAATCAATGTCCGTATTACTGCTGACCTGTGTCCTGATGTTCACGACGTTCTCATACAGGCAGAACTGTGCCTCCAGTACGGGGGTATCCTCGGACATATCATCATCCTCATTGAAAATCCGCAGACAATAGTTGCCGCTTATCAGGGGACGGAGCTGCTGGGAGGGCAGACGCAGACGGTAATGGGTATAAATCTGAGTGGTATTGAAACTTTTCTCATACTCCTCAACCAACTGGTTGTTAAGGCCTGTCATGTAGTCGCTTTCGAAAATCTCATCGGAGGGCTCCCAGTCGGCATTACAATGCTGCAGATGATACACGTACCGCTGGTAGTCATGACTCATCTCGTCCCACTCAATGGATAGGGTGTGCCTTTTCCTTAAGGACAGGATGGGGGGAAGCGTAGGATCATCATCCACGACCACGGTGAGTGTCTTCACGTTCCCGTCATAAATACGCTGTATCTGGGCTGTAGCCATATATGGCAGGAATAGGAGCAATAAGAAGATCTGTTTCATGGCTTTCCTCTGTTTTAGGTTAAATCCTCCTCACCCTTCAGCCTGGGCAATACCCAATGGTATTTAACGGCAAGAACCCGTATGACAATTACCATAAAACTGCTGAGCAGGGCATTAATCTCGACGGACATTCCCAGCCATACGCCTAACACATATATCAGTCCGCCTGCCACACAGGCCAGGGCATATATCTCCTTACGGAAAATCAGGGGCACCTCATTGATAAAAACGTCGCGGATGACACCGCCTGCGGCACCTGTGATGGTTCCCATGGTGATGGCGGTCCAATAAGGAAAGCCCATGTTGAGGGTCTTCTCGATACCGATGACATTGAAAAGAGCCAGTCCTATGGTATCGAAGATAAACAGGGTATTCTTCTGGCGAATGAGGTATTTACCGTAAGCCATAACCCAGAAGACGGCTATGCCGCAGCAGATAAAATAGATGCTGTTGGTCATCCAGAACGGGTTGACACCCAGCATCAGGTCACGGATGGTTCCGCCGCCTATGGCTGTGGCCATACCCACAATCCATGCCCCAAAGACATCGAAATGCTTGGCCGATGCCAGACGGATTCCGGAAAGCGCGAAGGCAAATGTTCCGATGAATTCAATAACCACAAAGGAAGTGGGAAGCCTGAGCGTAGTCCCCATTTCCTGTAAGATGTCAAGTATCCAGTCCACCGTATCAGTTTAATTTAATCAGATGCCAAGCCCTGCTCTTTCCACTCGGCTATCATTTGTGTCACGTCCTGCAATGCTGTCTGAGCATCCACATCATACTCCTTACAGAGCAAATCGGCCAGCTCCTGACAGGTAAATTCCCTGCCGATAACCGCATTCCACAGGTAGGCTGCGGACTCGTTCAGGCTGATTACCTTGCTGAAATCAATATTCTTACGGCCGTAGGCTACAATGACGTTCTCGTCACAGACCTTACGGAGCTCAAAACCTTCGTTAATCTTCATATCAGTACTTTGTAAATAAACAACAATTCTCTTCTTATCGGACGCAGGAAGCGCCAAAGGCGTATTCTCCGCTTCAGGCCGGAATCATCGGCCAGAAGAATCCTGTTAGGACGGATGTATTCCGTTACAACGCCCCGGACGTCTGCTGCGGTGCAATATTCTACGCCTCGGACATTTCCATCACCCTGTAGGGTTATCCTGTCACCGTCTTTTCTGATAATACGGTGCAGCACATAATGCCCTTTGTCTATCTCTGCCAGTACGGCATCCCCAACGTGGCAGGAAGGAGCCGAAGCCAGTTTTACCCTGTCCCGTCCGTACTCTATAAAGGGACGCATGCTGTAGCCTTTCACCCAAATGACGGCTGTATGACCCATGGCCAGGGTCTCGGAAACAAGCCCCAGAAAAGCGTCGTTGGGAAGCTCATGCCTTTCCCCGGACGGGGCAATACCATTTCTGCGTCTGTTGAAGTACCGGAACGGAGCCAGCAGCAACTTCAGCAGGAAGCGTACTATGGTTTTCAGGACACTCATCTCACTATTGTATCATGACACAGATGTGCGGCGGCGGCATCGGGAAGGCATCCCAGCTCATACATTCCGCACAGACGGATCAGTTCTGCAATCCCGTCGCAGATTCCCTTATACACACGTTCGTCCCACTTCATATTACTGATGGCAGGGAGCAGGTTACTGAAGGCTTCCAGGGAGGAATACTTCCTGATGGTATTCTCGGGACGTTGCTGAATACGGACAATGCCTCCTACCGGTGCCTGTATATTCCTGTAGCAACGGGTCTTACCGCTCCAGGGACTTCCGTAAACGATGGCCTCGCCATTTACAATCCTTACTACCGGGTTGTCATCATTCATCAGGTCACAACCGGGAATATTGTCATACCAAAGCCTGGTGTGTGTACTCTTGCCTGTTCCGCTGGGGGCTGTCATCAGATAGCCTTTTCCCTGATGGCGGATAACAGAGGCATGCATCAGCATGGTATATTTGTCAGCCGATGCAAAGGCATACGTCATCATCAGCGCATTGTTGAGTCCGTAATTACGCTGACTCCAGCTCTCGCCCAGGACAGCCACCTTTGATTCCCTGAAATCAGGCGAGGCCTGCATGTAACTGCACAGGATGCCCTGAATATCGGAAATCTCATACTGATATTCCGAATGACCGGTACAATAAACCCCGTGATTACAGCCTCCGCAGTCAAATTGCCCTATCTCC
>JAEEGF011046487.1_pt1 | contig 15175 bp, 6 predicted proteins | sample 9134171 | NCBI WGS metagenome assembly JAEEGF01 (sample SAMN16246542, study PRJNA631951) | gut metagenome | biome: gut microbiome; feature: rumen; material: AP-attached | host: Bos | place: Iran: Karaj | collected 2018-10 | reverse complement strand
GAGTGATCTCGACGTTGTAAAGTGCCGGTGCGCCGTACCGGGCCGGCCACCAGAGCACCGCGCTTTCGACTCGGAAGGCGAGCACCTGGTTGACTGAGAAGATCGTTGCGGAGCCGCCGAAAGAGGAGTCCGGTTTGCCGTCTGTTCCTTGATGGGTTCCGCGAACGGTAACGGTGAGATCGCGAAGGTCGTCCGCACTTGTATCGACGGAGAGCTTAAGCAGGAGCTCCGCGGAGTTCGTCGGTCCGCCGGTATTAAGGTGAAGCGTGGACAGGTAGAAGTCGCGAATCCTTTCGCGTGGCTGGTATTCCACGCTGACGGGGCGCCATAGGCCTCCCGAAATTGCGCGCGGCATAATGTCCCACCCGTACATGGCGGCGGGCTTTCTGACGAGAAGAGAATCCTGAGTGTATTTCATTGCCCAGGCTTTTGTCTGCAGGTCGAAACGGCGCGCGTAAACCGATACGGGAATGATGTGAACAAGAAGCTTGTGAATGCCGGATTTCACCTTGTTTAAGGGAAAAACGTGAGGAATGAGCATGTTCTCGGCAGTGCCGAGAAGAACTCCGTCGAGGTATATTTCCGACACGGTGTCGATGCCTTCAAAATTGAGAAAAACGTCGGGTCCGTCCGCTGCGCTGACAGGCTCCGTTTCGAACTCCGTGAAATACCAGAGGTGCATGCACTCCAGGTCCTGAAGCTTGAGGATGTTCGTGCCGAAGAAGATGTCGCGGGTGAGTTTGCCGGCGTTCATGAGATCGAGCTCAAAGTTGCCGGGAACAGACGCGGGAATAATCTCGAGGCCTGAGTTCTCGACGTCGGAGGGTGTACGGAAGTCGTAGTTTTCTCTTACAACGCGGCTGTTCGGACAGACGCTGAGCTTCCAATCGGTAATCCGGATCTGCTTTTTCATAAACTGCCCCTTTGCTTTGGTTACTTCACCGGAAGTTTAGCACAGAAGCCCGGAATTGTAAATAATTACGGCGAGAAAAAACGCCTGTCATACCGGATACACTCGCGCTGACGTTGAGACTACGTGGAGACTAATACGGAGGGCAACAATTCCTTTGATTTCCGGGCGGTTTTAAAGTAAAATAGAGATACAGAACGGAGCGGAGGTGCGGCGCGTGGAAAATGTTGTTAGAAAGGCATTGGCGGCAATACTGGCGCTGGTTTTAGCGGCGGTTTTCGCGGGTTGCGGTAATAAGAATCTGCTCGGGAGGGACAGAAGAATGAAAGCGATTACGGGATATTCGGAGGAGGAACTCGGGCTGCTTGACGCATATCTTGAACATTCGGCCGGCGCGGAGATTTCGCTCTACAAAACGGAATACAATCAGGAGCCGCTGTACAAAGGCGTTGCCGGAAGCGTTTGCGGAATTCCCGAAGACGCGAACACGGCGGCGGCCGGGTACGTCAGATATTCCGCGTATTTCATGTTTGAAGAGAGCGGGAACCAGCACCTTACGGTAGAGGGGGCGGACGACGCGGTGATCTCGGTGACCTACAACGAGCTTCATACGGAACCGTACACAGATGACGTCCGGTTTGAAGCGAACGTTTTCTACAAGATCAACATCGGGTACTCGCTGCGGAGAAACACCGACTTTTCGTTCAGGGCCGACTCCAAGTATAAGATGTCGGTCAACTACCCATCGTTCGGCGGAATGCCTTCGAAAGAGGTTGCGCCTGTAGCGGATATTCATCTTAGAGACCCATATATTATGAGAGGACCGGACGGTTTTTACTATATGACTGGCACGAACGACCCGGTCGACTGGCACAATACGAAGGAAATTCACGTATATAAATCAACGGATCTGACGGCCTGGGAAGACCTCGGCGCGGTGTGGGTGTTCGAGAGGGACGCCACGTGGCAGAAAGATATTCTTACCGACGGGTCGTCGCCGATCTGGGCGCCGGAGCTGCATTACATTCGCGATACCTACTATATTTGCTACTCGCTCGGATGGGGTTCAATGTCGGGGGCGGTTCTGAAAAGCACTTCGGGACTTCCGACCGGACCCTACGTGAGCACGTCGGACGCGCCGGTTTTCGACTATATCGACTCGACCTTCTTCGTGGAAGACAGCGGGAAGGTGTACGGAATCTGGTCGGACGGACTTATCGCGGAGATGAACGCCGACATGTCGGGATTTAAAGGCGAGGTCAGGAGGCTCAAGAGCGCGAGCGGGAACCAGGTCGGATTCGAGGGGTGCTTCCTTGTGAAAACGGGCGGGCTTTACTACCTGTGCTCGTCGACCTACGGAATCCACTACGACGAAAACGGCAGGGCGTACCAGACCTACGACAGCTACTACGCGGTTTCCGACAGGCTGTTCGGGCCTTACAGCGAGAGAAGGCTTCTGATGACCTACGGAGGGCACAACAATCTTTTCTTTACGGAAGACGGGAGACTGTTCACGACTGCCTTTTACGGGAAGAATTTCAGCGAGCGGCCCGCCGTTGCGGAACTTGAGATAACGGAAGAAGGGCTCCTGACCGTTAAATAGTGTTTTTGCGTGCTGCCGGTATTCCAAAACGCCTGGGACGGAACCGGGGCGAAGAGAGGCCGGGAGTGATTGCAAGAAGCCCGCAAAAGGGCTATAATATAAAAAAGAATTTCGGAGGTTTTGCCGTGGACGTATTAAAAGAAAAAACAGCGGATTCAGCCGTGGCTAGAACAGTCACGATACATTCCATGAAACTTGCGCCGGAGCCTTTTAAATTGATCGATTCCGGGAAAAAGACGGTCGAAATGAGGCTTTACGACGAAAAAAGGCGCAGCGTGATGCCAGGCGACATTATCCGGTTCACGAATATCGATGACGGCAGGACGTTTTTTGTGCGTGTCAAAGAGATATGCGTTTTCCCGTCGTTCGAAAAGCTTTACGGGTATTTTGACCACGCGGAGCTGGGCTACGGCGGAGATAATAAAAATACCGCCTCTCCCGAAGACATGTACGTATACTATACCCGTGAAAACGAGAAAAAATACGGCGCGGCGGGAATCAGAATAGAGAAGATTTAAAAGCGGCCATGCGGAAAATCCGCCTGCAAATAACAATTGAACCAATCCACCGGTACACCAAGGAGGAACTGATGAAAAGAATTGTCGCAACGATTATTGCCATTTTGATGGCAGCCAGCTTTATGGCGGGGTGCAATCCGAACGGGCCTGACCCTGACAATACCCAGAGACCGTCGCCCACAAAGGCACCGATCGAGGAACCTGACAGCGAGATCTGCGGACTCCGGGTAAACTATGAGCAAAATCCTTCGTGCGTGGAGGAAACCCCGATGTTTTCGTGGGCGTTCAACACCGAAAAGCGCGGAATCGTCCAGAAATCCTACAGGCTGAAAGTGGCCCTGAGCGAAAGCAAGCTGCTCGAGGACGACGCGGTCTGGGATTCGGGAACAGTTGCGTCGGCTGAAAACGTAGGCGTGAAATACGGAGGCGGCGAGAATACCCTCAAGGAGGCGACCAAGTATTACTGGAACGTTTCCGTAACATGTGAATCGGGGGAGACCTACACGTCGCCGGTGGCGTGGTTTGAGACCGCGCTTACGCAGACCGGGTTTGACGACGCGGAATGGATTACGGTACCGGGCGGCGGAGTTTCGATATCGGGCGCCAATTGGATCTGGCTCATGAACGGCGACTCGCAGAGCACGGTTCCCGCGAAGACGGAGTATTTCCGGAAAAAGATCGAGATCAGTAAAGAAATCGCGAGCGCATACATTGCGTTCACGGCCGACGACTGCGGCGAACTGTATATAAACGGGCGGCAGGTGTTCAACGTCGAAGAGGCTACCGACACGTGGAAGAGCGGCCTTACTGAGGACGTCACAGGCGTTCTGAAAAAGGGGACGAACGTGATCGCGGCGAGGGTCAAGAACTCGAGCCTTGGATATGCGGGACTGCTCGTGTCGCTGCAGATCGTTTACGCCGACGGAACGAAGGACAAGATTGTGACGGACGGCAGCTGGCTGGCGGCGGAAAAAGCGTCGGGCAACTGGTATGCGGAAAACGCCGACGAAAAAGACTATAAAAAAGTGAATTTCTCGGACAGGTACGGCGCCTCCCCGTGGTACGAGAACGTGTCGCTGACAAGTCTCAGTGCGTCGGCGCCGATGGTCAGATATACGTTCAAGACTGAGGGAACAGTCGCGTCCGCAAAGCTTTTCGCGTCGGCGGCAGGCCTTTATGAGGCTTACGTCAACGGTGTGAAGGCTGGCGACAGCGCGCTCGACCCGGGCAGGTCGGAGTACCAAAAAGAGATTATGTACCAGTGCTACGACGTGACGGATTCGATGGTAAGCGGCGGTGACAACACAATCGGTGCGGTGCTCGGAAGAGGCTGGTATATCGGAGCCTATTCGCCTTACGGAGGAACTGCGCCGGCATTCATCTGCAAGCTTGTCGTCGACTATGCGGACGGCACGCGGAAGACGTTCACGACCGGTTCCGACTGGCAGTACACGGACGTCGGCCCGATAAAGGCGAACGACATTTTCGACGGAGAGACATACGACGCGCGCGATGAAGCAGCAGTGGAAGGCTGGGCGACGGCTGGGTTCGACGCCGGAGCGTGGCAGAAGGCGCTGACGGTCAAGGCGGCCGACATAGGCATCGGCACACTGGTTCCGCAGGTATCTGGAACGGTGAAGGTCATGGACAGGATCGGCGCGGTTTCCGTCACCAAATACAAGAAAAACATATACATTTACGACTTCGGCCAGAACCTGGCGGGCGTTGTCGAACTGAAGAATATGAAGGCGAAGGCAGGCACGGAAATTGTGCTGCGGCACGCGGAGATGCTCAACGACGGAAGCTCCGGAAGCGACGGCCCGAAGGGAAGCATTTACGTGGCCAATCTGCGTTCGGCAAAGGCGACGGACAGGTACATTTTCAAAGGCGGCAAGGAAGCCGAGAGCTACACGCCGACGTTCACGTTCCACGGGTTCAGGTATCTTGAAATTTCGGGACTTTCCGAACCGCTGCCGCTCGAGGACGTCACCGCGTTGGTGCTCTACTCGGATATGGAGGACACGGGAAGCATTACGACTTCGGATGAACTTCTGAACAAGCTGGTGCTCAACACGTACTGGGGGCAGAGAGGCAACTTCCTGTCGACTCCTACCGACTGCCCGCAGCGCGACGAGAGAATGGGCTGGTCGGGAGACGCGCAGATCTTCGCGGGAACGGCCGCCTACAACATGAACGTAAAGGCCTTTTTCGACAAGTACAATACCGACCTCAACAACTGCCAGCACAGCGACGGTTCGTACCCGGACGTGGCGCCGGAAACCTGGCGCGCCAACTACAGCGGGTCCGGCAACAACGCCTGGGGCGACGCGGGAATCATCATTCCGTGGATTATGTATGTCAGGTACGGCGACCTTTCCTACATTGAGAAATACTACGACAACATGAAGCGCTACTCGAACTACCTTGTGCAGACGAGCAGCAACTATATCAGAAACGTCAGCGCGTACGGCGACTGGCTTTCAATCGGCGAGTCGACAGACAAATCCGTGACGGACACCGCTTACTGCGCGTACGACAATGACCTTCTGGCGAAAATGGCGACGCTGCTCGGGAAGACCGACGACGCCCAGAAATTTGCCGACAGGGCGCAGAAATACCGCGAGGCGTGGAATAATAAGTTCGTGAAATCGGACACCAGACTTAGGTACGACACCCAGACCGCGTATGCGGTCGCGCTGGCATTCGACCTGCTTCCCGAGGAAAAGCGCCAGTCGATGGCGAACCGGCTGAACGACAAGATCGTCAGGAACGGTTACAAGCTGACCACCGGCTTTATCGGCTGCCCGCTGCTTCTGCCTGCGCTCTGCCGCTTCGGGCACACCGACACCGCTTTCAAACTTCTCCAGCAGGAAGAGTATCCTTCCTGGAAATATCCGATTCTGCAGGGCGCCACGACGATTTGGGAGCGATGGAACAGCTACACCCTCGCGGACGGCTTCGGCGACGCGGGAATGAACTCGTTCAACCACTACTCGTACGGATCGGTCACTGAGTGGATCTACAACTCGCTTATCGGTATCAAAACGGACGAAAACAGCCCGGCGTTTGCGCACTTCTTCCTGAATCCGACGGCGGGAGGCGGACTCACGCATGCGGAGGGCAAGTACGTTTCGGTAAGAGGCACAATCGAGAGCTCGTGGGAGGCAGAAAACGACAAAATCTTCAAGTACAGCTGCACGGTTCCCGGCAACACGAAGGCGACGCTCACGCTCTCTGCCGCCGATGCCTCGAAGATCACCGAGCAGGGGAAGGCTCTCGGCGAGGTAGAAGGCATTAAAGTTTTGAGCGAAGAGGGCGGCGTTGTGACGCTTGAACTCTTAAGCGGCAGCTATATTTTTGAGATAAAGTAAAGAGGAAGCGGGCGCTTTTCGGAAAAGCGGGCTTTTTGCGGGATGGGTTACGCATCCCGCGCCGGGACACCGGCCCGGCCCGGAAAGCGCCCGTGTATTGTATGATTTTTGCCTGAAAGCAGGTGTTTTTATGATAAGATCACGGATTGTCAGCCACAACGGAAGCCCCGCTGTCGAGGTGGACGGCAGGATAATTCCGCCGATGGCGTTCACGGCTTACGCGCACACGCGCGACAAGGAGTATCTAAAAGCGCTCGGAGAAGCCGGAATAGAGGTTTTCTTTTTGATTTGCGACCCGGAGTGGCTTTACGAGGGGGCGTTTCAGCAGCTGCTGGACGACACGAAGACGCTTTTGGAGGCGGTGCCGGACGCGAAAATCTTTTTGAGGCTCGGCGTGCACCCGTCGGTTGAGTGGCTCAAAAACCACCCGGACGAGATGATGCGCTACCAGGACGGCAGGACCGTTCCGTGCCGCGTGGTGACGGAGAGCTACGGGAACGGATATTACCCGGCCATGTACGCGCTCTACTCGCAGGCCTGGCGTGAAGAGGCAACGAGGCACGTGCTCGGTTTTTTGCACGATCTGGACAAAACGCCCTACAGGGATCGTTTCATCGGCGTATTTCTCGCCGGCGGCAATACGTCCGAGTGGTACCCGAGCAACCAGCTGACCATTTACAAGGGCGGCTATATGGGATACGAGTGTCCGGGACCTTCGCCGTGCGATCTGTACGGAGACTTCAGCCCCGCGTTCAGACAGGCGTTTTCCGGGTACCTGCGCGAGCGCTACGGGAACGTCGAGAACCTGAGGAAGGCGTGGAACGACCCGGAGGCGGACATCGACAACCCGCACATTCCGGACATTTTCGAGCGCGGGTTCGTGAACGTTGACGCGATCGTTTCGAGGTTCCCGATTGACGGCGGATGGCAGGAACGCATGACCGATAACAACGTCGGGTCGTTTTTGAACACCGATAAGTACAGGTGCACCGCGGACTTCTACAGGGCGTTTCACCTCGGGGCGGCGGACTCGATTATATATTTCGCGCGCGAAATAAAGCGGGAATACCCTGAGACGCTCGTAGGGGCCTTTTACGGCTATTTCGGCTGCCTGGACTACTACAACATGTGCATGTGCGCCGGCGCGCTTAAAATGCTCGACAGCGGCTTTGTGGATATGACCGCATGTCCGAACGTGTACATAGAACGTCAGCCCGGCGGCTATGCTTCGCAGCGTGTGATGCAGGACTCTTTCCGCCTGCGCGGCCGCATGTTTTTCTCCGAGGACGACACAAGGACCGTTTGCGAGGGCGACAGGGCAGGGGCGCGCGACTACATGGAACAGTACGACATCGAGGACAGTCTCGCCACCATGAAGCGCGATTTTGGACGCGACATCTGCCAGGACATCCACGCCTGGTGGTTCGACCAGTACGAGCGCGGCCGCTTCAAGCACCCGCGGATTTTTGAACTTATCAAGCGCCAGCAGGAAATCGCGCGCGCCTTCTACGACGGCGACCGCACGAAGCACAACGAAGTCGCTTTCTTCTACGACGAGGAGTCCGTTCACGTCGTTTCGGCGCCGACTCTGTTCCAGATGATCGAGCTGAACCGCTGCCTCGAGATACCGCGCGCCGGCATTCCCGCCGACTTTTACTACCACAACGACATCGCCCGGGACGACCTTCCCGAGTACAAGCTCTATGTGTTTGTGAACTGCTTCAGCCTCACGGAAAAGGAGCGGCGCGACATAAAGGCAAAGGTGCGCCGCGACGGCAAAACGGCTCTTTTTATCTACGCGCAGGGCTTTATCGACCCTGACGGCACGCCGCAGCTTTCGGAAAAGTACGTTGAGGACCTGACCGGCATGAAGGTGCGCCGTATCGACAGCCCTTCATACGCGAAATTCAAGATCGCCCCTGACGGCCCGCTCGCGACCGACTGCGACCCCGGAACCGTCTACGGCCAGATAACGAAGCAGGTCCAGGACGGCTGCGCCATGTACCTCGGCACCCAGACTTCCGTGGTCTACCCGCTTTTCGTGTGCGACGACCCGGCATTCGAGACCGCGGCGACTCTCTGCAAGGAAAAGCTGCCTGCCGTCAGCATTGGGCGTGAAAACGGTCACACCACCGTCTTCACCGCGGCGAAATGGCTCACGGCGGACTTCTACCGCGCCGTCGGCCGCCTCGCCGGCTGCCACGTCTTTGAGGACGACGGCGACTTTGTTTTCGCCAACGAACGCTTTCTGACGATCCACGCCGCCACCACCGGCTTAAAAACGATACACCTCAAAAAAGCTTGCAGCCCGTTCGAGGTGTACGAGAAACGCTTTTACGGCGAAAACGTCAGCGAGATCGTTGTGAAAATGACCCGCGGCGAGACCTTGATGTTCAGCCTGGAGGGGGAGGTTTAATTGCCCCGTAGTTTTTTTGAAAAACGTGCCTTGGCGTTTTGACAGGCAAGGCTTGTAGTTGATTTAATTTTTCCTAAAAATAGGGCGGCGCCGCTTGCCGATCGTGAACGGGCAAGCGGCGCCGCGAATCATATAAGGGGCCTTCAGACAGATTTTGCGGAAGACCCTTTTCGTTTATTATTTGCGGTTCTTTGAGGGTTTCGCGCCGGATGAGGTGCCTTGGGCTTTCGCGGAGCGGGTTTTGAGCACCAACCAGACGATTCCCGCAACCACCGCGATAATCGAGAACCACTGGCCGTGGGACATTCCCAGCCAGTCTTTCGCGGTGTCGCGGAGGAACTCGATCACGAAACGGTACACACCGTACGTGGTCAAGAAGAGCGGATAGAGGGTGCCGCGGGTCGACTTTTCGCCGCGGAGTTCGATCGTGAGAAGCCACACGAGGACGCCGATGTCGAGAATCGCTTCAATAATCTGCGTGGGGAAGGTGACCGTGCGGCCGAACATCTCGATGGGTCTGCCGCCGCAGCAACCGTTCAGGAAGCAGCCGATCCTGATCGTCCCGAGCATCGCAAGGACGTTTATCGCGCAGTTGTCGAGTGTGTCGCGGATTTTCATCCGGAACGCGAAACCGAAGAGAATCATCAGGAGCGGAACGAAGAGGGCGGCGCCGAAGAAGGAGAACCCGCCGAGCGTTAGACCGTTTTCGAGAGTTTCGGGCCAGGTCTCGATCACGTACAGGATCTTGCACCCGAGGAGACCGCAGAACAAAACGGCGGTCGCGAACAAAAACGCCTTCAGCTTGCCGATTCCGTAGAGCTTGCGGCGCGCGGGGAGCATCATAAACACGACCATCGCGACGTAGCCGAGAAACATGAAAGTGTAGTAGGTCGGCAGCGAAAACGAACCGATTTTGATGTATGGAAGCAAAACGATCAACTCCTTTTGCGGCATTCGTAATCAAAAACAAATGGATTTATTCCACAGGTATTATAGTCTACAAGAATGTATAATTCAAGATGAAATCAACAATCGGTTCCATCTGTCATTTCCGTCAGCCATGCTTCCCGGGTTCCGTTCCTGAGTGACGTCGGCCCGCTAAAGAGAAAAGACAAATACATAACGCAGTAATAGTCTGAAAGTAAAAAAACGCCGCCCGGCCAACGCAGATTGCAAAGGCCGGGCGGCTCCCCCTTATATTAAAAAACATTAATTCATAGTTGCGACGTACGCCTCAACCGAGGCGCCGAACTTCATGAGGCGGTCGACAAGTGCGAGGAGGTTCTCGGGCGTAGAGGGGTTTTCGAACCGCTTGAGCGCGTAGGAGGCGGCGCTGTAGGAGTACGTTCTGCTGACGGGCTCGTCGGAGGCGTTCAGGAACGTGACGTCGTAGCGGCTGCGCAGGCGGGCGAAATTGACCTCGTTTATGAAGACGTAGTAGCGGTTCGGGTTGGATGAACCGACGGGAACCAGCTTGTCGGAGGTGATCTCGTAGGTGCGGCCGTAGTCGGTGACTACAGAGGCCTTGAGGCCGGAGATGTCCGCGCACTCGATTTCCAGTCTGATCTGGACCGCTTTGTCGAGCATGAGAGTGACGCCAGTCCAGGCGACGGAAGGCGAGTCGATCTCGGGCCCCTGGCCGGAAACGGAAACGAGTTCGGGAAGTTCGGTGGAGCCGTAAGCGAGCTGCTCGGCGGTTAGGGTCGAGTTGGCGAGGTCGACGGTGCGGTGGTTGCTGTAGACCTGGGCGGCGGTTCCGTAGTTGAGGAGGTCGACCAGGAGCGTGCGCAGAACGGCGGGCGTGGTCGCTTTCGCGAGCTGGTTTTCGGCGTACTTGCGGACGCTGTACGTGGTCATCGCGGTGCCGCGGGTGAGGGCTCCGTTTTTGGTCGCGTAGACGTAGGTGTAGACGGAGGTCGACATCTGCTGCGGGTTGACGTTCTTGAACTCGAAGAAGTACTTGTCGACGTGGTCCTCGTCTGTCTTGAGCGTGCCGTTGACGCGGACCGCGCGGTTGTTGATCGTGCAGATCAGGTACGGGTCGGTGAACCCGCCGGCCGTGATGGTCGAGGCGTTGATCTTGTAGACGATCGAGAGGTCGTTGTAGAGGTAGAGAGTGCGCGCGTTGAGCTTGAGGTTTGCGTCGTCGGTCGCGGGGGCGATTTCATAGCCCGCGAACTCGGCCGTGTATGTAGCGTCGCCGGTGACTTCAACGGGTGTCGGGAACCACGCGGCAAAGTTGTACGCGAACTGCGAGTCGGACTCCTTGACCGGAGTTTCGTGGGTGGGAACGGTGCCGATCTCGACCTCTTCAGTCTCCGCTTCGCCGTTAATCACCCAGGTGATCGTGTGAGTGTGGGAATCGTCCCAAACGTCGCACGTTTTGCAGTATTTAAAGGTCGTGCCGGCGGCGGTGCCAAGAGTGGAAGTATACTCGTCAATTCCATCCGCGCGGTCAGGGCCGTTGTGCAGGCGCGCGGGGTTGAAGGTGACCTCGGTCTGGGTCGAGTTGCCGGCCATCTCATAAATCGTCGCGTCTTCCGAAGCAACAGCACTACTGAAAATAATCTTGCCCGTGCATTCGGAACTGGTTATGTTCGCGCCGCCGAGAGAGGTGTAGAGGCTGCCGCTGACATTGAGCGTGCCATTGACGTCGATCAGGGCGTCGACAAGGGAGGCGGCGGTCCTTTTTGCGGTCGTGCCGTTCGCGACAGAGTAGCCGATAACGTAGAGCCTCGCGTTGCCGGTGAAATTCAGCCAGTCGTCGTTGTCGTAGGCGTAAACGTTTTTGCCCTCGGCCACGTCGACCTCAGCGCCGCTGTCGACAGAAAACTCAACGCCCGGAAGAAGTTCGATGTTCTGGGCAATCGAGGTCGTGCCGCTGTGAATATAAATGGAAAGGTTCGAAGTGATCGGAAGAATGGTATCCGCCGTGCTGATGGACTCGATCATCGGGAGGCCGGTGAGAGTCATCGGAGAGACGGAAATGTCGCCGTAGACGTCAACCTGCAGCCTGTCCGAAGCCTCAATATAATCTTTAACGATATATCCGCTGCTGATGTTGAAAAGGCAGCCGGAAGTGCCGATAAAGCCCGCACCGGTGGGATAAGCCGCGCTGGAAGCGTTAACGGAAGAGTAGAGCATTACCGAGGCGCCGGAGTAGATGGTCAGCGGGACCTCGACGTTTTGAATGTAGTACTGGCTGAAAAGGAATGCGTAGTCGATGACGTCGGAGGAGGCCGTACCGCCGCGCCAGTCCTTAATTTGGAACGCCTCGTAAACCGTGGAGCCGGCCTCAGCGACAACGGAGCCGCTGCCGTAGATGTAGCCCCAGCAGTAGAGGTTGCTGCCGTTCTCGAGAGTGATCGAGCTGCCTTCGTTCATAGAGATGCGTCCCGCGGGACCTGTGGGGGTGCCGTTCCAGCCGCCCATCTGCCCTGTAGCGGAGAGTTTGCCCGCCACGCTGAGGTCGCCTGCGACAGTCAGATTCGCACCGTCCGCCATTGTCAGCATTCTGAAAGCGGTCGGATTGGAGTGCGAGCCGTAAACGATATTCGGAATACCTCTCACGACGTTAAAGCTGTCGTCCATAGGGAGAAGCAGGGTGACGCCCGCGGGAACCGTGTAATTTCCGGCTGGAAGCGTACCGCTTGATACAAGAGTTACAACGTCATGACCGTCCGAAACCGCGGAGTCGACGGCGTCGTTAAGGCCAGCGAACAGCTGATTGCCCGCTTTGAAAACAGGCGAACCATTTTCAATAAACTCGGGGCAAACTGTGATGCTATCGTAGAAAGTCTTACTGAGCGAGGCGAAAACCGAGAAGTAGTCGCCGGCGGTCTCGTTCTTCCAGCCGTAGATCTTGTAGCCGGAAGAGGCGGTGGCAGCGAGCGAGACAGTCTCGGTGTTGCTGAACGTTTTTACAGTGTCGGCGGTGATCGCTTCGCCGTTTACCGTGTACGAGCCGTTCACGGCGGGTCTAAAAGTGACGGTGACGTTGCCGACGGGATTGAAAATGATATTCGAAATCACGACGTTCGTGGACTTGTGGTCGACCGCGTTCGAGGTGATCGAGATAACGAGATCCTCGTTCGGGTTGAGGACCTTGTTGAAGGATCCGGGGCCGGTAACGGACGTGCCGTCTACGTTGACGGTTCCGCCGTTGAGCTCGGGATTGTAGTCAAAGCCCAGAACGCGATCCTCCGAAGTCCCGTTTGTGAACGTGTACGTGCCTGTCTGCGGAGTGAACTTCTCTCCCGCGCAGCCCTGTTCAACAAGAGCCGAAACGGTGCCGGTCAGCTTGCCGCTCGCGAATGACCAGCTTGCGTCACCGCCTGCAACAACCGTAAGCCCGCTGATTCCGGGATCGTAGTTGTCGGCGAATATCATAGTGCCGGCCATCACAAACAATGCGGCGAGAAGGCAAACCGCGAAAATGACCCAAAGGCTCTTTCCGTGCGCACGAACTGCCGCTTTTTTGTCAGTAGTGTTGCTTCTAAACATAAAAATACCTCTTTCCCAAACTGCCCGAAAAACAGGCGAAAATGGCCGCAAAACCCGCACCCGTAACCGCCTATGAAAAAACTAAACCAAGACTCGCGTGTGCGCGCGTGCGTATTTATTTACTTTATACATTCTACAACAAACCCTCCCGCTTGGCAAGGCGATTTCCGTCCTTCCGGACAAAAATCTTTCCCCAAAATCCCGGCAAAAAAGACGGTTCCCGGAGCACAAAAAAGGGGCCGCCCCGAAACATTTCAGGGGCGGCCCCAAGCCTTCCGCGCTTTCAACAACAAAACCGAAAGCGCGGAAAGTGTTCAATTAAATTTTCGTCAGCCGTTGAACGCCTTTGCGGAGTAGCCGAGCTTCGCAAGCGCTTTGCAGATGTTCGCGACCTTTGCGTTGGAATCGTTGACGTGCCTGGAGAGATACGAGTTGATGCTGAACGTTACCGTCTTACTGACAGCTTCACCCTCGGCCGAGTAGACCGTGAGCGTTACAGGGTTGTCCATCTGCGAGAAGTTGTAGCCGCTGTAGTACGTGCAGTAAGCACCGGAGTATCTGGGATCCGTGTTATCGAGAACAAGAGCGGTCGACTGCTTGCCGTTGCTGTTGGTGAAGACAGGAGCCAGGCCGTCAGCGTACTCCGCGTCGAATCCGTAGCGGATCGAAACAGCCGCGTCAAGGCGGATCGTAATGCCTTTGAATACTACGTCAGGCGACTCGAAATCAGTGGAGCTGAGTCTGTCCGTGAGTTCAGGAACTTCCGGCGTAGCCATGGCGGCCTGCGCTTCGGTGAGGAAGTTGTTGCAGAGGTCGTCGACTCTGTAGTTGATGTACTCCTGAGCCGCCGCGCCGTAGTTGACGAGGTCGACGAGAAGCGTGCGGAGCTTCGCGTAAGCGTCCTCAGTCGCGTACGTCTCGTTGTTCAGAATGTTCTTGCAGTAGTTTCTGATACTGTACTCGTCAATTTTGCTCTTAATGGTCTCGCCGTCCTTCGTGGCGAAAAGTACCGTGTAAACCGTGGTAGCGGCCTGCTGCGGCAGAATGTTCTTCAGCTCGAACCAGTAGCGGTCCTTGCCGTCGCTCGAAGTGCGGACACCTTCAATGCGGTACGCCTTGTTGTTGATCGTGGCGATGATGTAAGGATCCGTGCAGCCCTCAAGCAGCGCAGCGTTGACCTTGTAGATGATCGAGAGGTCGTTGTAGAGCGCGATCGCATGGGCGTTGATTTTCAGCGTATCGTCGATCGTCTCGACACCGGGTGTCACCGCGGCAAACTCAACCGTGTAGGTCGCTTCGCCGGTAACCGCAACGAGAACGGGGTACCAGCCGGCGAGTACGAAATCGTGCGTGCCGTCGTAGGGCTTCGCGGGAACTTCACCGTCAAACTCGGGAACGGTGCCGTAAGGAACCTCGGTGGTTTTGATTATCTCGCCGTCGAAGTTCTTCCAGGTGATTGTGTAAGGTCTTGCAGATGCTTCGAAAACGGCCGTGTAGGTCGCGGGTCCTATAACTTCAACAATCTCAGGATCCCAGCCGGTGAACGTGTAAACGAGCTCGGTCGTGGAAGGCTTCGAAGGTGTCTCGCCCTTGTAGGAAGGAGTCTGACCGTATTCGTAGGTCTCGGTCGTCTCGACGCCTTCAACAATCCATTTTACCGTGTAAGTGTTAACCGTAGCGTCGAAAACAGCGGTGTAGGTCACTTCGCCTTTAACTTCAGAAATTTCAGGATTCCAACCCGCAAAAGCGTAGGTGTACTGAGCGTCAGCGGGTTTGACAGGTGCCTCGCCTGCGTAGACCGGAGTCTCACCGTATTCAACCTCGGAACTCTGAAGCACAGAGCCGTCAAAGTTC
>JAEEGF010172652.1_pt1 | contig 15175 bp, 18 predicted proteins | sample 9134171 | NCBI WGS metagenome assembly JAEEGF01 (sample SAMN16246542, study PRJNA631951) | gut metagenome | biome: gut microbiome; feature: rumen; material: AP-attached | host: Bos | place: Iran: Karaj | collected 2018-10 | reverse complement strand
GCTACCTCGAGCGGGCAGGCTGCGTACTTGTACTTCATCACCAGCTTGGCGTTCTGGGGGCGGCACTCGGCGGCCGAGCCGTTGACGGTAACCACCAGCGGCAGCGGTGCTTCCACCACCTCGACGCCGCCGTCAATCATGCGGCGTATGGTAGCTTTGCCGTTCTCAATCTTGAGTATCTCTTCGGCGTAGGTCACCTGGTTCAAGCCCAGCTTTTGAGCCACCTGCGGACCCACCTGCGCCGTGTCGCCGTCGATGGCTTGGCGGCCGCCGATAACGAGGTCTACGTTGCCAATCTTCTTGATGGCCGTGGCCAAAGCGTAACTGGTAGCCAGCGTGTCGGCACCGGCGAAGAGCCTGTCGGTCAGCAGCCAGCCGGTGTCGGCGCCGCGGTAGAGACCTTCGCGGATAATCTCGCCGGCGCGCGGCGGACCCATGGTCAGCAGCCCTACGGTGGTGCCGGGGTTCTGTTCCTTTATGCGGAGCGCCTGCTCCAGTGCATTCAAATCTTCGGGGTTGAAAATAGCGGGCAGCGCGGCACGGTTCACCGTACCTTCTGCTGTCATAGCATCCTTGCCAACATTCCTTGTGTCAGGTACTTGTTTGGCAAGTACAACAATCTTCAAGTTCATTCTTATTTGTTTTAATAAATTGCAAAAATACGTTAAAAACTCTACATGGCCAAAAAAAAGTGCCCTTTCTCTGTCATTTTAACTATTCCCGACATGCTTCATCGTATCTCTTCTTCGATGTCTCTCCGTATCCGCTCCGACTGTTCTCCGGTTGTTTAACGGTTGTTCTCCGGTTTGAGCCGTTAAACAGTCGGTATACAACCGGAAAAATTACGGCGAGGGGACGGTGCGGGGGCGTGGTGGCCTCAGAAGTCCCACATGCCGCTGTCCTTGAGGAACTGCAGGAGGTCGTTGGAGACGGCGGTGTTCATCGAGCGTGGGTAGCGCTTGGTGGTGAATATCTCGCAGTAGTTGCGGGTGCCGTTCTCGGCGACCATCTGGCGGTTGAAGGGGTGCTCGTCGCGGACGCGGTGGCTCTCAACGAGTTCGGCGTCGGTGGGTACATGGTATGTCTCGCTGTGGAGGACGGCGTCGCGGCCGAGGCGTTCGCTCGTGCGTGGCTCCTCGGCGGGGTGGCCCATGGCTATGGAGATGACGGGTACCACGCCTTTGGGGCACTGCAGCAGCTCGGCTATCTGGCGTGTGTTGTAGTTGACGGTGCCGAGGTAGCAGAAGCCGAGGCCCTGGGCTTCGGCGGCGACGCAGATGTTCTGCGCGCAGAGCGAGGCATCGACGAGGGCGGAGATGAACCACAGCAGGTTTCCGTAGGGCTCGTCGCACTGGTTGACGCGGCAGTACTGGTGGTAGCGGGCCACGTCGGTGCAGACGGTGAGCCACAGGGGCGCCGTGGCGCACTGGCCGAAGTGTAGCTTGCAGAGCTCGCTGCGCAGGGGTTCCTGTGTGGTGGCTATGACGCTGTAGAGCTGCATGTTGCCGGTGTTGGAGGCTCGCAGGCCGCAGTCCACGATGTTGTTCAGCATTTCATCGCTGACGGCTTCGGTGGTGAACTGCCGCACGGAGCGGTGTTGCAGCATGGTGTCGATGGCGTTGTTCATGTTATGTTGTGTGTTATTGTTTCGTGATGAAGAGGGTGTCGCGGCCGTGGCGCACGGCGACAGTGAACGTGGGGCTGTTGTCGGCAGGGTCGTAACCGGTGGGGCCTATGGCGAAGCCTGCAGCGTGCACGCCTTCGTCGAGGCCTAAAGGCACAACTATTGGCTGCTCTATAACGGTGACGGCGTTGGCGCGTAGCGTGTCGGTCAGCAGGCCGAAGGCGCCGGCGGCGTAGTACTGCGTCACGTGGAAGTAGAGCTGCATGCGCAGCGGCAGGCTGTCGGTGCTGTAGATGTCGAAGTGGTAGGGGTTGTGCACGGCCATGGTGAGCACCACGGGTGCAATGCTGTCGGCTTGGGTGGCGAGGCTGTCGCGCCGCAGGTACGGCATGGCGAGGTCAAGCGGCGTGAGGCACTCCACCCTGAGCTCGCGCAGGGGCATATAGTCGTGTACGACGCTGTAGTGGAACGTCCGGCCGTCGGCGAGCGCGAGGCTGCCTTCCTGCGCGTTGTTGTTGAGGTTGCCCACTATGACATCGCGTCCGCGGAAGGTGCGGTCGAGGGTGTCATACTGCCACTGGCTGTGGCGCGTGTAGAAATAAGGCGAGCAGTAGGCTGTGCGGCCGGTGTAGTAGGTGTACTTGGCCGGTGCTGTGTAGTTCTGCATGAAGACCACGGGGCGGTCGCCGGCGAGGTTGGCAATCTGGTAGTATGTCTGCTTCTGGTACCATAGCTCGCCCTTAATCTCCATGGGGTTTGTCACAGTTACCACGCGCACGGCGATGAAGAGCACGGCAATGACTATGGCTGCGGTGCGGACGTAGCGCGACTGGCGCGAGGCGTGGAAGAGCAGGGCGGTGAGCGGCAGCGCAACGGGCAGCACCCACTGCGGCTGTACAGAGCCGCGGACGGTGCTCAGCAGGAAGAAGAGCGCGAAGCCAGCGGCAAGCCAGAGCATGGCGTTGCGCAGCGGCACGCCGTTGCTGCGGCTGTCGGCGATACCGCGCCAGTAGTGGTAGAGCCACAAGGGGTTGAAGATGCAGAGCAGCAGGGCTATGTATTCAAAGGTGAAGCTGGGCTTGTAGGCCCATGCGTTGCGGCCGGAGAGGTGGTAGCCGAACGACACCCAGTCGTGGGTGTACTGCCACCACAGGTGTGGCAGGAAGAGCAGCAGGGCAGTGAAGCCGGCCGCGTATAGTTGCCAGCGGCGGAAGAGCCGCAGGTCGCTCAGCAACACAAGCAGAACCACCAGGGCGCCATGGTACTTGCTGTAGCCCAGCAGAGCTACAGCAGTGCCCATTATGAGGGCGTTGGGTAGTGTGCTGCTTTCGCGAAAGCGCTTGTAGGCCCACAGGAAGACTACGGTGAAGAACATCAGCGGCGCGTCGGGCACTGCCAGAAAGCCGTAGAGCTGCAGCAGCGGTTGCGAGAAGCAGAGCAGAACATAGAGCAGCGCGTCGCGCCGCGTGGCGTCGGCAGGCCGTATTATGTGCCAGAAAAGCAGCAGGTAGAGTGGCTGCAGTAGGGTGGAGAGGAAGCGTATCCCGAGGGCGCCGGGTAGCCACGATGAGAGTCGCACAAGCAGCGCCACCATAGGGGGGTGGTCGAAGTAGCCCCAGTCGAGATGCTGGGAGAAATACCAGTAGTAGGCCTCGTCGTCGGCAAGACCTGTGAAGGCCGCCTGCAGTAGGTTGAGCACCCACCAGGCGGCCATCAGTATCAGCACGAGGCTGTCAGCCTTTATTTTACAGCGACACGCCACCGTCCACACAGATTACCTGTCCGGTGATATACTCGCTCAAGTCGGAGGCCAGGAAGAGCGACGTGCGGGCGATGTCGAGGTCGGTACCGCCGCGGCGCAACGGTATCTCGGCGAGCCACTTGTCGTGGGCTTCCTTGGGCATGGCCTGGGTCATGGCCGACTCGATGAGGCCGGGGGCTATGGCGTTGCAGCGGATGCCGCGCGAGCCGACCTCCTTGGCCAGGCTCTTGCTGAAGCCGATGATGCCGGCCTTGGAGGCCGAGTAGTTGCACTGGCCGGCGTTGCCGTTGACGCCTACCACCGAAGCGGTGTTGATGATGCTTCCGCTGCGTTGCTTGAGCATCATGGGCACGAAGGCCTTGCAGTAGTTGAACACCGAGCGCAGGTTGACCTCCATGACGAGGTCCCAGTCCTTGGGCTGCATGCGCAGCAGGAGGTTGTCGCGGGTGATGCCGGCGTTGTTGACGAGGGCGTCGAGGCGGCCGAACTCCTTTTGTACCTGCTCGGCAACGGCCATGGTCTGGTCGTAGTCGGCGGCGTTGCTTGCAATGAAGGTGCTCTTGGGGCTGTATTTCTGCAGTTCGGCAAGCAGTTCTTTGCTGGCCTCGTTTTCCTGCAGGTCGGTGAATATCACGGTGGCACCCTCTTCGGCGAAGACGAGGGCGGTGCGGCGACCGATGCCGCGTGAGCCGCCGGTCACCAATGCTATCTTGTCTTTTAAGATGTTCATTTTGTTATTCTTTAGGATTGTCGATCAGTGCAAATGTCAGTTCTCCCTGGCAGCAGGCTTTACCGTTCACGGTGGCCTTTGCGTCTACGAAGAATATCATGCCGCGGCGGCTGGTGATTTTGGCACGGAGCTCCATGGTGTCGCCCGGACGTACGGGCTGGCGGAAGCGCACGTTGTTGATGCCACTGTAGAGCGGGGTGCGGCCCACAAGCTCGTCGCGCACGAGGATGCACGAGGCTTGAGCCATGATTTCGCACTGTATCACGCCGGGAACCACGGGGTTGCCGGGGAAGTGCCCTTGCAGGAAGAACTCGTCGCCACGCACGTGGTAGTGTGCTATGGCAGTGTCGCCATCCATGGTTACATCGTCAATGAGCAGCATGGGCTCGCGGTGTGGCAGGAAGGTCTTGATGTCGTCTCTGTTAAGTACGTTCATGTTATTGTGCTTTAGTGTGTTTTATACTCTGCGCAATGCTACGGTGGCGTTGTTGCCGCCGAAGCCGAAGGTGTTGCTGATAGCCACGTCGGCCTGCCATTGACGGGCGGTGTGCGGCGTGTAGTCGAGGTCGCATTCAGGGTCAGGCTGGTCAAGGTGGATGGTGGGCGGTATTATGCCATTTTTCAACGCCATAGCGCTGATAATAAGCTCCACGGCGCCAGTGGCACCGAGCATGTGTCCGTGCATCGACTTGGTGCTGCTGATGACAGCCTTGTGTGCACCTTCCTCGCCGAGGGCTGCCTTTATGCCCTTGGTCTCGCCCTTGTCGTTCAACGGCGTACCTGTACCGTGGGCGTTGATATAGAGCTTCTCGTCAGCCTTGAAGTTGGCCTCTTCCAGTGCCAGGCGCATCGACTGTGCACCACCGCGGCACTCGGGGTGGGGTGCGGTGTAGTGGTGGGCGTCGCATGTGTTGCCATAGCCGCAGACTTCAGCGTATATCTTGGCGCCGCGGCGTTTGGCGCATTCCTCGCTCTCAAGTATCAGTATGCCGGAGCCTTCGCCAAGCACGAAGCCCTTGCGACGTGCGTCGAAGGGCAGTGAGGCTGCCATGGGGTCTTCGCTGGTACTGAGTGCCTTCATGTTGTTGAAGCCGCCGACAGCCATCTCGCATATTGCAGCCTCGGTGCCGCCGGTGATGACGGCATCGGCACGGCCCTCATGGATGAGCCTGTAGGCCTCGCCTACGCTGTGTGTGCCTGTGGCACAGGCCGTAACGACGGGGATGTTGGGGCCTTGCGCGTTGTATGTTATGGCGACATTGCCGCCGGCGATGTTCGATATCATCTCGGGGATGAAGAGCGGTGAGATGCGGCGCAGGCCGTTTTGCATCTTGTTGGCGTGCTCACGCTCAAAGCTCTGTATGCCACCGATGCCGCTGCCTATGGCGGTGCCGAAGCGGGTCGGGTCGACATCCTCGCCGACGCGCAGACCGCTGTCCTGCATGGCCTGCGCGGCTGCTGCAAGGGCGTAAAGCGCGAAGGTGTCGTTGTGGCGTATCATCGTCTTGTCGATGCCGAAGTCTTCGGGCTTGAAGTCCTTGACCTCTGCGGCAATCTTTATCGGCAGCGCCTCGCGGTCGAGCTTGGTGATGAGACCAATGCCGCACACGCCGTTTATGACGTTGTTCCACAGCGTCTCTACATTATTTCCGAGTGGAGTGATGCATCCCACTCCAGTTATGAATACTCTGTTCATGCTTATTTGTGTTATTATGTTCTACAATCAATATCTCATTACAGCGGCGCTAGTGACAAATCCGGCGCCGAAGCCGTTGAATACCATCAGGTCTCCGCGTTTGATGCGGCCTTCGCGTATCTCCTCGTCAAGGAGCATGGGGATGCTCGCCGAGCTGGTGTTGCCGCGCTTCTGGATGTTCGAATGGAAGCGCTCCGGCGGCAGGTCAAAGTCCTGTTTGATAGCGTCAATGATGCGCTGGTTGGCCTGGTGCAGGAGGAAGTGGTCGATCTCCTCCAGTTTGAAGCCAGCTTTCTCCACCACGTCGCGGATGTCGCGCTGGGCAGAGGTCACAGCCATGCGGAACACTTCGCGCCCCTTGAGCTGCATGGCAATGTGTGTGTCGATGCCTTCGCCAGTCTCGAAGGGGGTCGGTTCGCAGGGCAGACGGTAGTAGATTACGTCGGGCATGGGCGTGGAAGTCAGCTTGCTGGCCAGGTAGTTGTCGCCTTCGCCAAGCACCATGGCACCGGCACCGTCGCCGAAGAGCACGCAGGTCTCGCGCTGTGTCCAGTCGACCATGCGTGTCACCTCCTCCGCGCATATATATAGTATATGTTTCGCGCGGCCGGTTTTGATGAAGGCGTCGCATATCTCAAGGCCGTAGGTGAAGCCGGCGCAAGCCGAGTTGAGATCCATGGTGGGGCAGTTGGGACCCTTGATGCCGAGTATACCCTGCACAAGTGCTGCCAGCGAGGGAGTTACGTATACATTGCATACGTTGTGGCAGATGATGAAATCTATGTCTTCGGGTACCAGCCCGGCGGCGTCTATGGCTCTTTGGCCAGCCAGAGCCGCCATTTCCTCGAAGCGTTCTGTTGTAATAATCTGTCTTGATTTAATACCTGTGCGTGTCGTGATCCAAACGTCATTGGTGTCGACAAAGTCGGAGAGCATGTCGTTCGTGACTGTCTGTTTTGGTACCGCACTTCCTGTTCCTAATATTTTCATGTTATCTTTTTTATGGGCAATGTGTGCTTGATGTGTGTTATGCCCGCGTTAGTTTATCTTAATTTTTATTAAATTCGGGCTGCAAAGAAACGACAACCTTATTAAATATAAATGTTAAAATCCGCAAATAATACAATATGATTGGCAAAAGTGCGTTATTTTGGGTGAAATTATACTATTTTTGGTGAAAAATGAACGATAGTTACACTGACCAACCGTTAAATCTTGCCTCGATAAGACGTTTTTTGACCCGTCACGAGTCCATTTTGCTCTTTTTGTCCCTCTCTCTTGTGTTCGCCGTTTTGTTGGTGGTTTTCGGACAGCCTACCTCTATTATAGAGTATATCGGCCAGCAGTCGAAGATATCTCCATTGGGACAGATAAGTATTTCATTTATATCGGGTTTCGGCGTCCTTGTACTCAGCCGCGGCCTTCTTTACCTCGTCGGCCGTGGTCATGAGCCCACCCTTGCGGTGATGGTCATCTGGATTGTCACCGAACTGATATTGTGTGTGTCGGTTATCGCCCTGGTTCTTTGGGGTGTAGGTGGCGGTGGTCCTGTCCAGCTTGCCCCACTTGTGGGTGCTCTGGTGCTGGGTATGATAGGTACGTTGCTGATACCTACGGTGGTAACTTACCTCATCAGCCGTTTGCGCGAGACACGTGGCGAGGTGCATCGACTGCGCCAAATGCTTGCTGTTCAGGAGCCTCAGCAGCATCAGAACGGTGATGCAAGCGTCAACTTCTTTGCCAAGGGCGGTCGGCTGGCCTTCTCCACCCGCATGGGTAACATCCTGTATATCGAGGCGGCCGACAATTACGTTAACATACACTACCTCAACGGCGAGAAGGAGGAGACATTTATACTCTTCAACTCGATGAAGAACATAGAGAAAAACTTTGCCGGCACATGCCTTATGCGATGCCACCGTGGCTACATGGTCAATGCTGACAATGTGCGTCTTATGCGCAAAGAGGCCCTTGGTCTGGTTTTGGAGATAAACCACAGCTCCAAGACGATACCTGTGTCCAAGAGCTTCGCCGAGCCCATCACGCAGTATTTCGCCTACAACTCCAATATGCCTCTCCCCAACGAACAATAAAAACATATAGATATGGAGTTAAGACTTACCTTCGCGGAAATCAGCGAGTTGATAGAGAAAAAAGCCGGACGTCCGCTGCCTGTCTGCTATGGCGGTCCGCATACCGTGCGCGTCAGCTACGACGTCAATGTACTCTTCAAGAGCGCCTCGGTGGGCATCGACCTCACCGTCGATCAGATTGTTGACAGTGACATCTACCTCAGTTTCAACGGTGGAGCCGGTATAGACTTCATGGTGCGCCAGGCCGTGAATATGGCCAAGAACCGCCCCGGCGGCGAGTTTATTGAGCCCCTTGACGGCAACCGTATCTTGCTGGCGCTGAGTCGTATGCAGCAGGCGGGCTCGCTCCTCGAGCATGTCACCCTGCGCGACATCCGTTTCGACGAGCAGTATGCTATTATCGAGTTTGTTCCCAAATCTTTATAGGGCACTGTTTTTGCGAAACCTTTGTGGATACGATGTTTCTCCGTAGCCGCTCCGTAGTCGCTCCGACTGTTCAACGGGCGCCTGCGGCGGCGACGCGCCTCATGGGGGCGCTTGGAGCCAGTACAGATGGAGCACCTTGCGCTGCGCTTGTCGAAGCGGCGCCACAGGCGCAGAACAAACGCCATGAAAAACAAACAAATTCCTTGTTGAAAAAAAAGGGGGGAATAGAAACACATGATGTTCCAATGTTCCTATGAGGGCGCTGTGGCGCACGACAGTCCGCTCCAAGGGCGGCTTTATTCTCCTGCTGCGCGAAATCTATAAATCCAGTAAATTATTGCCGCTGCGCGGTTTTCTCTAGAACACGAATAGCACGAATTATACGAATCTTTATAAGGTATCGCTGGCGGAGCGCGATGGGGTGGTTTTTAAGCTCCAGCAGATTGGAAAAGATTGGAAAAGAAAAGGCGTGCACAGTAAAAAAAGCCTCCCCGTGGGTGGGGAGGCTCCAACATGTAGTACAGGAAGATAGTGGTAGTTTGGGGTAGTTTGGAGTGCGTCAGCCGACGTTGCCGGTGCCGATGTAGGAGGAGTCGGAGACTTCACCCTTGTTCTCGTCGCCGTCGCCCAAGGTGAAGCCGTAGACGTGGACGGTCATGCCTGTCCAGGCACCGGGGAGCCGCATGTCAATGGATCCGGAGGTGCGGGGAGTGGGAGCCGAGAGGAGCATCTGGTTGGTGTCTGGCTGGTAGACAGCGATGTAGACCTTGTCGAGGGCGTCGGTGCCGGGGGCCTCGGCGGAAGTCTGGAAGGAGACGCTGACGCGGCTGGGCTCGGCGAAGGAGGCGTTGCCGAAAGCCGTCTGGGGCATGTTGCCGGCGGCGCAGACCAGGCTGCCGAAGTCGATCTCGACCTCACCGCCGATGGCGGAGACGGCCTCGGCGTTGAGCTTGACGAAGGCGTCGAAGGGAGTCACGAGCGGGCCGATTTGTTTAGCCTTGTCCTTGAGTCCGAGACGAGCGGCGCCGAGGAAAGCCGATGCCACTTTGCCGAGAGTGGCGAAGCGCACCCAGTTGTCCTTCATACTGCTGGTAGCGCCTTTTGTGCCGCGCTTGACAGGCATGTTGGCGCCGAGATTGATGCCGTTGACCATGCGGCCGTAGGTGAGGCCGAGTTTGCCGGAGAAGTTTCCGAACAGGTTACCTTTAAGTTTTGCCATTTTTTTAAAGTTTTTTTAGTTAATAAATGAGTTGGTTGTTTATGATATCCGGCCGGGATATTTTTTGATTGTCTGCAGGGGGTATTGAAGACCTTTTGAAGGCCTTTTGAAGACCTATTGAAGACCTATTGACGGGGTTGTCGGAGGTGGTGGTGTAGAGTGTTGTCATTTGTGGTAAGTTTTGTTGTTTTCTGGATGCAAAAGTAGAATGAAAAAGACGACCGATGGCCGTCTTGGAAAAAATAAATGACAAAAGGCGCTATTACAGCTACTTGCGATACATATTATAATAGATATAGTCGCGGAGGTTGTAGATGAACAAAGCGCTGTTGTAGGACTGTTTTGTGATAAGCTCGGCCATGCTGTAAGAGGCTCTGGCCTCCTCCCAGTCGCGGCGTGCGGTCTTGCGGGAAATCCCCAGATAGGCGGCTGCGTCTTTCAGTTCCCAGCCAAAATACTGGACCAGTGTGTAGATTACCGCGCCTTTCCAAGGTTCGCGCAGTTGTTGTGGGGTAGTATATCTGGTTTTCCAGATAAACCTTTCGGCACGTTCCATCACGTCGGTGGCCGGGATGCTGCGGTATCCAGCCCTTTTTTTGCGATTAATAAGTTTTGTTTTTTCATTTTTTTATGTTTTTTTATTGAAGGGGGCAAAGATACATAAATCCGGAGATTGGGGGTTGGGTGTGGTGAAAAAATGGAGCCGTGGCATGATTTTTATATCAGATGGCAAGATATCATTCCTTAATTAGTAATAATAACCTGCAGAAAACTGTGTATTAGTGGATTGCTGTTTATGTTTTCCCGTTTTCCTGAAATGTCGGACCTAGCGGTTATTTTTGCAACCGATTTCAAACAACGAGAACCATGGAGAATGACAGACAAGCGTGTACAAAGCCTCAGGACTTGAGGGTTTATGACTGGGTGAGGATAGGCCCACCCTTCGCTGATGCGAATATAAAAGGCAGGACACTGCAGGTTGTAAATATCGGACCCCGGTGCGTGGTAGCCAGCGGACAGGGTATTGTCCAGGTGCCGTATGGGCTGATAGAAGGCATAAAGGTGACAGGGGAAGTGTTGGAGAGATACAACAAACAACTCATAAAGGCTGTCGGCAGCGATGCATATCTTACGTACAGCCAGTCACCGTATGTTGAGGGAGCGTGGCGAATACAGCTGAGTTATGTGAGAGGGAGAGAGGTCAGTAACGAAGTGTGGATGGATGTGAGGTACGTGCACGAGTTGCAGAATGCTGCCGCCGCCATAGGGATAGCCTTCAATTTCAACCTGCTGAAGGATGAGACAAAGGTTAATGGATAGTAGAAAAAAAGAAGAAACCGAAAACAGAACCAAACAGGTAAACGATGAAAGATTGTGCAATCGGGTCAAGTTTCAGGATAGGGAAGAACCACTATTGGGTGGAGAATGCCACCAATGTGCTGTACCGATGTACGCGGTGTGCGTTGAACAGGAAGAGCATCAGGTACTGCAACATGGTTGCCTGCGCTGCCGCGGAGAGGAAAGACGGCAAGAATGTGGTGTTGATACTGACGTCGTATCATGATGAAGGTATTGCTTCCTTAGATACTCCGGAGCAAGAAAGCCTGTGAGTGGAGGGCGCTTGATAGTTAGATTTGTTCCGGCAAATACGGAAGCAATGTTATGCCCATCAGCAATATGCATTGTGTCGTATTAGCGATGTATGCAGCCCTACAGTGGTTCCATTTGCAGAGGGCATAAACATTAGAATTCGATGGTTGGGAGTGGTTTGCCTCTTCGGTTTTATGACTTTGTCGTCGTCTCAGTTTCATCCTTGTGCTTTGTCACTGTTTTTTTTGTTTTCCAACTATTGGGCGCAACTCCGAATATTTCGTAAGCTTGCATTTTACAGGAATCTACATCATCTTGTAAATAATCAGCGATACAGTTTCCTTTGGTATCATGCACATATAGGTAAGCCCCAATCTCTGGCGAATCCTCTTCAATTACCAAAGTCAATTCTTTTGTGGTAGATATGTATTCCATGTTTTATATGAAACGATTAGACCCAGCGACATTACAACTAAGCAGGAAAAATAATCAGGCTATAGTTCTGTTTTTTGTTAGATAGTCGAATATTTTAAGGGATTATTAGAACCAATAATAATATAACAATGCATGAAACAACCAATCCCGCTATTAGATTTTCGATATCTTTATGATATATTTCGTCATATAGCGAGGTCTTGCATCCCTTTAGTATCCATCGAGCGAAAGCACCAATTTCATTTATCCACCCCATTTCTTACCTCCTTTGCACCTTGAATTGCCTCATTGGCCATCCTGAAATCGACAAGCCCTTCTTGTTGTATCTGGTTTATTTTAAATGCATTTCCGGCGCCTTTACGTGATCGGCGTTGAATTATTCCAGGATTCTTTTTTATAAATTCATTGTATCCTTGAAGACCTTTTTTTGCATTGGTTCTAGTTATTATACCTGTTCCCTTCAGTTTTATGTGACGATGTAATCAATTAGTTGTTGTTTTCACCTGAACCATCCACTGGAATGATTCCCAATACCTTGCTTCTTTAATCTATCGGCAATCTCATTTACCTGTTTGTTTTTCCAACCAAATCCGCTGGAAAAATTGATTGTTTTTTTTGTTTTACGGTCTACTAAAAATATACAAACATTAAAAGGGAGTATGGTCGGACCAGGTGTATGAAGAACCTGATATTGTATGTTTTCAGCATGGATTTTCATATTTTTCGGTCGGAAACACCAATCATAGTATTGTATTGTAAATATTCTTTGTTCCGAATTGTATCCGAAAGACACCACCTTATCTCCTCCATACCACCATAGTAAAAACAGCGTTAGAAAAATATCAAAAGCTATAGAATCCCATTCCAGCGCAATATTTTTTATATATTCTAATGTTGTCATACGGTTTGAAAAAACGATACAGCAAATAACCTCTAATGTGATTAAGTATAACAACGGATACATGATATATTGCATAATCATTGTCCGTCGTTTTTTTTTGTTTTTGTAGTAAAATGAACTCATTGGTTATTCGTTTTTTATTTCCCTATTAATCCGACTCCTCTGTTACGTTGTTCGTTGTGTGTGACTATTGAACCATCGGGAATCCCTTTCATCGTTGGGTGAGTCAAAGCTCTATATTTTACGGCAGACCATGTTGCATCAAGAGCAAACGCAGCATAGCCTGTAATGAATTTTGTTAGCTTTGATGTCGTCAAAATTACTTTCTCTGGTGATACTTTTTTTGTTATTGCCGCGGCTGTTGTTGTTGCTGCGTCAGAACTTATAGCTTTCAAAATGGAAACAATCTTTTCGTTTCTGGTTTTAGGGTCGCGGGACCCAGAATTAGCAATTGATTCGATACCGAACCCCACCTGAGCGCCTCCTGTCATGGCTATTGGCACGGCAATGTTAGTTGCCGCACCCTCGGTTGCCACGGCAAGCGCAACTCCTCCAACACATGTCGTAACTCCTCCAAGAATATTGGCTCCCCCATCAACAATGTTATCAGTTTGATTTGAAAAGACATTAAAATCAAACATATCTTCAATTACACCATTATATGACACCATGGAATTAAAAGACTCGTGATTACCATCTCCTGATGTAAGTGTGACGGTTTGATGAGTACTACCACCGTTCCCATTTAGCCATTCTATTTTCTTTGTGGTAGTATTATATTTCCATTCATCGTCATTATCCATAGCCTCTTCTCCTTCCGGATCCACCAGTTTCACCGGATTCCAATTACAATACGCATATGGGCTGATGCTGGGATATTTGTCAGCCATCGGGTCAACAGACAACCAGCCGGTCAAAACCTCGCTCCAGTAGTACCTCGCACCGTAGTAGTGGAAGCCTGATTCCCAGTCTTTTTCTTTCCCGTTGAAGGAAAAAGAGCCAGAAATGCTGTAATCATACTGGTAATCAGACTGTAGTGGAGTTGCGGTAATGTGACGTTTTTGAGAAAAAGTACACAAATGCGTATTTTTTTTCATCAAGTCCTCTGACGAAACATCGACGCAATAGTATGTACAATCGGTCCTCAAGTTCCCTTAATTGATTTTGCAAAAATACAAATAATTCCCGAATTGACAAAAAGCATTTAACAAGTCAACGTGGGTAGTTTTCTCACTGCCTTTAATTTGGTCTTGTTCAGCAGGTCGGCATAAACCTTGGTGGAGCCAATGTCGGAATGGCACATCAACTGCTGTACGGTATAGATTGGGACTTCTTTTGTCAATAGCAGTACACAGAAGGACGGTGACAGACGGTGAAAAAAATATAGAATGAGAGTATTGGTATTTTTATATCGCTGATTTTTACGCATTTGTGAAAATAAATACTTGCTTGTTGTATTGTGTCAAAAAAAATATGTAATTTTGCATCACGATAATTACGAAAAAAAACGTAACGAGAATATGCGTAATATAGAAAATCCTTTTAAATTTGGCACTATAGTAGACGAGGAATACTTTACCGACAGAGTAAAAGAAGTGGCTTATATTAAAGAGTTTGTAAAAAGTGCAAACCATTTAGTGTTGATTAGCCCTCGACGATTTGGCAAGAGTAGTGTAGTGGCAAAAGCCGTGAAGCAAAGTGGCCGGAAACACATTACAGTAAATTTGCAACAAGCCACCTCGGTGTCCGACCTCTCGGCCAAATTACTTCGAGAGTTTTTCAAGGTACATCCATTGGGGCGTATAAGGCATCTAATAACTCACTTCCGGGTAATTCCTACAATATCAACCAACCCCGTGACAGGTTCCATGGAAGTATCGTTCCAGCCGGGAGCGAATGAGGCCGTGCTCATTGAGGATGTGTTGACACTTATAGAGCGTGCCCATTCAGTAAAAGACCGTATGATTGTGGTGCTAGACGAATTTCAAGAAATTCGAGATTTGGCGCCAAATCTCGACAAGCAGTTGCGGTCCATCATGCAGGAACAAAAGCACGTCAACTACATCCTACTGGGTAGCCAGGAGAGTATGATGTCAGATATCTTTGAAAACAAAAAATCTCCATTCTACCACTTTGGAGAGCTGATGCGTCTTGGTAAACTGCCACGAGATGATTTTCACCATTACCTCTCCGACCGTTTGATGACTATCTTCCCTGATAGTTGCGACGAACTGTCCAACCGCATACTTGACTATACAAACTGTCACCCTTATTACTCGCAACAATTGGCATCCAACGTATGGCAAGTAGGTGTACTGCAACCTGGTGCAGGGGATGTTTTCAGAGCAGCCATCACCAATATTGTGACAGCCCATGGGTTGGACTACGAACGACTTTGGATGAATTTCAACCGAACTAACCGTTGGATATTGAGAAGACTCACTACCGGCAAACCGCTGCAGTCTGGCGAGTACCACACAAGTACAATATATAGTGCTCTGAAACGCTTGCAAAAAGATGGCTATGTTATTTATTCTGATTGTTACGAGATGGAAGACCCGTTTTTCCGCGAGTGGATTGTGATAAACAACGAATAATCTATTACCTGCAAGCCTAACCAATTCGGAAACAAGTTGTTTTTGCATCAAAAATGAGCGTCATGTCAAGTGGTAATAGTTCATACAACTCCATATATTTAT
>JAEEGF010223621.1_pt1 | contig 15176 bp, 8 predicted proteins | sample 9134171 | NCBI WGS metagenome assembly JAEEGF01 (sample SAMN16246542, study PRJNA631951) | gut metagenome | biome: gut microbiome; feature: rumen; material: AP-attached | host: Bos | place: Iran: Karaj | collected 2018-10 | reverse complement strand
AGGAACCCACGCTGCAATCCTTCGGACTGCCGTCGGGATAGATGCCACGCGGCGTCATGTCGGGAGCGAGGCGTTCGTCCAGAAGCTGATACTGCGCCTTCGCCAGGCCGCTCACCCTTTCGGCAATCTCCGGGATGGTCTCTTTCTTCGAGGCATCTATCTTGATAACATAGCGACCTCGCTTATCCTGACTTCTGGCCGTCAGGCTTATACGGTACAGGGCATCTCCCCAGCGCGAGCTGAACCCCAGCCCGACAAGATTTTTCTCCTCTATGCTTGCAGTAAACAGGTCCGGGTCATATTTCATCTGCATACCTCCCGGCAGGGCGATGGTGCCGTTGACAATGATTTCCGGCTTGTCGGCCACGAGGAAATGCAGTACATTGGGCACAAGCGTTTCCTTCAACGAAAACCTATGAGTGATTTTCAGGCCGCCCTTGCGGGAAAGACGGTAATTCATCTTCCAGGATTCCACCGCAGCGGAATCGGGATAAGCCCCGGCAATGTCGGTCGAAAAACGCCTCAACAACCTGCTTGCATGGCTGCCAGAGGCCTTGTACTCCCCGCCGAAGGGCTCCTCACAGCCATTGATGACGGGAAGATTATGCCATCCGCTCTGCACGAACCAGTTGCCGTATCTTTTCTCGCCGAAAGTGTCCCGGGTATAAGTTCCGACACCGGCATCCACCAGCACGGGTTTAGAGTCATAAAAGTAGATGCAGGAACCAACGTCATTATGGTTGTGGCGCTCGTAGTTGTTTCCGCCCTTGGCGGCGAGGAACGCCTCCCCCCGGCGAAGGAAGCAGACTTCGGCATCGGAATAGTACACAAAAGGATTCGGCTGGACCCGTGGAGAAGTCTGTGCCTTCATTTCACGAGCCGCCTTCACGGCCTCAAGCCCCTGATAGAACAGGTACCAGCTCACTCCCTCCGGATTAGTTCCATAACGATGACAGGCATTCACCGCAAAATCCATCATCAATTTGTCCCCGGATGCACGACCATAGCGGTATATCAGATACGAAATCGGCCGACGAGAAGGTTTGCCGTCAGCAAAATTCACCTGCCAGCAGTCGCCGATGTCGGCATTGACTATGAATTCGCCGAGTCGCTGGATTAAGGGTTCATCCCAGAGAGACACAGCCCCTCCGGTAATGCGCTCAAGGTTCTCCAAATAGTCCAGAAGATGTCCGACGGACTTGTACCAATAGGTGGTTCCTTCATCGCATGCGCCGTCGGCAGGCAACGACTCCAGCCACAGACGCACCGAGCGCATTGATTTATCCACGGCCTTGGCCAAGATGTCCCTGTCGTTTTCCAAAAGCATAAAACAGAGCAGAGCATTCTGGTTGCACCAGGGATCCCAGTTGTTGAGTTTCTTTCCCAAACTTGTGTCGAAACCCCACCACCAGTAATCGTCCCTCTGAAGATAAGGATCCAGCGCCTTTTTCTGCAATTCGCTCCTGAGCCTTGCGGCAAGAGCCGGATCCAGATAATCGTGGAAATAATAATAGGCCCACGATAGCATCTGGGACATATTCCCCTGATAAAGACCGAATATCTGGTCATCGGGGTCCGGGATTGGACTCCTGGATTTCTGATACTTGGCCAAATGGGCTGACACCTCCCAGGAAGCCTGGTTGCAGAACCACTCTACCCCACTGGAAATACCTCCAAGGAACCGCCCCTGCCCTTCCGCCAGCTCTGCCACAAGCATCTGACCCAGGGCTTCGGCATTCCCAAGGAGCTTATCCTCCATAACATCACGGTCTCCGGTGAGGTCATAGGCAAGATAGTCGTCATCCGACAAGTCCTGCCAATGGTAAGTAAGGGCCTGCTCGCCCTGATTTACGAGGATGGTCCGGTACTCCCCAAAGAAGTCGTTCCACCCCTGCCTGTCGGAGTATGAAGGATAGGGCACCCATCCCTGGCCAAGAACCAGGGATGAGGCGATCTCGATTAAAACCAGTAAAGGTTTAAGCATCAGATAGTTTCTACGTCTTCAGTTAACAGTATTTCTGTCAGATTATTCTGGTCGAAGGAGCCGCAGATGACACCGTAATGAGCAAAAGAAACAACACTGATAACGGGAGTTTTATATTCTTTTCTCATATAAGCGAATTAAATAAGTTCTACATCATCAATAGTGAAAACTTCCGTTGCATCTATTGCATCGAAGTCTGGGTCCAAAGAACCGCAGATGATACTGCCTGGTTTCAAGTCTATAAGACGACACTCAGGTTCGAGATATCTATTCTTTGTTCTCATAACACACTCAGGCTAGGAAATATGGGCAATGATTGGATAATGGTCGGAAAGGAACTTCTCTCCATTGGTTGTATATCCGCCGTAATCATGAACGGCAGTGGTAAGGGTAACATAAGAATCAACCGTTATTGACTTGCTCACCCAGATGTGGTCCACCTTGTTGCGGTCTTTGCTGCTGTCGCCGAATGCATTGTAGGTGTAAAGGTCCTTGTTCTCGGGGCTGATTACAGACACTCCCGGGGCATAACGGGTGTTGTACATCCAGGTTTTGATGCTATCCCAGCAGGCGTTTCCATATACACAGTTGAAGTCGCCCATCAAGATTACCGGATAGTTGTTGGTATTGAGAGCAGCTATACGGCTTTCCAGAAGTGCAGTACACTTGGCCCATCCCCCATCCGTGTTGTTCATGGGGAAATGGGTATTGATGTAGAAGAAATTTCTGCCGGACGCCTTCTCCCTGACGGTGGCATAGAGGACCGTCCTTTCATAGCCGTCCCAGCTGGTTCCTTCAGAGGAATAGCTGTCGCGAAGCCAGAAGTGGCCGAAGTCGCTCATTTCCACTGTGCTGGTCTTGTAGAGAATGGCGTTGGTCTTGTCGCTGTAGCGATAGCCGGTATAGGCGGTGAGGTTATCCCTGAGATAATCCCAGGGATGAGCCTCCGTCATATGGTCCCACATGTCCAGGTCCTTAACTTCCTGCAGGCCGATGATGTCCGGGCTTTCACCGTTAATCATGGACACGATGGGGCTCTTGCGGCTGCTCCAGTTGCTGCCTTCACGGATGTTGAAGCTCATCAGGGTAAGGTTGGCAGGAACTGGAGTCTCGCTGGAGACATAAATAGTGGCACTTGCATTCTCCTTATTCCCTATGGCATAAGTTTCCACATTACCGGAATTAATTGTAATTTCGGAAAGGCCAGCTCTGGCAAAGGTCCCGCTAGCCTGGATGGGATTGTCACTGCCGCCAAAATTGATTGCGCTGCTCCCTGATGCCCAACCGACAATAAGGCCCACGCTTGTCGCCTTGTTGGTGCAGTTTACTGAACCGGTAAAAGTACACGGCACGTCGTCCACCGCTATCAAAGTGTTACCGGCGCCTCCGCTATACCAGCCCATAAGGCCGCCTATGGCAAAGTATTTCTCGTCGCCCTCACTATGTATGACTCTTGTTGCCACAATGGAGCCGGTAAACGAACACTGTCTAATCTGACTTCCGGCAGAAGTGACGCAACCGGCCAAACCACCTACGTCACCGTTACGCCCGGTATAACTGATTGTACTTTCGACTGTATTGCCTCTTTGCTGGCCGTTGATACCGAAGATGCCGCCTACAGCCGAAGAGCCCTCTCCGCTTACCGTAATATTGCCTTTCATCTTACAAAGTTTGGCATAAATGTCTGCACAACCCGACAGGACTTCACTCCCGTCATAATCTTCCCATCCACAAATTCCGCCGACAGCGGATTGATCCCTGGGCTGGGAATCATAAGAGCCGTCATAAGCGAAGGTAATATCTCCTTCATTGGTGCAGGAATCAAAACTCAAAGCGTAACGTCCGGCTCCGGCAATGCCGCCAACATTGAAAACGCAGTTCTGGCGCTTCCAATAATCGTTTACCGGGTCGCCATGTGCAGTGACATTGATGGGCGCGTAATTCTTACAAGTGTGCATATTGCCACGAGCACGGCCTAAGATGCCACCGACACAGACCTGACGGCTTGCAGAAACAGAACTCAGTTTTTGATATTGTGTATAAGTAAGGGTAATAATACCGGCAGATTCATTATGGCAGGAAGTAAAGGTGCAATAAGAATCCGTAGAAAAGTCCATTCCGCAGCCGAGAATACCACCCACGTTAATACCAACATTGGGATTACTGCTGATAACGTCGGAGTCAAATTTAGTATTTGGATCTCCATAATCCGCAAGTGACGTAACAGGACCCCGGTTGACGCAGGAAGCAAAGGTGGATGACTCCGCGTAGCCGACAAGTCCGCCAAGACCGGTTGCCCTTTGTTTATAGCCGGTAGCATCAATTTTAATGTGACCGCTATTGGTACAACTGGTAAAGGTTGCGCCGTATGCAGTACCGACAAGTCCGCCTATGATAATATAGGAGGTCATATCCGCCGTTATTGTACAGGTGACATTCGCCTTGTTACGGACAGAGTCGTATGTGCCGCCCTGGTCCTTCTTAACCAAAGTACCGAAAATCTTGTCACCCACAGGAACCGTGAATTCACAAGTCTCATCGATAACGAGATTGCTGATCGCACCGCTATTTTCTATAAACATCGGAATGCTGGCAGAGAGGTTGCTGATTGTGTGGTCGCCGCCGTCCAAGGTGCCGCCGAAGCCGGAGGCACTGGTTGTCAGGCTATAGCCGTCCATATTAAGGTCGGCGGTGATGGTATAGTCAGCAGTATCCCCCGAAGAAGTGCCGGCAAGGAATGCTAGAAATTCCCTAGGAGAATCTATGTTTGTGTCGTAGCTGGTGTTGGCCACCCAGTTAACACTTGAAAGGTCGATATTGAGCGGCTTGACGTGAGCACGCTCATAGTCACGTGTTTTGCCGGAAGTATAAGTGTAATCGGCACGGTTAGTGCGGATAATGAAACTCCCGCTATAGGATCCCGGGGCTACCACAAGATAGTAAACACCGGCATCTCCGGAGCTGGTTCCTACCGTACTGCGCCCTGTCGAGACAACTTCCTCCTCAGTATAACCGCTGATGTCTGCAGGAGAGGAGACACTTGCCGTGGTAAGGTTGTAAGTAAAACTGCCGGCGCAAGCTGCACCTGCATTGAAAGTTACACTCTCAATAGTCTCTCCCTGGAACGATGCATCACTGGAGTAAATGTTCAATTTAATGACAGATCCCAGATTCATAAACTGAAGAGTGCCCACCTCTGTATCGGTATCTGCAGCGACATCCCCTGTCAGAGTGAAAGGTAGAGACACCATAGGCATTGCATCGGCGCTTCCGGAAACCTGACTGGCCGGAATCTCCATTGTAATCGCGGAGGCTTCCGCCTCGTTATTACTCTTGGAATAAGGATAGTAAGCATACACGACATCCCCGGAAGTAAGGGCAACAGTGCTCTTGACACTGATAGTCACATCACCACCCGACACCGAAACGGCAGAGGACTGGTTTTTGGAAGAACTGGCATAAGAAGCGACCTTGTCACCATCTTCCCACGCCACGTGGTTTTCCGCAAAGGTGGTCTTCGTCTGATCGGATGCCACCTTGAAAATGTAGGAGAACTCGCCCTCGACGGGTTCCTCGACAGGAAACACTTCCTCGGGCTGCTCGGGGAGCTCCTCTTTCTGATTACAGGCCACAAAGGCTACGGATAGGAGTAGTCCGGTAATAAAAAGATGATTGAGTTTCATTGTATAATGTTTTACAAATTATTATTCTATTGGGCACAGACGACATTGATGGACCACTGGTCACCTGCTGGTTTCTTCCCTACTGCGTGTTCCGCCAGAATATCAGCAGTAATGGGAGTAATTGCAAGATCCTTATTACCGAACTGGCCGGAAACCCGGATGGGATTGTCGGAATCTCCGAAGCGGATTGGCTTGTTGTCGCCCTTCAGGAAACCGATGACAATACCAACGCTTGCAGCCGCCGTAGTAGAAGAAACGGAACCGCTGAATGAACAGGGAACATCCTCCCTGGCAAGCAGGCAGGAGCCCTGAGCGCCGGCCCATCCTCCAACAAGGCCACCCACGGCAAAATAGTCATGGTCGTCACCCTGGTACCTTTCGGCCTTGATGGTGGCGGAACAGGAACTGCGCTTGATCACATAGGCATCCTGCGAACCACTCAACTGTCCGGCCAAGCCACCCACATAACCCTTGGATCCGGTATAGTCGATGGTACAATCTATCACTTCGTTGCCAATCTGCTTGCCGTCGAATCCGAAAATACCGCCAACCTCAGTAACGCCGTGGCCGGTTACAGTGATATCACCCCGATTTTTGCAATAATAGGCATATAAATCGGCAGAGCCATCCTCAGCGATTTCGTCCACCGCATAATCTTCCCAACCACATATTCCTCCAACAGCAGATACCTGCCTTTCGTTGGAGTCATACGTTCCATCGGTATCAAAGCTGATGGCGCCACTATTGGAGCAGCTCTCAAAACACAATGCCCAGCGCCCCGCACCGGCGATTCCGCCGATGTCAAAGGTGAAGTTGCGGCGCTTTGTTTCAGAACGGTCACTGCTGGTGCCCATCACATTGATGGGAGCAAAGTTCTTGCACTTCTTCATACTGCCCCGTGCACGGCCAAGAATGCCGCCCACACTTACGTAGCAGCTCTTATTCTCGTCCGGCAAAGCCTCATATTTGGTATAGCTTACGGTAACAACACCCTCCGCCTCGTTCACGCACTGCTCAAAATATGAGGCATTGTCAGTACCATAGTCATAGGCGCATCCGAACAGACCGCCCACATTGATTCCTGCGTTGCTAATGCCCTCCAGAGTGGAGTTGGCTTTGCCATAGTCGGCAATCAGGGTGACGGGGCCACGGTTCGTGCAATTAGTGACATTGATTACCCCGGCATAACCGATGAGTCCGCCAAGGCCAACTGCCAGGTGGCTGTAGCCAGTAGCGTCAATCTTGACAGCACCGCTGTTGGAGCATTCGCTCAGCTGACCTCCGTCGAGTTTACCTATAAGACCACCGATAATCAACTGGTCGGTGATGTTCTTTGTCGCCTTGTAGGTAACGCTGGCCCTGTTCTTTACAAGGGTATATGTGCCTCTCTGGTCGGAGGCGACCAGTGCTCCGAATATCTGGGTCCCTTCGGGGACTGTAAATTCGCAACTTTCATCAATTACAAGGTTGTTGATAGCACCATTGTTGGTCTGGAACAACGGAACGGAAGACTTGAGGTTCTTTATTGCAAATCCCTGGCCTTCCAGCGTGCCGCCGAATGAAGGAGCGCTGGTAATAGTGATACCGGTCATATCTATATCGTTAGCCAGTGCAGCCACATCCCTGGTGTCGATGGTGACGCTGCTGAGCCAAGTGGCCAGCTGAGCACCGGTGCTGATCATCGTGGAGGGCTCGGCGGTTGTGGTTACAGTGGAAAGCTCTGAATAACTTGTCGTGTAACCGATAGCGAGGGCGGCAACCCGGACATCATAAGTAACGCCTCCGGAAAGCCCGGGAATCTTGAAGGCATATCCGGCATCCTCGCCATTACCTGTATAATCTGTTATCCAGGCTGTTTCCATAGAAGGTTTATGCTCGACCTTGTAGGAAGTTGCATTATCCACGGCTTCCCACTTGACATCGATAAAGGTAATACCGAATGAAGTGGAAATCACTGGTGGAGTCAAACTCCTCTCCAACGAAACACTCACGACCTGCGAATAGTCGCTCTCCACATCTTTCGCAAGAGCTTTCACCCGGAAATCATAAGAATGGCCATACTCCAGGCCGGTAACATTGTAGGGGCTGTAAGTAGGTGTCCCTGCAACAGAGTAATCCGCTGTGGAACTCTCTTTGTACTCCACTTTGTAGGATGTTGCATTAGTCACTGCCTGCCATTTGAGGGTGACGCTGGTCCCATCCACAGTTGCTGTAACAACCGGTGCAGAAAGAACAATTTTCGGAGTCTCGGGCTCCTTATGGCAGCCACAGAGAGAAAATGCAATCAGGGCGATGCCTGAAATTAATAAAATGCTTTTCTTCATATCTATATAGTTTTAGTATTCAGGATTATTCGGTAGCAAGTTGGGATTTGAGGTTATGTCAACGGTCGCAATGGGCTGCAGGTACATCTTGTCCTGCCAGGCGCGTCCTGTGAGGCCATCCTGCAAGATCTTTCCTCCCACTACTGACAGGTAACGGAGAGGAGAAGAAATGGAAACGGCAATGCTCGAATACTCGGCGGGCGTTGTGATGTTGGTGAAATAAGCATCGAACTCACCATCACCGTTGAGATCCAGAGGAGTATCCAGCGCCGGAATGAAAATACCGGTCCAGACGGCGTTCTTCCACAGTTCACCACAAGCCCAACGTTTCAGGTCAAGTTCGCGGAAGCCCTCAAGGCACAGTTCGCAAGTGCGCTCACGACGGATTTCAAGGATAACCGGATCGTTGATTCCTGGATAGAAGTTGGTCTTCAGATAATTATCCACAGTTGTAGGCTTTGTGTCAAGGGCTCCACCGGTGATGCCGGCACGTCTCCTGAGGGCCCCGATGGTGTTTTTCCAATCTGCGTCGGTCAACTGATTCAATTCAGCTTTCGCCTCGGCATAATTCAACAGAACCTCCGCATATCGCATCACAGGGATGTCATTGCCGTTGGCGCCGTACACATTGCTGGCTACATCGTCCACAGTATATTTCGTGATGTGATAACCTGTAAGGGAATAATTAAGATCAGGAATCATACGCACCATCTGGCCCTTGCTATTCCTGCAGGTGTAATCATATCCACGGATGGTCTGGTTCAGACGCTGGTCCCTTCCGGTAGTCTCTTCAAGGAAAGTCTTGTATGAACCGTCGGGTTTGGTCTCGGAATAATAAGAACCATCTATATTCAAATAAGTGTTGACAAAGGGTCTGGTAAGAGACGCTTTGGAGGTAGCCTGAACATTGTAATAATAATTGGCGTAGCCCACAGATAGGGTGGCGTCATTCTGGATGGCCAGCATCACTTCGTCCGTGGGAACGGAATCGCTGGAGAAAAGGTCGCGATAAGAGCCTCTCCCGTTCTGATAGGCTGTTGACGTATGCAGGGAGAAGGGGCTGTCGCGCATTATGGTCCCGGCGGCATCCGCGGCCAGATTAAATAGCTCGTCCGCCGTCATTTCGCAGCCGAAGACGAATGCGGATCCCGAATGGTATTTCCTCCAGGATGCTTCAAACAGACAGACCCTGGATTTCAGAAGCAGAGCGCACCATCTATTCACCAGGCTGGCATTGCTGCTACTGGAATTGTCGGCCTGAATATGCTCGAAAGCATAGTCGCAATCTTCAATGATATGCCTTATGATTACATCCCTGCTATCCCTGGGGCCAGTCAGTTCAGGATCCCCCGGATTCAGGACGCGACCTATCCAAGGCACATTCCCGTACTTGACCAGTTTATTGAAATATAGCAAGGCACGGAAGAAACAGGCGATGCCGTTATAGTTTTCGCGGACCTGCTGCGAGACTCCAGGATAATTGTTATGATCCAGGAAATAATTGACATTCCTGATATCTTCCCACCCCCAGGAACTCTGAGAATCAGGAGTAAGGCCCCCTGTCTCATAAAGATTCAGGCTTGCTTTCGCCACATACTCTGCCATCTGGTCATCCTGATGATGAGCATCGGTCCCAGAAGGAAGCAAGCCGTAAAAAGAATAGCAATACGACTTCAAGCCTGTCTCGGAACCGAATACAAGCGCAGCATCTGCTGTGGACTTTTGCGTTTCCGTGAGGTCACAAGAAACAAAGCCCAGGCCAGCCATCACTGCAAAGAAGAGAATAAGTATATGTCTGTTTTTCATAACTGCCACGGATTAGAAGGTGAGATTGATACCAAAGCTGTATGAACTCAAAATAGGATAACTGCCGCCAGATCCGGCATCAGATGCACTGTTTTCCGGATCCTCGCCAAGACCAAGCACATCAACCGTACCCCAGATATGCCTGTACATCGGCGACCAGTCCCAAAGGTTCTCGCCGGAGAAGAAAACGCTAGCGCGGGAAATATGAAGCGGCTTGGTCCACTTTTCGGGCAGGTTGTAGCCGAACTGAATGTTCTTGAGACGGATATAAGAGGCATCCAGGACGTAACGCGTATTGGCACGCCGCTGAATGGAGTAGAAGGGACTCATTCGGGAGGAATAGCGAGGCATCCAGGCATCAGGATTATCTTCCGTCCAGTAATTGCCCAGTTGCCATTTAGGTATCTGATTATAACCACGGTTGTACTGGCCCCAGATGAGACCGCTGTCTCCGCCGGTGATATAGTCCCGTTTCCCAATTCCCTGGAAGAAGACCGAAGCATAGAAGTTGTTCCAATCGGCACTGAAAGTAAAACTATAGATATAGCGTGGTTCCACGTGGGCGATAATCTTTCGGTCTCCCGAATTGCCAAGCGTCTGGTCGCCCCTGTCGATATAGCCGTTACCGTTCAAATCCTCGATCTTGATGTCTCCCGGATGGAGGTTATAATTGTGGTCCATCTGGTTCAAGGAATCGTAATGAGGCTGGCCGGCGGCTTTGGCAGCGGCCTCGGCCGCATCGATATCTTCCTGACTCTGCCACAGTCCATTACACACAAAGCCCCAACGCTCGCCAATAATCATACCCGGATAGTATTCCGGCGAGTTGGACCCGCCGATTTTCATCAGGTCGTTATTGAACTTATCGATTCTGGAGACATAGTCTGCAAGAGTCCCCTTGATACTATATCCGAAAGGTTTCCCCGCAAGTTTGAAACTGTCTTTCCAGAGAACCGTGAGTTCAAAGCCACGGGTGGATAGTTCGGCATAGTTGCCTTTGGGGGAATCAGCGCCATAAACGGCTTGGATGGAAGGGCCATCCGTAAACATATCCTGCGTCTTGCGGAGATAGATATCGGCGTTGATTTGGAGTCTGTCATTGAAGAAACCCAGATCCATACCTGCATCATAGGTAGTGGACCTCTCCCAGGTAAGGTTGGTGGGGATGGGATCAGGAGCCGACGTCTTGCGGTAAACGGCGCCGCCCAGCAGACGGCTGTTGCCGAAGGTGAATGTTTCATCGTAATAATACGGATCCACATTACTGTTTCCAAGCGTGCCCCACGACAGACGCAGTTTCGCATTTGAGAGATAGTCCTTGCCTATGCCTTGCAACCACGGTTCCTCAGTGATTCTCCAACCTGCTGAAAGCGAAGGGAAAAATGCCCAGCGTTCATTGGAAGGGAATTTGGAAGAACCGTCGTATCTGCCATTGAATTGGAGCAGGTAACGGTCTGCAAAGCTATAATTGATTCGGGAGAAAATCCCAACTGAACGCCATTTGTTATAGGATCCGGTGGCTCTCTTTTTTTCTGTTCCGAACGAGAGGTTTATGCTTTCCACATCTTCGGACAAGATGTCTGTATTGTAAGTGTATAACCTGGAGTATGTCCTCTGTTCGTAGTTATAACCAAGGAGTGCCTTGATGTAGTGTTTACCAAGCGTTTTGGAATAATCCGCATACAGGTTGGCCGACAGATACTTAGTGTCGGCGTGGTCCTGCGAGATGGAAGAAACCAGACCCGGTTTGGTCGTGAAGATGCCGGGAGCCGGTGAGAATTCAAGCGGATGAATCCGGATCATTCCGTTGTAATCGTCGAGCTTATATGTGGCGTCGCCGTTTACGGTGAGGGAATTGTCCAGGAATGAGGCGGTGAATCCTGCAGTGTTACGGATGTAGTCGGTCTCATAGACATTTTTGCTCTTACCATAAAGGAAACCACCCACCGTATATGCTCCCACCTTGGTGAACGAACCGTCAGGGTTGTACATAGGCATACAGGGAGTCCCATCACTGTTGATTTCAGCCCAGATATTGCCGGAGGAGCTATTGGAAGCTATGGGATTGTCGTATTTGCGGTGCCCTATTTCGAAGTTGTTGGACAGTCTGAGCCAGTCATAGGCCTTGTATCCGACTTTCACGCGCATATTCTGGGTGTCACAGTCATCTGTATTATTCTCTGAATTATACAGGCCATAGAAGTTGTACAGGCGCCCGGAGATATAGTAGTCGAAATTGTCGTTAGAACCCGACAGGGAGACATTATGAGTTTGAGCGAAAGAGTGGTTTTTATACAGCAGCCCGAACCAGTCCGTCCCTTCATTGAAATACACATAGCTGCCAGGATCTACACCGAAAGAGCCATCACTGACAATCGTACCATAAGTATTTGTGTCGTGCCTGTAACGATATTCGTTGAGCCAGGAAATGGTGAATGGCATCATGGTATTCATATCGGTAGGCTTGGTTTCGTTGTAATTATAGAAACCCTCGTAATACATTGTCGCCCACGTGAAACCGTCCGTAACATATTCCGGTTTGACCACGGGCTGCGATATGGTAAAGTTGTTGGAATAATTCACCGACACCCTGGATTTTGAAGGGTTTTTCGTGGTAATAAGAACCACGCCGTACGGAGCACGGGATCCATAAATGGCGGCTGAGGCCGCATCTTTGAGCACGGAAACCGAAGCGATGTCGTCCGGATTCAAATAAGCGGGGTTTCCTTCCACACCGTCTATCAAGATAAGTGCGCTTCCCCCCTGACCTATGGAGGTCGTGCCTCGGACATTAAAATCCGCAGTACGTATAGGCTTGCCGTCTTCGAGGGAGATATTAAGGTTTGGTATGGCACCCTCCAGCATCTGGGTCACGTTGGAATTCGGCCGGGCTTCAAAGACATCGCTTCCGATCTGCTCCACCGCACCTGTCAAATCCACCTTTCTCTGAGTGCCGTAGCCCACTACCACGGTCTCTTCGATCATAAGCATGTCTTCCTCCAGCGTAACATTAATTAAGGATGAGGAACCCGTAGGAACACTTTTAGTCAGATAACCGATGCCGGAGAATACCAGCGTCTGGTTACCGGACACGCGGATACTGTACTTACCGTCCAGGTCCGTAGAAGTGCCGACAGTCGTTCCGGAGATCATGACCACCGTGCCCGGAAGTGGTTCACCCTCTTTGTCGGAAACGACTCCACTGACAGTCCTTGCCCCCTGGGAAAATCCATTTACAGGAACAAGGATGAGCAGTGATAAAAGAAGTACTAAAGTATATTTGTTAGCCCACATAACTTTATTATTAGAATTGCAAAGTGGCGTAAACGGGATAGTGATCGGAAATAAGCTTATGCCCGTCATAGGCATTTGTCACAGTACGGTATTCAGTGCAGTTGAGGGTTTTGGATATCCAGATGTGGTCAATGATCACTTCTTTGTCCACATTTCCCCAGGCGTTGTAAGTTGGAATCTGGTCGGTAATCGGAGCAACTTCGCGGGTGAGGGCCATCGTCTCTCTGATTTCATTGAAATAACTGCTTGTTGCAACAACGTTGAAGTCTGCCATAAGGACCACAGGATAATTATGGGTATTATACGCCTGAATCCTCTTCGCTATCAGTTTCATCCCATTCGACTGGGATTCTCCCGTCAGACCAACGTGCGTTGTAACATAGAAGATACGTTGATCCGTGCCCAGAATATGCATAACCGCCCACCTAACAGGGCGCACAAATCCGTCCCAGCATTCAGAGGACCGGTCGGGTGTTTTCGACTGCCAGAACAATCCGTTGTCCTCCACTTCAAATTGGTCCGTACGGTATAGAAAAGCAGCCTTTACATCCGTGGTGGCAAGGCCCTCATAGCCCTTGGGAGACAATGTCGAATACATGTAAGTCCACTGTGTCTCATTCTGCTCCTGCATACCTAAAATGGACGGCTGCTGATCCTCGACCATCATCCTGCAAGCACCGGCACGCATAGCCCAGTTGTTCCGGATATCGTCCTCGTTGGTGACACCACGGATGTTAAAACTCATCAGCTTGATTTGCCCGGCAGGAGTAGGCTTGAATTTCCATTCAGCAGAAGACCCGCCGTTTTCATCCGGTTTGCCGCAAGAGGCGAAAACCGGCAACATGACTATCAGAGCAATTAACAGTTTTCTCATATGCTAAGAGATTTTAATTATGCAATAGACTGGATAGTGGTCCGAAATCAGTTCATGTCCACCGTATGGAGTTGTATCCGTGTGATACTCAAGGCATTTGATGTCCGGAGTAATCCAGATAAAGTCGATGATGCGCTCCTTGTTCTTGTTCCCCCAGGCGTTGTAGGTGGGGATGTCGTCGGTAACAGGTGCGACATCGTGGGAGTTGAGCATGATCTGTTTCAGGTTGTCGAATGCCTTGCTGGAGATATCCGTATTGAGATCTCCGCTGAAAATGAGGGGAATGCCTTCAGGGTTGAGTTCCTTCATCTTCCCGACAATCATATTCACACCTTCTACCTGCGACTTCCAGGTCAGGCCAAGATGGGTGTTGAAATAGAAGAAGCGCTTCCCGGTCTTGTTTACTTTGAAAAGCCCCCAGGTCAGGGAACGATTATATTTTTCGTCAAAGGAGTTCGAGGGGACATCAGGCGTTTCGGACACCCAGAAGGTGCCGCTGTCAAGCAGAGTCAGTACGGAAGTTTTGTAAAGAAATCCGGAGGTTTCACCTTTATCAACGCCGTTGTCCCGGCCAATGCCGACGCTGTCGTACTCTGATGCAAGGCTGTCACGGAAGAAGGACCACTGCCCCTTGAACTGCGCCTCCTGGAAACCAACAAGGTCCGGCTTGCGGGTTTGGAGCATTTCCAGGCAGGCTTCCTTACGGTTGTCCCAGGAATCGTTCGGGTTCACCTCTTTGGCGTGGCTCTGCCGCACGTTGAAACTCATAACCGACAGCTTTGCCGTGCCGCAAGATGCCACAGTCAGCATCAAACAACCGACAGCAATTCTGAAAACGTTTGAAAGTAAATGCATTCTGGCTTGGTTATCAGTTTCCTTCATCGCAAAGGTAATCGGACTATTTTTCAATAAATATCTCATTTGTCAAAATTGTTATTAATTTTGTGCAAATGTCAATTTTATCACACATATTAATATCTTTGCTTACCGGATCGCTGTTTTTCCACAGCCTTCCGTCAGAGACCACCGGAATCAACATAGAAACCGTCTGCCAGGATAGTCTGGGCACCATGTGGTTCGGAGGACTGAATGGGCTCGTATCATTCGACGGCAGCAGGTATTCCGTCTTCAGGCACAACATTCCCACGGAGCACAGCATCCCCGACGACCGCATCTATAAAATTATTTGCAATAGCGCCGGCAAGCTCCTT
>JAEEGF010117309.1_pt1 | contig 15176 bp, 8 predicted proteins | sample 9134171 | NCBI WGS metagenome assembly JAEEGF01 (sample SAMN16246542, study PRJNA631951) | gut metagenome | biome: gut microbiome; feature: rumen; material: AP-attached | host: Bos | place: Iran: Karaj | collected 2018-10 | reverse complement strand
CTCTTGATTTTTTCGCCTATCTTGTTTCCGCCCTGATAGAAATCGTCGGTAAGACCGTCGTCCATGATGGGGCTGCGCAGATGGCTCAGAGCCTTTTCCAGAGCAGCCACGCTTACGGGCTTCACAAGAAATGCGCTGGCATAAATATCATAGGCCTCCAGAGCGTATTCAGGGTAGCCTGTGGCAAATACTATGTTGATGGAGGGCTGGAGCTCCTGCAGCTTTTTGGCAAGGGTCAGGCCCTCCATCAGGGGCATGTCGATGTCGAGAATGGCAAGATCGAACTGGGTCTCCTTTGCCAGCGCCAGCGCTTCAAGGCTGCTGTACATGGCCCTGCAGTCCGCGTCCGGCTTTATCTCCTTCAATTCTCTTACTATATCGTTTGCAATTAGTCTGTGATCGTCAACAACCAGTATATTCATTTCAGTCTTCCTGTTAATGTAATTAATTCTTAGAATTGCTAACTAATATGGGGGTAGTGAAGGGTATCCTGAGCCTTGCGCAGGTGCCGTCACCGGTATTTTCAAACTCCAGAGTGCCGTTGCACTGAAGCTTCATTCTGGTTCGTACATTGTTGATTCCTACGCCGCGTCTCTCCTTGCCGGGAGTCTGGGGCCTTTCTTCAAAGCCGGGCCCGTTGTCCTTTATTTCCACCACATAGCCGTTATCGTCCTTATAGGTGGAGATCTTCAGTATTCCGGGACCCTGGATCTTGAAGAGGCCGTGGATGATGGCGTTTTCCACCAAAGGCTCTGCGGTGAGGGCTGGTATCTTGAAGTCGTTTTCCTTGATGTCGTATATCACCTGTATGGGCTTGCTTTCGTCAGCCGTTTCGATGGCCAGGAAGGCCTCGATATGCTCCAGCTCGCTCTCAAAGGGTATGAGCTCCGAGGACTTCAGCGAGTCTATGTTTCTTCTCAGATATACGGAGAAATTCTCTATTGCCTGTACGGCCTTCTTGGGCTCCACAAATACCAGAGCCTTGATTATATACAGGGCATTGAAGATGAAGTGGGGCGAGATCTGCTCCTGCATCAGCCTTACATTTGTCTGGGTCAGCTCCAGCTCCTGCATCAGCACCTTTTCCTCCAGGTCTGTCTGGTAGGCCATATTCAGGTACATGTAGTAGAAGAGTATGTCCACGGAAATGACGGAGTTGAGGTAGCCTGTTATGATATTCTGGACCTCCAGCCAGATGGCAAGGCCGGTCAGGGCGAAGACGAACCAGATGACGTTTCTGTCGGCTCTCGGATAGTTCCTGAAGTGGATCAGCGAAACTGCCAGGAAGGTCAGCAGATAAAACAGATCTATGACAAGGCTCGCGTCTCTTAATGGACCTCCCCCGTAGTGAAATTCCTCCGAGTACACCACCACTGCATAGCCGTAGCGCGGCAGTATCAGCAGCATCAGCGTGTTGGCTATGGCAGGTATCCACAACAATGCCTTCACTATCTTATTTTCCAACAGCATCAGGATTTCCAGAAGGATCAGAAAGGGGTTGATCATATACTCAGCCACCGTGGTGGCATAGCGTATGTCGATGGCCTCCGGGTGGAAATCCGCTGCGTACTGGTTTACGTACACGATGAAGGTCCTGCCCAGAAGCAGCGCCAGAATGATCCATATGGAGCCGATGGCAGGGATAGGGGACTTCCTGCTGGAGATGGTAGCCACAGCTACACCCAGCAGAAGGGCCAGCGTTATGAAATTATCCTGAAAAAAATCGTGGAACGAAAGATGCATGTTAAAGCCGCTCCTTTCCAGCCTATTTTATGACAAAAGGGCAGTTTCTGCAATGGGGTATTATTAGTGGTCAGACCTGCGAAATAAAAAAGCCGGACTGCCTGAGTCCGGCTTCATCATCTTCTCTTATTGCGGGCTGAACTGATCCTTGCCTACGCTGCAGACGGGGCATACCCAATCTTCGGGAACCTCTTCCCAAGGGGTGCCGGGCTCGATGCCGTTGTCGGGATCGCCGAGTTCGGGGTCATAGACATAGCCGCATACATCGCAAATATACTTTTCCATTGAATACCTCCTGTTATCATAAGGCCGCCTTGGCGGCTGTTGTGAGTGCTAACCGATTTCAGATAAATTATACAACAGAGCAGTGCGGCATAAAAGTGAATTTTCAGTGTAGAAGCTTTTTTATGCAAAAATGCCGGGGCCGTTGTATAATAGAGCTGCAAGCGGAGGTCCGAGATGAAAAAGATCCTGATAATCAATACCGGCGGCACCATAGGCATGACCAAAACCGACAGGGGCTACGCCCCGGACGCGGAATATTTCCGCAGGGCCATGTATCACATGGATTCCCTGAGGGCTCCTGGCATGCCGGCCTGGGATATGACAGACATGCTGCCGCTTCTGGATTCCTCCAATATGGCGGTATCAGACTGGAACAGCATAGGGCAGCTCATAGCGGAGAACTACGACGCCTATGACGGCTTTGTTATACTTCACGGTACGGACACCATGGCTTATACAGCTTCGGCTCTGTCCTTCATGCTGGAGGACCTGGGCAAGCCGGTCATCCTTACGGGCTCCCAGATACCCCTCTGCGAGGTGCGCTCCGACGGCAGAGAAAACCTCATAACCTCCATGCTGATAGCTGCATCGGAGGAGCTCTGCGAGGTGTGCATCTTCTTCGGAGGAAAGCTGATCCGAGGCTGCAGGGCTATGAAGTATTCCTCCGACGGACTGACAGCCTTTGTGTCACCCAATCTTCAGCCCCTGGCTGAGGCCGGGATATCCATAGTTTTCAACCGCGCAATGCTGCGGAAAAGGCCCGAGGGGAAAATGCATTTTCAGCCCCTTGACCGCATACCCATAGGGGTCATAAAGGTCTTCCCCGGCATACAGTTCCAGCTTTTCGAAGCCATTATGACCGAGAGCCTTAAGGGCATAGTCATCGAGACCTTCGGGGCCGGAAACATCCCAGCCACCGACGGAGCCCTCCTTCATATAATAGAAAAGGGCTATAAAAACGGCAGCGTCATGGTTGTCTGCTCCCAGTGTCCCCAGGGCACAGTGCTTCTGGGTACCTATGAGGCCAGCTCCGCTCTCAAGGCCGTAGGCGCCGTCAGCGGCAAGGACATGACCACCGAGGCTGCTATCGCCAAGCTCTATTATCTCTTCTCTAAGGGCTATGACAGTAAAAAAATAAAGGTCCTGATGGAACAGGACCTTAGGGGTGAGCTTTCCTGAAGCTCACTTTTTTTTGTTTGAGGCGGCGAATCGCTTTATCTTGTTGCTGGTGTTCTTTTCGAAGGGCTCGGTGCGGACCACGGTTCTCTTCATCTGTTTGAAGAGGGGAAGTCCGGCATTCACCTTCTCAACCTCTGCCTCCAGCAGAGCCTTGAGGGCTTCGGGGTCTTCGGCCTTGTCTCCCAGAGCCTCCTTTACCTCCTCGGCTTCAGGAATGACAGTGGCGATTATCACATCGTCCTGGCCTCCCTCGTCCGCCTGGGCCCATACCATGGATTCTGCGATGTAGGGGCTCTTGGAGAGCAGATATTCCAGCTCCTCGGGGAACACGTTCTTGCCGTTCTTTGTGATGATGACGTTCTTGGCCCGGCCGGTTATATAGATGTAGCCATCCTTATCCACGTAGCCCAGGTCCCCTGTGTGGAAGTAGCCTCCCTCCAGGGCTTTTTCTGTCTCCTCCGGCATGTGGTAGTAGCCAAGCATCACGTTGTCGCCCTTGATGCAGATCTCGCCGACACCGTCCTCGTCCGGTTTTTCTATCCTGACATCCAGTGTGGGCATCACGTGGCCGACGGAGGCATTCCGCATCAGATGGTACTGGTCCGGGTTCAGGGCAGCCATGGGAGCGCACTCAGTAAGGCCGTAGCCCTGTACGGCGCGGAAGCCAAGATCGTTGAAGAACTGCAGTATCTCCGGGTCTATGGCAGCGCCGCCGGAGATTATGGTCTGCATTCGGCCGCCGAAAACGTCGTAGATCTGGCCAAGGAACTTTCTGTTCAGGTCCAGACCCAGCTTTTTCGTGAACCTGTTGAGCCTCATGACCCTTTTTACCGTTTCAGCCTTGCCGCTCTTTTTCAGGCTGCGCTGGATGTTCTTGTAGAGGCTTTCGATGATGGCTGGAACCGCCAGCACGAAGGTTGGGCGTATCTCCTTCAGATTCTTTGCGATCTGCTTGAGTCCCTCGCAGAAGGCCACGCAGGCGCCTCTGTACATACAGATCAGGAAGGTGCAGGTGCATTCATAGGTGTGATGGATGGGCAGCACGGAGAAGAAGATGTCTGAGGACTTTACCTCCAGCAGGGTGGGGGCTATCATCAGGTCCGTGCAGATGTTCCAGTGGCTCAGCATTACGCCCTTTGCAAGGCCTGTGGTGCCGCTGGTGAAGAGCAGTATGCTCATGGCGAAGGGGTCGATCTCCGCGTCGAGGAAGCTGCGGTCTCCCTTTTCAATAAGGGCTCTTCCCTCTGCGAGCAGGGCTTCAAGAGCCAACAAATCCCCGCTGCTTTCGGGCTCGTTCATGGAAATGACGGTTTCGATCCGGGTGTTTCCTTCGGAAACGATCTCTTTGAAGCGGTCCTCGAAGCGCTTTGTGCAGATAACTGCGCTTACCTCCGATTCCCTGCAGAGGCCCTCGTGCTCGGTCTGGCCCAGCTCCTTGTCAAGGGGAACTATGATGCCAACACCGCAGACCACTGCTAAATAGCTGATGCACCACTGGTAGCAGTTTTCACCCACTACGGCAATGCGCTTGCCCTTAAGGCCCCGGGCGATGAGGGCTGTTCCGAGGGCATTCATGTCCTCGAAGGCTCTGGCGAAGCTTACGGTCTCAAAGCCTCTGTCCTTGCTGAATCTCTGCATGAAGGCGGGGTTGTCTGCGTAAAGCTCGGCGCTGGTCTCCATCATGTGCTTAAGATCGCGAATGGGGCGCAGATCCTTGTACAGCATGTAGATGGAGTCGGAATCCTGGATCTTTTTTATGGTGTCCCGGGCCATCTGCATGGCCCTGTCGTAGAGATGATCTCTCAAATCCGAACCTCCTTCCTTTAGTTAAATGGAGCTAACTTATTGATTTAGAATAACATTTTTACGAATTAAAGTCAAAGAGGCTTTTATCCGGTTTTTTTGCATATGTGTTTATAACAAGACTAAACCCCCGAGGAGACACTCTCGGGGGTTTATGCGCATTTAACTTATACGCTCTGGGGGACGGGTGAGATTATTCTGCTTTTGCCTTGTTGTAGGCCAGTGTCATTCTGGAGACCTTGCGGCTTGCGGTATTCTTGTGAATGGTGCCGCGGGCAGCTGCCTTCTTGAGCAGCTTTTCGGAAGCAGCCAGCTTTTCCTTTGCGGTAGCCATGTCGCCGGTTTCCAGTGCCTTGTAGAAGTTCTTGATAGTAGCTCTGAGGCTCTTCTTGACTCTTCTGTTGATCAAGGTCTTCTTTTCGATTACACTGATTCTTTTCTTTGCAGACTTGATGTTTGCCATAATTCTTTTTACCCCCAAATTACTTTGTAAAAATATCGCTTGATAATTATAGACGCTAACGACTTGCAGTGCAAGCTTTTTTTGATATAATAGGAGCAGAATTTTTCACGTTTTTATATGACCCTGCCATCCTGCAGCGGATCCGCTTCCGGCGACCCGCATATTATTAAGAAGGATATTAATATACCATGAACGATTACCAGAAGTACATAAGAAATTTCAGCATCATAGCCCATATCGACCATGGCAAGAGCACCCTGGCGGACCGGCTCATCGAAAACACCGGTACCGTGGCCCACAGGGACATGAAGGAACAGTTCCTGGACAACATGGAGCTGGAGCGGGAGAGAGGCATCACCATAAAGCTTCAGACTACCCGGCTGATCTACAACGCCAAGGACGGCAACGAATATATTTTCAATTTAATTGATACCCCGGGCCACGTGGACTTCAACTACGAGGTATCCAGAAGCCTTGCTGCCTGCGAGGGCGCGGTGCTTGTGGTGGACGCCACCCAGGGCGTGGAGGCCCAGACTCTGGCTAATGTCTACCTGGCTCTGGACGAGGACCTGGAGATAGTTCCTGTCATTAATAAGATCGACCTGGCATCCGCCCGTCCCCAGGAGACCAAGGACGAGGTGGAGGAGGTCATAGGGATCGAGGCTCAGGACGCTCCCGAGATATCTGCCAAGGAGGGCATCAATATCGAGGGCGTGCTGGAGGCCATCGTGGAAAAGGTCCCGGCTCCCACAGGTGACCCGGATGCGCCCCTTAAGGCTCTGATCTTCGACTCCTACTACGACAACTACAAGGGCGTTGTCATCTATACCCGCATCTTCGACGGCAGCGTCAAGGCAGGGGACACCATTCTGCTGATGAATACCAAAAAGGCCTACGAGGTGACCGAGGTAGGCGTCAACAATCCCTATCAGACTCCGGTCAAGGAGCTGTCTGCTGGCAGCGTAGGCTACATCTGCGCCAGCATCAAGCAGGTGAAGGATGCCCGAGTGGGCGACACCGTCACCCTGAAGGACAACCCCACTGCTGAGCCTCTTAAGGGCTACAAGAAGGTTCAGCCCATGGTCTACTGCGGCATCTATCCCACCCCGGACGAAAAGTACGAGAATGTAAAGGACTGCCTGGAGAAGCTTCAGGTGAACGACGCAGCCTTCCAGTTCGAGCCCGAGACCTCCCAGGCTCTGGGCTACGGCTTCCGCTGCGGCTTCCTGGGGCTGCTTCACATGGAGATCATCGTTGAGAGGCTGGAGCGCGAGTTCGATCTGGAGATAATCACCACATCGCCCAGCGTAATCTACAAGCTGGTGAACCACGACGGCTCCGAGTACTTTATTGAAAACCCCTCGAATCTGCCCAATCCCACGGAATACGACCACATTGAGGAGCCCATGGTGAAGGCCACAATAATGACCCCCAAGGAATATGTGGGTTCCATTATGGCACTCTGCCAGGACAGGCGGGGCAACATGGACCATATGGAGTACATAACCGCGAACCGCGTGGCGCTGTATTACGATCTGCCGCTTAACGAGGTAATCTACGATTTCTTCGATGCTCTCAAGTCCAAGACCCGCGGCTACGCCTCCCTGGACTACGAGTTCGACCGCTACGAAAGGTCGAATCTGGTGAAGCTGGATATACTGCTGAATAAGGAGCAGATAGACGCCTTCTCCATGATAGTTCACGAATCCAAGGCCTATGCAAGGGGCCGCTTCGTCTGCGAGAAGCTGAAGGAGGTCATCCCCATGCATCAGTTCGAGATACCCATCCAGGCCTCCATAGGCCAGAAGGTCATCGCCCGCGAGACGGTAAAGGCCTACAGAAAGGACGTTCTTGCCAAGTGCTACGGCGGCGACATCTCGAGAAAGAAGAAGCTGCTGGAAAAGCAGAAGGAAGGAAAGAAGCGCATGCGTCAGTTCGGCTCGGTGGAGGTTCCTCAGGAGGCATTTACGGCAGTTCTGAAGTATGATGATGAAAAATAAAGCATAAAAAAACCGGGTATCTGCCGCTTGAGCAGATACCCGGTTTTTTTGTTTTCTAGCTTTCCAGTGTGAATTCCACTGTGAATACGGTGCCTTCGGCTTCGGAGCTACGGGCGCTTATGTGAGCCCCTGAAAGCTCGCAGAGCTGCCTGATTATCGGAAGTCCAAGTCCGTAGCCGCCCTTGCCGCTGCGGGCCTTGTCGCCCCTGTAGAATCTTTCGAATATATGGGGCAGGTCCTCCTCCGGTATGAGGCTGCCGCCGTTTCTTACGCTGAAGAGGGCCTTTTTGTGGTCTTTTTTCAGTCGTACACTTATGGTTCCACTCGCCGGCTCGTACTTCAGGGCATTTTCTATGAGCCCGGTGCATATGCGCTCCGCAAATTCAGGCTTTGACAGTATCCTGAGGCCTTCCTCTATATCTTCATCCATCAGCACGCCCCGTTCAAAGGCAACGGATTCCATCTGGAGCACGGATTTTTCTGCGGCAGAGCTGAGATCCACGGGCTGTTTTTCGCTTTCTATGCTGCGGTTCTGGGCTTCAAGAGATGAGAGGGTAAGCATCTCCTCAACCAGCTGCCTCATGCTTCTTGCGGCTTCATCGCTGCTGTCTATCCACTGCATCTGCTGGGCTATGGTGGCCTCGGGATTGGACCTGAGCACGCTGCTGTTGGCCATCATAACGCTGATGGGGGTCTTGAGGTCGTGAGAAATGTCCGCAACGAACTGCCTCTCCATGTCGATGGCCTCCTCCAGAGGCTTCACCGCAGTCTTGGATAGCCTTACGCTTATGAGCAGCATCAGGGCCATGATGCTAAGGAAGGCAAGGCTCAGGCCACCCAGTCTGGCTATGACCTTTGAGCTGAGATAGGAGCTGTCCGCCAGAGCTATCTTGAGGCCCACGGGGCTTTCGTCCTTGAGATAAATAAGACCGTAGTCACTTATCCTGCCGGATTTGGCATCAGAATCCGCGATGCTGTCCACTGCTGCGTACACCGCCTCCTGATCCAGCCCGCTGTCCTCCGTAAGTATGTTGATCTGACCGCTGTTGGAGTCGTAGATGAGAGTAGTAATGTTATTGTCCGAGATCCCCAGCTCCCGTCTTTGCGGCTGCTTCTGGGGCTCGCCCCCGGGAGGGCTCTGCATGCCGCCCGGGCCTCTCCTGTCGAAGACCTGAAAGCCTCCTCTGGCATAATCTATGGGCCTTAGGACCTGCTCCATAGTCCCCATCAGGCTGCTGTATTCGCTGCGGTAGCCGGACACAGACAGGGCGATGAAGGCCGCCAGCAGCACCAGGCTCACCATGAGCATGGTGGAGATGACGAAGCGCTTTCTGTACTGCTTTATCATTTGGCCTCCTCCTCAGCCTGGGCTGTCTCCAGGCGGTAGCCTATCTTCTGGATCTTTTTTATGGCGACCCGGGACTTGAGGTATTTCAGCTTCTTGCGTATGAAGGAGATGTAGACCTCCACGTTGTTGTCGGTGGCGTCGGATTCCACGCCCCAGACATTGGTAAGCAGGCTGTCTGTGGTGATGGTCATGGTGGGGTTGTAGAGGAAGCTCCTGAGCACCTCGAACTCCTTGCGGCTCAGCTGCACGGATTCTCCTCCGCAGGAGAGCTCGGCGGAGTTGACGTCCAGCTCCAGGTCCTGATATCTGAGCTTGTCAACGATAACCTCTCCTGTGCGGCGGGTGAGGGCTCCCACCCTTGCCAGCAGCTCCTCCGCGTCGAAGGGCTTTGTCATGTAATCGTCGGCGCCGTAATTGAGCCCCGTGACCTTGTCGCCCACGGCGGTGCGGGCTGTGAGCATCAGTATGGGGGTATTCACGCCGTCCTTTCTGAGGATGCGCACCACCTCAAAGCCGTCCAGCTTGGGGAGCATCACGTCCAGTATTATAAGTCTGTAATCCATGCCCTTGGCGTAGTCTATGGCCTCCAGGCCGTCGTAGACCGCGTCTACAAAGTAGCCCTGCTGCTCCAGCAGCTTTTTAATGGCGTTGGAAAGGGATTTTTCATCTTCTACAACGAGTATGTTCATGGTCTGCTCCTTCGGACCCGCATCGGGTCTGCTTTTCTTTATTGTAGCAAAATTTTTTAAAATATTCTTAAAAACTTTGAGGGCTCCGGGCGATCAGGGTTTGAGAAAAAAATCACAAAATATTCGCAATAAGGCTGGAAATCAAGGCTTCATGCGATTATAATTTAATATGGTAAGTTATAAGTAACCGGCACATGGATGGCGGATGACATATTTATAGAGGTTAGACAGATGCTTAAGAGAAACAGTTTTGAGGCCCTTATGGGCAGGAAGATACTTGCGCTCGTTATGGCGCTGAGCATGAGTCTTTCGGGGCTGTCGGGAAGCGTCCCGATCATTTATGCGGAGGGGCCGGGAGACAGTCCGGAGACAGCGGAGCTTCTAAAGCCGAGTGCGGCTGAAGAAGCTGCAGCGACTGAGGCTGCCATAGAGGCTTTGACAACGGGTGCGGCAGCAGAAGCTACGGAGCCCGCCCTTGGAGAAAGTGGTACAACAGGCTCCGGTATCGAAGAGACCGGTGCCACGGAAGCTGCCATGGAAGTGCTGACCACAGGTGCAGCGGCAGAAAGCACTGAGGCTGCCATAGAAGAGGCTGCATCCACCGGAACAGCATTCGCCGGGAATGGCACCACGGAGGCTGCCATAGAAGCATCAGAGCCTGCCATCGGGCAGCCTGGATCGACCGAGGCCGCAATCGAAAGCGTTCCCACAGAGCCTTCCATCAGAAAGGCTCCGGCGCTCAGAGGCACCAGATCCGCCCCCGTGGCCCAGATAGGAGAAAACACCTACAGCACCATGGAGGAGGCTATTGCCTCTGCTTCAGCCCTTGGGGGCACCATAAGCATGTTGGCAGATTACAGCGCCGGCGGGACCATCGCCTGCGCCGGCGGCAGCTTTACCATTGATATGAACGGCCACGAGTTCAGCTTCGGCGGCCTTGCCCTGACCGGCGCCATCACCCTGACCCTTACGGACAGCGACGGCAGCGGCTCCATGAACCTCAGCGGCACCGGGGAGACCAGCGGAATAGTTCCGGGCTCCTCTCAGACCATAAACCTGACCATCGACGGCGCAAATATCAATTCCGACGGTGTGCTTCTGTCCACCACAGGTGCAGGATCTACCGTCACTATTGAAGACGGAAATATCGTATGCGCGGGATATACCGATCCCATCAGCGGCTACGGACGCGGCTCCATCAATGGCAGCGGCGTGGCGACAGTCACCATAAACGGCGGCAGCTTCATAGTGAACAGCGGACAGACCATAAGAGGTGTCAATAAAGATACCAATCCTGATGTGTATATAAACGGCGGCTACATGCAGTCAGCTCTGGAGATCGTCCGTGTGGCAAAATCCTTGACCATCAGCGGCGGTACGCTGTATGGCAACGGTACTGTGACCGCTGGAACTCCTGCAACCACAGAGATCCACGGTACAGACGTCAAGCCCAGTACTGTCACCATCACAGGCGGCCGCTTCAGGTCCGATGTATCGAAAAATGACGGTAAATGGGTTAAGGACGAATACGTGAGCGAATGGGACGGGGAGTACTATGCTGTGGTCCCCTCCGTGGCCAAGCTGAACAATGCGAAGAAGTTCTCCCGCCTTGCGGATGCGGTAGCTGCAGCAGAAAGCTGCACTCAATCCGCCGTCACCATAAAGCTGACCAACGAGCCGGACACCACCGGCTGCGCCTTCACCCTGGACTTTACGCCAACGCTCCAGGCACTGACCGTTGACAAGAACGGACATGCCGATCCTCAGCTGGTCGTAAGCCCTGAGGGCGGGGTCACAGATTATGGCATCGTGGTGACCAGGAGCGGCAACAAAATCACATATGAATATACCGCGTATCTGAACGTCACCTATACGGACGGCGTTAGCGGCGCGGCCTTCGCGGACGAGATCCACGGAAGCCTACTTGCAGGGGATGCCACGCCTCCCTTTGAGGGAAGTCTGGACTATACCGGCCACGGCTTTGCGGGCTGGACCCCTGACTGGGCAGCTACCGTCTCCGGCGATACGGTATATACCGCCACATGGATCGCGGATCCGAATGTCAAGATAAATAAAAACGGGACCGACGTTTACTACGGGACCCTTGGAGATGCGGTAGCAGCAGTGTCTGCGGGCGAGACCGTCGTGATGCTTGCCGACGTATCTCAGGCTGCCATCAGCTGCGGAGGAAAGAGCTTCACTCTGGACCTGAACGGCCACAGTGTGGACTTCGACGGCTTTGATCTTACCGGAGCCCTGACTCTGACCATCACGGACAGCGCTTCCGGCGGTACCCTTAACCTTAGCGGCACCGGAAAGACCAGCGGTATTGCTCCGAATGCGGCGAAGAGGGTGGAGCTGACCATAGACGGCGGCACCATCAATTCGGCTGGTCTTCTGCTCTATACCACAGGCAGCAATTCCACCGTCACCATAAATGACGGCAGCATTGTCTGCGCAGGTGCAATGGATGGTTCAACGGGCTGCGGCGCCATCAGCGGGGGCGGTGTAAAGACCATCACCATAAACGGCGGCAGCTTCGTGGTGAATACAGGACAGGTCATAAGGGCGAACAATGCCAATGTAACAATCACAGGCGGCTACCTGAAGGCGGCGCTGGAGGTCGTGCGCCAGGCTGCCAGTACAACCATCAGCGGCGGAACGCTGGTGGGCAATGGCAATGATCCCGGGCGCGAAGAGCTGCACATGAACGCCGGCGGGACCGATTCCACTAAATATTGGGAAAGGTATAATATTACCGGCGGCTACTATGCCCACCGACTCTATTGGGAGCATAATACTGCACATTACAATATCTTCTACGATCCGGACCTGTATGTCTGCCTCCCTGAGGACGGTGACGAGGATGGTCATGCGGATTCCGCCTACAAGATGGTGCCGAAGTGCAGGATAAGCTTCGTGGACTGGGACGGTACTCTGCTTCAGACCGTCATGACCACGCCCGGGGCTGTTCCTTCCTACAGTGGATCGGAGCCTGTGAGGGCAGCAGACGCGCAGTACACCTACAGCTTCAGCGGCTGGTCGCCTGCTCTGGCGGCGGCTTCGGCAGATACAACCTACACGGCGGTTTATGATACTGTCACAAATCTTTACGATATTACCTGGAATAATTACGACGGAACGGAGCTATGCACCACTTCCGTGGCTTATGGTACGCTGCCCTCTTATGATGGGGCGACACCGGTAAAGCCTGGGGATGCGGAGCACAGCTACATGTTCAATGGCTGGCTGCCGGCGATGGAGACCGTCACGGGTGCTGCCACTTACACTGCCACTTTTGCGGCGGTGCTGAACACCTACACCATACATTTTGACAGCAAGGGCGGAAGCGCGGTTTCTGATGTGACAGCGACCTACGGCGCAGTTGTTGCGGCGCCTGCGGATCCGACGAAGGAAGGGTATACCTTCGGAGGCTGGAGTCCGGCGCTGCCTGCCACCATGCCTGCTATGGATTCGACGGTATCGGCAGTGTGGAATATCAATTCCTACACCATACATTTTGACAGCAAGGGCGGAAGTGCAGTTGCTGATGTGACGGCGACCTACGGCGCAGTTATTGCGGCGCCTGCGGATCCCGTGCTCGAGGGCCATACCTTCGGAGGGTGGAGTCCGGCGCTGCCTGCCACCATGCCTGCTATGGATTCGACAGTGTCGGCGGTGTGGAATGTGAACCAGTACACGATCACCTTTGATACTGATGGCGGAACGACTATTGCTCCAATTACACAGGATTACAACACTGTAGTTACAGCACCGGCGGATCCGACGAAGGAAGGCTACACTTTCGATGGTTGGGATACCACCATTCCTGCAGTGATGCCTGCTACGGATACTGCAATCAAGGCTCTGTGGACAATCAACCAGTACACGATCAGCTTCGATACTGACGGTGGAACGACAATTGCGGCAATCAAGCAGGACTTTGGCACTGCGGTAACAGCACCAGCGAATCCGACGAAGGAAGGCTACACTTTTGCAGGTTGGGATGCTACGATTCCTGCGGTGATGCCTGCAACGGACACTGCAATAAAGGCTCTGTGGACAATAAATCAGTACACGATTACTTTCGATACTGATGGTGGCACGACGATCGCCTCGATAACTCAGGATTACAACACAGCAGTAACAGCACCTGCAGATCCGACGAAGGAAGGCTACACCTTCAACGGCTGGGATACTACCATTCCTGCAGTAATGCCTGCAACAAACACTGCAATCAAGGCACTTTGGACAATCAACCAGTACACGATCAGCTTCGATACTGATGGCGGAACAACAATTGCATCAATCAAACAGGACTTTGGCACTGCGGTAACAGCACCGGCAGATCCAACCAAGGAAGGCTACACCTTCAACGGCTGGGATACTACCATTCCTGCGGTGATGCCTGCAACAGACACTGCTATCAAGGCGCTGTGGACCATCAACCAGTACACGATCAGCTTCGATACCGATGGCGGTACGACAATTGCATCAATCAAGCAGGACTTTGGCACAGCAGTAACAGCACCTGCGGATCCGACTAAGGAAGGCTACACTTTTGCAGGTTGGGATACTTCGATTCCTGCGGTGATGCCTGCGACAGATACTGCAATCAAGGCTCTGTGGACAATAAATCAGTACACGATTACTTTCGACACTGATGGCGGAACAACAATTGCGGCAATCAAGCAGGACTATGGCACTGCAGTAACAGCACCTGCAGATCCGACTAAGGAAGGCTATACCTTCGCAGGCTGGGATACCAGCATTCCTGCAGTGATGCCTGCGTCAGACACAACAATTACTGCACTGTGGACCATAAATGGCTATACCATCACATTTGACACTGACGGTGGTACGACCATAGCTCCAATTACACAAAACTATGGAACTGCGGTAACAGCGCCTTCAGACCCGACAAAGGAAGGCTACACATTTGCAGGCTGGGATACCAGTATTCCTGCGGTGATGCCTGCATCTGATACAACAATTACAGCACTGTGGACGATAAATGGCTACACCATTACATTTGACACAGATGGTGGTACGACCATAGCACCAATTACCCAGAACTATGGAACTGCAGTAACAGCACCTGCAAATCCGACGAAAGAAGGCTATACATTTGCAGGCTGGGATACCAGTATTCCTGCGGTAATGCCTGCCACAAACACTGCAATCAAGGCACTCTGGACCATCAACCAATACACGATTAGCTTTGATACCGATGGCGGGACGACCATCGCTTCGATAACTCAGGATTACAATACCGCAGTAACAGCACCGGCGAATCCAACGAAGGAAGGATATACATTTGCTGGTTGGGATACCACCATTCCTGCAGTGATGCCTGCAACAGACACTTCCATTAAGGCACTGTGGACAATAAATAGCTACACCATTACATTTGACACTGACGGTGGAACTTCTATTGCTTCAATTACTCAGAACTATGGAACTGCAGTAACAGCGCCTGCAGACCCAACAAAGGAAGGCTACACATTTGCAGGCTGGAATACCACCATTCCTGCAGTGATGCCTGCTTCAGACACTGCAATTAAAGCACTCTGGGCAATCAACCAGTACACAATTAGCTTCGACACTGATGGCGGTACGACAATTGCATCAATCAAGCAGGACTATGGCACTGCGGTAACAGCACC
>JAEEGF011397941.1_pt1 | contig 15178 bp, 8 predicted proteins | sample 9134171 | NCBI WGS metagenome assembly JAEEGF01 (sample SAMN16246542, study PRJNA631951) | gut metagenome | biome: gut microbiome; feature: rumen; material: AP-attached | host: Bos | place: Iran: Karaj | collected 2018-10 | reverse complement strand
GTTCAGCAGATACGGAGCGTATGCCGCAATCGCCGCAGTTCCTGCAAATGAGGAAAGAACATCTTTCAAGGAACTGATCTTGCTTTACGCAAAGCTGAGAGGAGGAGAAAGCCCGATTTTTTCGTTAAAGATCGGAACAGATAAACCTCAGGAATTTTCCTGCTCAGCAGATCCCGGTTCAGTAACCGTAAAAACAAATGACGGATGCGCAACGCTTTATATACGCGATGACGATACTATTATAATAGAAAGCAAAGGACTCGATTTTCACATCGATTCAAACCACAGAGGCACCTACGGAACAGAATACGGAGACAACAAATATTCTCTTATTATAAACCCATACAGTGTATACGCTACAGTATACATCCTTGAAGGTGAGGGCACACTGCTTGCGGATCCGAACTCACAAAGGGTCATAAAGAGGGATATGGATTTTCGTTGTGTAAACGGCAAATCCTGCATAGGCATAACCATGACTCTCAAACAGCCTAAAGACCTTCCGCTGCCAGTCATTCCGTCAAAAGATATTGCGGATATAAAAGAGGAATGGTGTCAGTTTGCGGCACAGATGGAAGACTTTAAGAGCCGCGATGAAAAAACGGACGCATTCACGCTTCTGACATGGTACAATCTCTGGTCAAGCTTCGTAAGAGCAGACGATATTTATTACAGAGACAGCATGCTGATGTCAAAAAAAGGAATGAGCGCCTTGTGGAGCTGGGATCACTGCTTCAATGCGCTTGCCATAGCACGCTGTAAAGACAAAGAATTTGCGAAGAAAAAAGCGTTCGATCAGTTTGCAGCTCCGTTCTGGCTCCAGACAGAAAAAGGTGTGCTGCCGGATATGTGGAACCCTGACAATATCACAAGATGGGGAACAACCAAACCTCCCGTCCACGGATGGTGCTTTTCAAGACTGATGGATTATTTTGATTTTGACGAAGCTGAATTGAAAACAGTTTACGGATGGCTTGAAAAATGGACTTCGTGGTGGCTCAATTGCAGTGATACCGACAATGACGGTATTCCCGATTATCCTCAGGGATGCGACAGCGGATGGGACAACTCGACGCTTTTCGATCTCGGTTTTTACTGCGAAACTCCCGATCTGCCGGCATATCTTATCATGCAGATGAATACCCTTGCCAGAATTTCAAGAAAGCTCGGCGATGAGGATACGGCGCTTTCGTGGGATAAAAAAGCGGAAGAAATGCTTGACCGTTTTATTGCTCACAGCTATAACGGCGAACGCTTTATTCCGAAGCTCAGCATATCGCACAAATGCCAGGAAAATCCGACAAGTCTGCTTTCGCTGATGCCGCTCGTGCTCGGAGATCTTCTGCCGAAGGATATTTTTGACAAGCTTGTTGTGATCCTCAAGAGAGACTTCCTCACCGAAATCGGTCTTGCAACGGAAATGCCGTCAAGCCCCGAATACAATCCCGACGGATACTGGCGCGGACCTATATGGGCGCCGTCCACATATCTTATCGTTGACGGACTTCGCAGAGGAGGATATCCGGAGCTTGCAAAAGAGATCGCCGAAAAATACTGCGATATGTCGTGCAACAAGGCAAAAGGCAATTACGAAAACTTTGACGCACTCTCCGGAATCGGTCGCCGCGCACCCGGCTATACCTGGTCTGCGAGCGTATATATGATGCTCAGAGGAGAGTATCTGAATTAACAGATATTATAATATGCGAGGGGTCAACACGGCCCCTCCTGTTTTTTCGCAAAATTTATTTAACACAATTCACCGTCTTTTCTTGTCACACATCTGACACAAAGAGCGGATATACTATAATCAAAGGTCAAAGAAAGTCAAAGTCAAAAAAACAATGACCTAATTAATAAAGAAAGGAACGGTGGCGTATGAAAACGAGCGATATGATAGGTGCGGTCATTCTTAAGATGCTTGATGACGCAGACGGAGATCTGGAGCTGAAGCGGAACGAGCTTGCACAGCAGTTCGGCGTTGTTCCGAGCCAGATAAACTATGTTATATCGTCGCGCTTCACACCCGAACAGGGTTTCAGGATCGAAAGCAGACGCGGAGGCGGCGGTTATATAAAAATTACGCGTGTCACGTTTGCAGACGAAAGATACCGACAGCTGATGCATGTTGTGAACGGTATCGGAAATGAATTGACACAGTTTGATGCGTTTCTGTTTCTTCAGAATCTTGAAGCGTACGGATTTATCGACAAACAGACTCACAAACTGATGCGCGCCGCAGTATCGGACAATACACTTTCGGCTGTTCCAGCCGAGATAAGAGACAAAGTTCGGGCATCAATCACAAAAAACATGCTGATGGCATGATATCAAATCAGAAAAATAATCATAAATAAAGGAGATCGATTGTTATGTTATGCGAAAACTGCAAAAAAAATAAAGCTACCACTTATTTTAAAAAGACTGTAAACGGAGAAACTACCGAAACATTCCTTTGCGAAGATTGCGCAAAAAAACTTGGAGTTGGCAGCGGAATGATGTTTAAAAACAGTATTTTTGACGATTTCGGAGGATTTGACTTCCTGTTCCCGGAATTTATCAAACCGAATCGCCTTGAATCGGAAAAGAAATGCGAATGCGGAAAAACATTCAGAGAGATCGCAAAAAGCGGTCTTGTAGGATGCGAAAAATGCTATGAAACATTCAAACAGGAGCTTGCTCCGACATTGAGAAAGATGCACGGCGCCATAAGCCACAAAGCAAGAAAGGATAGCGAAAAAAAGGCGGATCCGAAAGCCGAAATTAAGGAACTGAAAGACAGAATGTCAAAAGCTATCAAAGAAGAGAATTTCGAAGAAGCTGCACGTCTGCGTGACGAAATAAAAGCAAGAGAAGAGAAATAAGGGGGTAAGAACAATGAAAAATGCAATTTCAACAAGAATACGTTTTGCAAGAAATATTGCAGGCGTTAAATTTCTGAGTTCAATGACTTCGGAGGAAAAGAGAGAACTTCTTCTCAGGATCAAGGATGAAGCAAAAAAATTAGGCGATTTCGATTTTATAGATATGTCAGCTCTCTCGGATATACGCGCAGGAGAGCTTGTGGAAAAACATCTTATCAGTCCGGAATTTGCCGAAAACAGAGAAAACTGCGGCGTTCTTCTCAGCAAGGACGGCATCACAAGCATAATGATAAATGAAGAGGATCATCTGCGCATCCAGGTGATCATGCCGGGAGAATGTTTGAAAGAAGCATTGCAGAAAGCAAAGGAGATCGAGAAAAAACTTGATGATGCGCTCAGCTTTGCATATTCTGACGATCTGGGATACCTCACGCATTGTCCTTCAAATATCGGTACAGGTATGCGTGCGTCCGTAATGCTGCATCTTCCCGCTATGACCGAAACAGGCGCGATAGGCAGATTGCCCTCCGTTCTTTCTCAGAACGGACTGACTGTAAGAGGACTTTACGGAGAAGGAACGAGAGCGGGAGGTGCGATCTATCAGATATCGAACCGCGTTTCACTCGGTCTTTCGGAAGAAGAGATCATAAACCGTCTTGAAACGATGATAAAGAAAATAGATGAAACTGAAACCGCTCTCACAAAACAGCTTTTCGAAAACGAACGCATGTCAGACCGTGTTTCGAGAGCGCTGGGTACGCTTAAGTATGCAAAGCTGATTTCCTCTTCAGAAGCGCTCGGACTGCTTTCGGATGTAAGATTCGGCGCTGAAGCCGGTGTTCTGGACGTAGATTCAAACGTTATCGACAGACTTTCGTATGAAATTCAGCCCTGCAGCATGGAAGTTGCGGCAGACGGCAAAAACAGGGATGCCGTCAGAGCTGAAAAGCTCAGAAATTCTCTGTGATCGCAGTTATCATCATTTACCTTTTTCAGGGAGGTGCAGAATATGAATGATTTTTCAAATAAAGCCGCTGAGGCTCTCAATATATCGGTAGAAGCCGCGAGACAGCTCGGACACGGTTATGTAGGAACAGAGCATCTTCTTTACGGGCTTGCCGCAGCGCGTGATTCCGTATCATCGGAAGTTCTTTGTAACAGAGGAATTACGCCTGAATATGTAATCGAAAGGATTTCGGAACTTATCGGAAGAGGTTCGCCGTCTTATGTTTCCGGCAATGACATGACCCCAAGGCTCAAAAAAGTAATAGAAAACTCCGTATATGAAGCACGAAATCTCGGATATAATATGGTAGGATCCGAACATCTTCTTATTGCTCTTCTCAGGGAAAGCGACAGCAAAGCAGCCGAAATCATCTATGCAGAAACAGACCCGTCGGATATTCTTGACGATGTATACGACAAGCTCGGTATTTCGGAAGCGGCAACTGGAAACAGCACTGAAACCGCAAGATCGGGAAAAACGGATACACCTACACTCGACAGTTTCGGCAGAGACCTGACCGAACTTGCAAGAGCAGGCAAAATAGACCCGATAATCGGCAGAGCGAAAGAGATTGAGAGGGTAATAAGAATACTCAGCCGAAGAACAAAAAACAATCCATGTCTCATAGGTGAGCCCGGCGTAGGAAAAACAGCGATCGCCGAAGGGCTTGCACAGCATATAATTGACGGCAAAGTCCCCGAAACGCTCAAGAACAAACGAGTTGTAACACTTGATATAACGTCAATGATAGCAGGTTCGAAATACAGGGGCGATTTTGAGGAAAGAATAAAGAACGCGATCAATGAAGTGACAAAAAACGGAAACGTTATTCTCTTTATTGATGAAATCCATGTTCTTATCGGTGCCGGAGCCGCAGAAGGAGCCGTCGATGCGGCAAATATTCTCAAACCGTATCTTGCGCGCGGAGAACTGCAGGTAATAGGCGCAACAACGCTTGACGAATATAAAAAGCATATAGAAAAAGATGCTGCTCTCGAACGTCGTTTTCAGCCGATCATTGTTGGAGAACCGTCCGTAGAAGATGCAATAGAGATACTGAAAGGCATCAGAGATAAGTATGAGGCTCACCACGGCGTTAAAATCGAAGACGATGCGCTTGTTGCCGCCGTAAAGCTTTCAAAAAGATATATTCAGGACAGATTTTTGCCTGATAAGGCAATAGACCTGATAGACGAAGCCGCATCTAAAGTCAGAATAGACAATCTTACAACTCCGCCGGATCTGAAGTCGAAAGAAGACGAAATTGCAAAGATCCGTGCCATGAAAGACGACGCGGCAAAAAATCAGAATTTCGAGGAAGCCGCAAGACTGCGTGACGAGGAAAGAACTAAGCAGAAAGAACTTGAGGAACTGAAAAAGGCGAAGGAGAGCACTTCTTCGGCAAATCTGAAAGTAACAGAAGATGATATAGCGGATATTATTTCGTCTCAGACAGGTATTCCGGTAAAGAAGCTTATCGCCGAAGAAAGCGAAAGACTTCTGAATATGGAAAAGATACTGCACGAGCGTGTTGTCGGTCAGGATGAGGCTGTAGCGGCAGTTTCAAGAGCGATAAGGAGAGGCAGAGTAGGACTTAAGGATCCGAAGAGACCGATAGGCTCATTCCTCTTCCTTGGTCCGACAGGCGTAGGTAAAACCGAGCTTTCAAAAGCGCTTGCAGAGGTCATGTTCGGCGATGAAAATGCCATGATACGTGTTGACATGTCCGAATATATGGAAAAGCACAACGTTTCGCGTATGATAGGTTCGCCTCCGGGATATGTAGGATTTGAGGACGGCGGACAGCTTACCGAAAAAGTAAGAAGAAAGCCCTACAGTGTAATTTTGTTTGATGAAATAGAAAAAGCTCATCCGGATGTTTTCAATATCATGCTGCAGATTCTCGATGACGGCATGGTCACGGATGCAAAAGGCCGTAAAATCGACTTTAAGAACACCGTGATCATTATGACGAGCAATATCGGAGCAAAGCAGATCGTAGACAGACAGCAGCTTGGTTTTGCTCCGGGAGAAGACAGTTTCAAACGCACGCAGGAAACTATACGCGGCGAAGTAACCGAGCAGCTGAAAAAGACATTCCGTCCGGAATTCCTGAACAGAATTGACGACATTATAGTTTTCAGTCAGCTCAACAAGGATGATATCAGAGAAATCGCCAGAAGACTTTGCGTATCTGTTTGCGACAGACTGAAAACTCTGGGGATCAATATGTCGGTAGACGAAACAGCCACAGCGCTTCTTGCGGAAAAAGGTTTTGATGTTTCATACGGAGCAAGACCTCTGAAACGTGCAATACAGTCTATGATAGAAGACAAGATTTCCGAAAAAATGCTTGATGGCTCGATCGTTGAAGGCGATGCCGTAAAAGCAGTGGCGAAAGACGGTCAGATTGAATTTATAAAAGAATAATGAAGATATTATTCACAAAAAGCCATAATCATGCCACAGGATATTTGTGAAAAATGACTATTGCAAATTTAAAGTTTTATGATATAATATCTGTAGTTTGGCACTCGAAGGTCTAAAGTGCTAAAATTGAAAAAGCTAAAAATATTTATTATAGTTTCGAGGAGGAAACATCATGACAATTGAACCTTTGGCTGACAGAGTCGTTCTTAAAATGGTAGAAGCCGAAGAAACGACAAAAAGCGGCATTATCCTTACGGGATCGGCAAAAGAGAAACCCCAGATCGCTGAAGTCGTTGCGGTAGGTCCCGGCGGAGTTATCGACGGAAACGAAATAAGCATGTACGTTAAAAAAGGCGATAAAGTTCTCACAAGCAAATATTCAGGCACTGAAGTTAAGCTCGACGATATTGAATATACCATCGTAAAGCAGAGCGACATACTCGCAATAGTCAAATAACGGAGGGAAAATATAATGTCAAAAGAAATTCTTCACGGTGAAGATGCGCGCAAAGCTCTTCAGAAGGGCGTTGACACTCTTGCCGATACAGTAAAAATAACACTTGGTCCTAAAGGCAGAAATGTAGTTCTCGATAAAAAATTCGGTTCTCCGCTCATCACAAACGACGGCGTTACAATAGCAAAAGAGATCGAGCTTGACGACGCTTTTGAAAACATGGGCGCTCAGCTCGTAAAAGAAGTTGCAACAAAAACCAACGACGTTGCCGGCGACGGCACAACAACCGCCACACTGCTTGCTCAGGCACTCATCAATGAAGGCATGAAGAACGTAGCAGCCGGCGCAAACCCGATGATCATCAAAAAAGGTATTCAGAAGGCAGTTGCAACAGCGGTTGAAGAAATAAGAAACAACGCTAAGAAAATCAGCGGTCCTGAAGATATTGCAAGAGTTGCAACGATTTCAGCCGGTGATGAATATATCGGACAGCTTATTGCAGATGCTATGGCAATGGTCACATCTGACGGCGTAATCACCGTTGAAGAAAGCAAAACAGCCGAAACAACAAAAGAAGTTGTTGAAGGTATGATGTTTGACCGCGGATATATCACACCTTACATGGTAACAGATACAGACAAGATGGAAGCTGTTATCGACGATGCATATCTTCTTATCACAGATAAGAAAATCAGCAATATTCAGGAGATCCTTCCCCTGCTCGAACAGATCGTTCAGAGCGGCAAAAAACTCGTTATAATCGCCGAAGATGTTGAAGGCGAAGCTCTTTCGACTCTTATCGTAAACAAACTGCGCGGAACGTTCACATGCGTTGCAGTAAAAGCTCCCGGATTCGGCGACAGACGTAAAGAAATGCTCAGAGATATCGCTATTCTTACAGGCGGCGAAGTAATAAGCGAAGAGCTTGGTCTCGAACTCAAGTCCACAACAGTTGAACAGCTCGGCAGAGCACGTCAGGTTAAGGTTACAAAAGAGAATACCATTATCGTTGACGGCTGCGGCAACAAAGACGAGATCAAAGCGCGTATTTCTCAGATCAAAGCAGCTATCGAAACAACAACATCCGATTTCGACAGAGAAAAACTTCAGGAACGTCTTGCAAAACTTTCAGGCGGCGTTGCGGTAATCAAAGTAGGCGCAGCAACCGAAACCGAAATGAAAGAGAAGAAGCTTCGTATCGAAGATGCTCTCGCAGCTACAAAAGCAGCTGTTGAAGAAGGCATCGTAGCAGGCGGCGGAACGGCTTACATCAACACAATGCCGAAGCTTGAAAAACTCGTTGAATCTCTTGACGGTGACGAAAAAACCGGCGCAAACATCGTTCTGCGTTCTCTTGAAGCTCCCATCAAGCAGATCGCTGCAAATGCGGGAATTGAAGGCGCCGTAATCATAGAGAAAGTAAAGAACTCTGACAAGAACTACGGTTTTGACGCTCTTCATGAAAAATATGTTGATATGTTCACTGCCGGCATAGTAGACCCTGCAAAAGTTACACGTTCAGCTCTTGAAAACGCTGCATCCGTAGCTTCTATGGTTCTTACCACAGAAAGCCTCGTAGCAGAAAAGAAAGAACCTGTAGCTCCCGCTGCTCCCGCAGCAAACCCCGGTATGGGCGGGATGTATTGATAAAAGACACATCGCAAAACCACAGATAATCCAAGCCCCTCGGAAAGTGATTTCCGAGGGGCTTTTAATTATATCGATAATCAGCAAAGCGGCGGGCAGAGGTATATATCGGATTTGAAATCAGTATGCTCTTTATCAAACAAAAGAACCCATACGCGAATATCTCTGTCTGTCATTTCTTTTGTTACAGGGAAATAATATGTGTAATATTTGTCGGTTTTTCTGACAGGATACTCCCAGACGTTTGATGGGAATGAAGGAGAGCGGTCAGGCGCGCCGTAAACGGTTCCCAGACAATCGATCACAGCGTATGCGCCCTCAACGCCATGCGTTCCTTCAAGTGCTACGGAAAGATACGAACCTTCCTGCCAATCTTCTGAGCGGACTCTGACGACAGTCTGCTGAGCGCCTATAACCGGACGGGTTTCGGTTGAAGGAAGAAGATTATTTACCCGCGGATCTTTAAGTTCAAGCTCTTTGCCGTTTCTGAGAAGGGAAATGCGGTAAATTCTGTATACGGGATCAGACATTCTGAAATATCTGACGGATGAAGATAGCGAGAACGACAGAACACATCTTTTGCCCGAAATGCTTTCAACTTCGTCAAAATCGACCTTAACGATCTCTGCCTCCTCGCTTTCGATAACGGAAAGCGTGCTGTTTTCGCATTTTGTCCAGTTCAGCAGATCTGTAGAGATATCGATCGATTTAGGCGCAGGATTTTCGGGAGATTCAAATATCGGTGTATCCGGAGAAAAATATTCGATTTCAATACTGTCAGCGTTGAAAACATTGCCGAAATCAACACGTAAGCAGCCATTTTCCGTTCTCAGACCGCCGAAGCGGAAGAGTGACACGCCGTCAAAGAAGGTGTCTTTTTTGCCGTCGAAAGCAAAATAACCGTCGCAACCGCGCAGCAGATAATTTTTTTGATCAAAGAATATATCTCTTGCTTTTTTGACCTCGGGGATAGATGTCTCTCCTGCGCGTCGAAGAGAACGTGTTTCAAGAGAGTCGTTATCCATTGTGAAAAACGCTGTTTCGGCTAGCTTTACAGCTGTAGTCGGGACCGGAACGGCAGAGGCGGTACCTAATTTTCTGATCTCGTATGAGGTGTTTACCTGTTCGTATTCCGAAATTCCGGTCATGCGATACGGCTTGTCGCAAAGAAGTTCCGGAGCGACTTTTGAATCGCATATTTCGAGCAATACCGCTCTGAACGGATCTGCAACAACATCGACCTCGCTGCCGTATTCGTATTCGCCGAGCAGCTGAATATACGGATGGCGAATAACTACCGAGACCTTATCACATTCATCAAGCCCGATTTCTTTGTCAAGCTTTATTTTGACTGTTTTTTTATTCCACGATGCATTGCCGAAGGTAACGAGTCTTCTTTCTCCGTTTCCGCGGCTTACCGCATTGGGGCCGTATTTTTCTTCATCGAGTATAAAACCTTTTACCAGAATATCGTTGTATTGACGGTGAAGATTGTAGATATAAGCAAGCTTTGCGTGTTCGTCATCGCGCAAAAGCCACGGATTGCCGTATATTTCCGGAGCGAGAATAAGGTCTCTGTTAAATGCCTGATATACAAGGTCATCCTCAAATCTGTCCATACAGGAAGAAAGACAAACGCCGTGGTCTTCACTTAGACGCTGCAGTCCCGGAACTTCGCCGCGCGTAAATATAAACGCTCTGTGGTGCGGTGCTGTGCAGGTGTTGCAGATATGGACATCGACATATGTTTCTACGCCCTGCCACAGAAATGTGGTCAGGTATTTTTCGCATTCTCCGAAATCAATACGGTGGTTAAGCGCTATAAGTTCAGGCTGGTATTCACGGCATTCTTCCATCATTTTTGCGAATTCGGATCTTTTTTCGGGTCTGAGACCGGAGCATGCCGCATCAAGTTTAAACAGTGCAAAGCCGTAATCACGACATAGCGACACCATTGTTTCGTGGCGTTGTTTCGCTTCCTCTTCTGTGTTGCCGAATCCGTCGGGACCTCCCCACATACCGAGCTTCGTGCCGATAGAAGATGCGGAGGATATTATGTTTTTAAAACCTTCCGGAAATCTTTCCCTGAGAAGCGGCAGCCTTTCGGAATAATACTTGCTGCGGAAAGTATCGAGATTTCCAGCATCAAATGCGTAAATATCAAGCTGCATTCCGTATTTTTCTTTGAGCCAGCGAAAATATTCGAGGTTTACAAGCGTTTGTTTTTCGGTCGATCCTTCGTTTGTATTGTTTATCCATGAAAAATACTGCGCCTTAGACGGTGTGCTTTCATCGGCACCGGCAGTTTTTCTGTTTTTTTCCACTGTTTTATCCTCCGATCGATATAATGATATAATATAAAGCTATTTTATTCTAATGGACTTAATAAGATTATATGCCTTCTGATAGTTGTCGTCAAAATTCATCCAGCGGCTTCTGAATGTGGCAAGGATCATCTTATCGCCTTTTTTTATAGCGACCTGAAGAAGTTTATTGCCGGAATATTCGCCTCCCGGTGAGAAAACAAAATAATATGCCTCCTGGTCGCCCATGTCCATTCTGCCGGCATCGAATAACTGGAACTGTTCAACAACCGTGCCTCTCGCGTAGTGGCTTTTATCTGCCCTGTCGACCTGAAAATTTATCTGATCAATAATATATTCTTTCGGATTTGTTATTTCTTCGGAAAGAGACGAAGAAATGTCTTTTATAATAACGTTGTCAAGCTCCGTACCGCTGTCGCTTGCCCCTGCTTTCGGAACTGTGATCTTGTAACCGTCATCATCGGATATTTTATTGACAGACCAAAAAGCCGGTCTCCAGAGAAAAAAGAAATCTCCCGAATACGGTTTATTGCACAGAATTAGAAAAATAACGAGCGCAACAGCCGCCACGATGATTATTTCTCTTTTTGTTATATATTTTTTCAGCGTTTTCTTTAAATCTTTAGCGTTGGACTTGATTTTACGGGCGATCTCTTCCGGATTGACGGTAATTTCGTCGTTATTGTCATTATTGTTCATCTTCAACCTCTGAATATATATTTTTATCAATTATATCATTTTTTACCGAATAGTAAAAGAGTGGAAAAGGGAATTTTTTGTAAAATTTCAAAATATATTGATTTTCCGATACCTTTATGATATACTTGACAAAACAGATCTCGCAAAGTAAAAAAAACGGTGAGGTAATAATCATGTCTGCAAAAAAGGAAAAGAATAAACGTAAGCTTTATGCCGTTTCGGACGCACATCTTGATACTCAGTGGAACTGGGATATTCAGGATACTATCCGCGACTGCATAAAAAATACACTGGAACGGAATTTTGAGCTGTTCGAAAAATATCCGGGGTATAAATTCAATTTTGAAGGCGCATTCAGATATCAGCTTGCAAAAGAATACTATCCGGAGCTCTATGAAAAGCTGAAAGAGTATGTTGCACAAGGCCGATGGAATGTTGCCGGAAGCACCTGGGATGCGTGTGACGTTAATATTCCGTCTTCCGAGGCGCTCATGCGTCAGGTTTTAATGGGGAACGGTTTTTTTGAAAAAGAATTCGGCAAAAAAAGCACCGATATTTTTCTGACGGACTGCTTCGGTTTTTCTTATGCTTTGCCTTCGATAGAAGCGCATATGGGTCTCAACGGCTTTTCAACGCAAAAGCTTGAATGGGGCATGGGAACACCGGTCATCAAGGACGGCAAGGTATTAAAACCGTATAAAACCGAAGAAGGACAGCGAATGGACATAGGCAAATGGAAAGGTCCAGACGGAAAATACGTATATACTGTTCTTGATCCTGGCGGATACGGCTGCAACTTCGATGACAACGGCAACGAGACTCCCGTAAACAAAAGACCCGAATATCTTGAAATGATCAAGAAAAACGAAGAGATATCGGGAGTTGCGAAAAAAGTCCGTTATTTCGGAACGGGCGACTACGGCGGAAGCCCGAAAGCATCTTCGGCAAAAATGATAACCGAAGCGCTTGAAGACAATGAAAACGGACTTTACGAAGTTGTTATGGCGTCTACAGATCAGCTTTACAACGATATCACGCCGGAAGAAGACGCAAAAATGCCTGTTTATGACGGCGAACTGCTTATTCCCCACGGCTACGGCGCATACACATCAAGAGCAATAAACAAGCGCTGGAACCGTAAAAACGAACTGCTTGCGGACAGCGCTGAAAAAGCCGCTGTTTCGGCAGGACTTCTTGCAGGACAGAAGTATCCGTCAGACAGATTTGAATTTGCATGGAAGCAGTTTTTATGGCATCAGTTCCATGACGATTTGCCGGGAACTTCGATACCAAGCGCAAACGCTTATTCTCACAACGATTATATCGTTTCGTTGAATATGTTTGCGACCGAGCTTAAAAACTCCGCAGGCATCGTATCTAAAAAACTCAAAACAGATGTTGAAGGCTTACCGGTCGCAGTATTCAACCCTGTTTCAAGTGAAGTATGCGGAAATGTTGAAGTTCAAACAAAGCTTAAATCAGATCATGTTCGCGTGTATGATACAAACGGAAACGAATATCCCGCGCAGATCAAACAAGGCACAGTTAAATTTATCGCAAAAGTTCCCGCTGTAGGATTCAAAGTTTTTGAAATCAGAGAAAGCAATACGGAACGAAAGGTCAAATCTGAGCTTTCAATAACAAAAACATCTCTTGAAAACGGAAGATATAAAGTAAGAATAGACAAAAACGGCGATATCTTTTCGATTTACGACAAAAAACTTGACAGGGAACTTATGGAAAAACCGTCACGTTTTCAGATAACGCATGATGAATCAAGAGTATATCCGTCTTGGGAGATCGACTATATAAGCTATACAGATGAGCCGAAATTCGTTGGCGGAAAAGCTGAAACCGAAATACTCGACAAAGGTCCGGCAAAAGTTTCCCTCAAAGTCACAAGACATTACAACAACAGTAAGTTTGTTCAGACGATAAGTCTTTGCGAAGGCGGAGACAGAGTTGATGTTGACTGCCGTATCGAATGGCGCGAACAGCATTCTTTCCTGAAACTCACATTCCCGTTCACGGCAAAAAACGAAAACGCCGATTTTGATATCGGTCTCGGCGCTATAACAAGAGGAAATACCACATGTGAACCGTATTATGAATATACGCATCATCAGTGGGCGGATATAACGGACAGAAGCGGCGCATACGGCGTATCGCTGATAAACGACTGCAAATACGGAATAGATAAACCTGACGACGGCACTTTACGTCTCACTCTCATTCATACTCCGAGCTGGGGAGCGCTTTTGTGGTCTGCGCAGTGCTTCCAGGAATTCGGCACCAACATTTTCAGATATTCCATAGCCGCGCATGAGGGAGAAAGAACAGAAACTCCTTTTAAAGCTGCTGCCGTAAATCAGCCTCTTATGCCGTTTATCGTTCCGAAACACGACGGTAAAAGCGGAGAGTTTTCTCTTGTTGAAACCGAAGGCAAGGAATTCATCGTAAAAGCGGTAAAGAAAGAAGAAAAAGGCTGCAGAACGATAGTGCGCGTTCAGGAGATGACGGGTAAAGGCGTTAAAGGCGCGACGTTAAAATTCGGCAAGGAAATAATTGACGCAACAGAAACAAACGGATATGAAATCGATATAAAACCCGTAAAAGCAAGCGGATGCAAACTTAAATTTGATCTGAAACCGTATGGAGTAAAAACATTTGCGCTAAATCTTAAAGCAGATGATACTGATGAACGGAAATTCGAAACGATCCCCCTGCTCTACGATAAGAGAATTACTTCTCTGAACGAAAAACGCTCTGCCGGAGAACTGTTCAACGGCATTTCCGTTCCCGAAGAAATGTATTCCGAATCCGTTATTGCAGGCGGCATTCCTTTTGAAATGGGTAAAAAGGGAAAAATGAACGGTATGATCTGTTCGGGACAGACCGTGAAGCTGCCAAAAGGTGCTCAGAAGCTATGGATAGTTGCCGCGGCAAACGGTGACCGTAATGCGGAATTCTTGCTTGACGGAAAGCCTGTTTCGCTGAAAATTCAGGATTTTTCGGAAAATGTAGGTGCGTGGGACCTTATAGGCAACAAGCACTCACTTGCAAAAATAAAACGTGACGACATCGCCGCATGCTATACACACACGCATAATGCCGAAGGAGACAGACTTTATCTGTTTGCATATCTGTTCAGATACGGCATTGATGTTAAGGGTGTAAAGGAGATAACATTCCCATGCGATGAAAATATTATCATTACTGCAGCTACAGCTGCTTTTGACAATTCGTATGACGCAACACCGGCAAATATTATGTATGATTCATCGGCAAGCGAAAAAACATTCAAAGTAACGATCAAAACCGAACTCGGCGAAGAGATAAAAGAAGTCGGTGAAGAAAAAACATTTTTTGTTGAAGCTCCGCTGACATATGAAAACGGAAAAGTATTCAGGCGCTGGACCGGTGACGGAATTATCTTTACGGACGATACAAGAGCGCTCGTTGCCGTAACAAAAGACATTACCGTTACAGCTGAAACGATGGATTTCGGCAAAGATCTGCTTGAAAACCGCCCCTGCAAAGCCAATATTCTTCATGAAGGATTCAACAATCCCGAAAATGCTCTTGACGGAACTGGAAGAAAATTCTGGCAGTCAAAATTCGACGAAAACGGCGAAGCGTATATCGAGGTATTCCTCGGAGGAACAAAAACGATCTCACGCTGGCTCACTCAGGGCACGGGCGCGCGCAACGGATTTAAGCTGAACAACAGAGATTTCAGGCTTGAATACAAGAT
>JAEEGF010930705.1_pt1 | contig 15180 bp, 16 predicted proteins | sample 9134171 | NCBI WGS metagenome assembly JAEEGF01 (sample SAMN16246542, study PRJNA631951) | gut metagenome | biome: gut microbiome; feature: rumen; material: AP-attached | host: Bos | place: Iran: Karaj | collected 2018-10 | reverse complement strand
CTGCTTGCCACCCTTGGCGATAATCTCTTTCACTTCTTCGGCAATCTCAGCCTTTATGGCCGCTGCCGTTGCCTTTCCATCAATTAACTGCATATACATATTATCTTTTTAAAGACAGAGTAACAGACTAACATATTTTTATTAACATATTTCTATTTGATATTATCTGTTAGTATGTTACTATGTCTTTATTCTGTTACTTTGTCTAAAACGGTTTGCCGCCTTTCATTTTCATGGCTGCGGCCATCTGGGCCATCTTAGAGGAGCCCATGCCAGACACCATCTTCATCATCTTACGCGTCTGGTCGAACTGCTTCATCAGGCGATTCACGTCTTCAAGCTTCGTACCAGAGCCCTTGGCGATGCGCAGTTTGCGACTCTGATTGATGATATCGGGATTGGCACGCTCCTTAGGCGTCATCGAGTTGATGATGGCCTCGATGCCCTTGAAAGCATCGTCGTCGATATCCAGATCCTTGATCTGCTTGCCCACGCCAGGAATCATCGAGGCGAGGTCCTTGATGTTACCCATCTTCTTGATCTGCTGGATCTGACCCATGAAGTCATCGAAGTCGAACTTATTCTTGCGAATTTTCTTCTCCAAGCGCTTGGCCTCTTCCTCATCGAACTGCTGCTGGGCACGCTCCACGAGAGAGACGACGTCACCCATACCGAGGATACGATCAGCCATACGTTCCGGATGGAACACGTCGATGGCCTCCATCTTCTCACCCGTACCCACAAACTTGATGGGTTTGGTGACAACGGTGCGGATACTCAAAGCAGCACCACCACGGGTATCACCATCGAGCTTGGTCAGTACCACACCATCGAAATCCAGACGATCGTTGAACTCCTTGGCGGTATTCACCGCATCCTGACCCGTCATCGAGTCAACCACGAACAGCGTTTCATCAGGATTGATGGCCTGCTTGAGGTTGGAGATCTCGTTCATCATCTCCTCATCGACGGCCAGACGACCAGCGGTATCGACGATGACCACGTTATAGTTCTCCTGCTTGGCCTTGCGGATGGCGTTCTGTGCAATCTCCACAACGTTCTTATTGCCCTCTTCCGTATAGACCTCAACGCCTACGCTCTCACCCACTACCTTCAACTGTTCGATAGCAGCAGGACGATACACGTCGCAGGCCACCAGCAACGGCTTCTTATGCTGACGGGTTTTCAGCATGTTGGCGAGTTTTCCAGAGAACGTGGTCTTACCAGAACCCTGCAGACCAGACATCAGGATGATGGCAGGACGATTCTCGAGTTTCAACTCTGAGGCCTTGCCGCCCATCAGTTCCGTCAGTTCGTCGTGCACGATCTTCACCATCAACTGGCTGGGTTTCACGGCTGTGAGCACGTTCATACCCATCGCCTTCTGCTTCACGGTATCAGTAAAGGTCTTGGCCACCTTGTAGTTGACGTCGGCATCCAACAAGGCGCGACGGACATCCTTCAAGGTCTCAGCGACGTTGATCTCGGTGATTTTACCTTCACCTTTCAGGATCTTAAACGACCGCTCTAATCTTTCACTTAAATTCTCAAACATCTTATTAATGCATAATTAAGAATGCATAATGCATAATTATTGGCTGCGCACAGTTTCTTTATTTCCTTTTTGTTACATCATCCATAACGCACATGCACGGCGCAGCATATTATGCATTATGCATTATGAATTATGCATTCAAATAACCTCGTAGCCGAATTTCTTGCAGAGGTCGAGACTCATTTCCTTCAGCTTGAACTTCTGGATCTTACCAGAGCCCGTCAGCGGGAACTGGTCGATGAAGAACACGTACTTAGGAATCTTATATCGGGCTATCTTTCCTCTGCAGAACAACTGCACATCCTCGGGCGTCATCGTCACACCCTCTTCGAGGATAATGAAGGCACCCACAGCCTCACCGTATTTTTTCGAAGGCACAGCAGCCACCTGAACATCACGGATGCCAGGCATGTGATAGAGGAACTCCTCAATCTCACGCGGATAGATATTCTCACCACCACGGATAATCATATCCTTGATACGACCCGTGATCTTATAGAAGCCCTGCTCATCCTTCACGCCCAGGTCACCAGAATGCAGATAGCCATTCTTGTCGATGACCTCAGCTGTTGCCTCAGGATTCTTATAGTAACCCTTCATCACGTTGAAGCCCTTACAGCACATCTCACCCTGAACACCTACGGGACACTCCTCGCCTGTCTCAGGATCGAGCACCTTCACATCAACAAACGGGAAGTCGCGACCTACAGTGGTGCAACGCTGCTCAAACGTATCATTCAGACATGTCTGCGTCATACCTGGCGACGACTCCGTCAGACCATACACACTCGTGATAGTCATAAACATCTTCTCTGACACCTGCTTCATCAATTCCACAGGACAGAGCGAACCTGCCATGATACCTGTGCGCAAACAACTCAGGTCGAACATATCAAACATCGGGTGGTTCAACTCAGCGATAAACATCGTGGGCACACCATAGACAGCTGTACAACGCTCTTTATGGATAGACGCCAGCACCACGAGGGGATCAAATTTCTCAACCATCACCTCCGTACAACCATGCGTCAGACAGTTCATCGTAGCCAGCACCACACCAAAGCAGTGGAAAAGAGGCACACAGACACAGAGCTTATCGTCCTGCGTAAAGCCCATGTTCTCGCCCGTAAAGAAACCATCGTTGGCGATACCATAGTGCGTCAGCATCACACCCTTGGGGAAACCTGTCGTTCCAGAGGTATACTGCATGTTGCAGACATCGTGGCAAGTCACCTTGCTCTTCATCTCGTTGAGTTCCTCATCCTCGACGTTCTGACCCAGCAGCAGAAGCTCAGCAGTATTAAACATACCACGATACTTCTCCATACCGATATAAACGACGTTCTTCAGATAGGGGAATCGTTCACTATTGAGATGACCACGCTCGCAGTTCTTCAACTCAGGCAGCATGGTGTAGGTCATATCGACGTAATTACAGTCCCAAGTACCGTCTGTGATACAGAGCGTCTGCATATCAGAGTCCTTACAAAGATACTCCAACTCGTTCTGCTTATAGTTGGTATTCACCGTCACCAACACAGCACCGATCTTGGCTGTCGCATAAAGGAAGGTAAGCCAATCAGGCACGTTCGTGGCCCAGATGCCCACATTAGAACCTCGCTTCACACCAATGGCAATCAAGCCTTTGGCCAGATTGTCCACACGCTCATTGAATTTGCTCCAAGTGAAGCGCAGGTCACGATCGCTATAAACGATATACTCCTTATCGGGTGTGGTCTCAGCCCAGTATTCGAGCCATTGGCCAAGGGTACGCTCATGCAGTGTATAGCCCTCTGATCCAGTCTCAGCAGGATAGGTCCTGTCAGGCAGCGGTCTTCCCGCCATATCTAATCTAACGTTGCTCATCTCTTAAAAGGGGATATAGATAAGTGCAAGAATCTTGGCGGACTTACCAGGAGCACCATGCAGATGGTGCTTTACGATAGAGTCGTAATAGATTGAGTCGCCTTCCTTCAGCAGAAACTTCTCCTTACCGTATTCGACTTCCACTTCACCCTGCATCACATAGATGAACTCCTCACCCTCATGGGCAGAAAGCTTATACTCGGGCGAATCTTCTGGATTGATGTCGATGATGAACGGCTCCATGTGACGGCCAGCCTTCTGCTGAGCCAGTGGATGATATTCCATGTGCTTACGGGCATCGGTAGCACCATTCGAGAAACTGATACTGCTGTCCTTCTCACGATCTTCAGCACGACAGACCACAGGACCTAAGGCGTCGTTATCGTCCATAAACGTTCCCAGACGAACACCCAGCGCACGGGCAATCTTGATCAGCGGCCCTAAGGAGGGCAGGTTCTGGTCGTTCTCTATGGAGGTGATCTGCTCTACTGACAGACCACTGCTCTCTGCAATCTCCTCAATCGAGAGGTTCTTTGTCTCTCTGATTCCCTTAATCTTGGAACCTACAAATGTGTTAGTGTTGGCCATAAAATGCTTAAAATATTGATATCAATGTTATTTAGCGCGCAAAATTACAACAAAAAAACGAGACTGGCAAAACTTTAACCTTGTTTTTGTTGTTTTTTCGAAATAATCTTCGTAACTTTGACCCCATCTAACGCAATGAGTATGGAAAAGGATAAACTAAACATGGACCGCAGAGAGTTTTTGAAGAGACTCGGCATCGGTACAGGATCGGCCATGGCCCTGATGGCTATGGAGCCCCTGAGTGCGTTCGCACAGAAAGACAAAAAGGTAATTGATAACCGCATGACCTATCGCGTACAGCACGGCTCAGGCGAACAGATTTCCCTCTTGGGCTTTGGCATGATGCGTCTGCCCAATAATCAGGAGGAAGTCAATCAACTCGTGGACTATGCCATTGAGCATGGTGTCAACTACTACGACACGGCCCCAATGTATATGCGTGGACAGTCGGAAGTGCTGATGGGCAATGCCCTCTCACGTCATCCGCGAGATAAATACTATGTGGCCACGAAGATGTCGAATCAGGGTCAGAATACTTGGAGTTTCGATGCCTCGAAGCGCATGTATGAGCAGTCGATGGAGCGTCTGAAAGTGGACCATATCGACTACTATCTGCTGCATGGCATCGGAGGTGGCATGAACACGTTGAAGGGACGTTTCCTCGACAATGGCATCCTCGATTTTCTGCTCAAGGAGCGCGAGGCCGGACGTATCAAGCATCTGGGATTCTCGTATCATGGCAATGTGGGCGATTTCGACTGGCTGTTGGACCACAACGATGAATACCACTGGGATTTCGTACAGATACAGATGAACTTCCTCGACTGGACACACGCCTCGATGCGTGGTGGCAGACGGTCGGATGCAGATGCAGAATACCTGTATGGCAAATGCGAGAAACTAGGTATCCAGTGTGTCGTGATGGAGCCGTTGCGTGGTGGTGCCTTTGGCAGAATGGCTCAGGAGTTGACGGATCAGCTGAAAGCCGTACGTCCTGACGACAGCACAGCCCGCTGGGCTTTCCGATGGGTGGGCTCCTACCCCAACATCCTGACCGTACTCAGTGGTATGAACCGCATGGATCACCTCGAAGAGAATGTAAAGACGTTCTCGCCATTAGAGGTCTGCACAGAATCGGAGAATGCCCTGTTGGCCAAGATTGCTGATGAGATGTCGGGCGTTCCCATCATTCCATGTACTGCTTGCGAATACTGCATGCCGTGTCCTTATGGTGTGAATATCCCAGGCAACTTCACCTATTACAACGAGGCCGTCAACAATCATATCCTCCCCTTGCCCGAACCTACTGCCGCCGATTATGCTGAGCGTCAGCAGAAGTTCATCGAGGGTTACCGCAAGGCACTGCCTGATGCAGAGAAATGGGCACGTGCCTGCCAGGATTGTGAGGAGTGCCTGCCTAAGTGTCCGCAGCAGATACGTATCCCCAACCAGTTGAGCCGTATCGTACAGACGCTCAGAGTCAGAAAGAAATCATGATTTCGGACGCTGCGAGAATTCGCAACCACAATATTGCTGGTTGTAGAAATTAAATTCTTTCAGCAGTTGATTCCGACGTTCATAGAGACCACCTTTGCGCCAGTTCTGGGCCCAAAATGTCACACCGGGGTCAGGATACTTTGTGACATCATTATGACACAAAGTATCCTGACCCCGGTGTGACACGGTCTGCTCTGCGAGATGACCAGCACGCTCGATTTGTTCGAGACTCTTCCAACGGGAAGAAGCCAAAGTGGTCGTAAAGTATTGGATACCAAGCTCTTGTGCTTTCTTTGCAGCAGCTGTCAGACGAAGGGTAAAGCACAGCTCACAACGTTTACCTCTCTCGGGCTCTCCTTCAAGTCCGCAAACATCCTGTTGCCATTGCTCATGGTCGTAGTCGCCATCTATCCATTTCAGCCCTAAGCTCTCTGCATGGCGCTTGCTCTCATTCTTACGGATCTCGTATTCTTCGCGGGGAAAGATATTGGGATTATAATAGAAGATCACAGGACGAATATCATGTTGTACCAGCCACTCGACAATGGCCGAAGAACACGGTGCACAACAGGCATGCAACAACACCTCCTTACACCCCTCTGGAACAACAATCGCCGGCCTTTTCACTATTCACTCTTCACTATTAACTATTCACTAATCACTAATCACTACTCACTTTCCCAGTCCTCTTGCTTTCCATATGCGGTCCTTCGCTGCATTGATCTCCTGGAACTTCTTCTCAGCGGCCTTGCGCACATCCTCACCCAGTGCTGCCACCTTATCGGGATGGTGCTCCAACGCCAACTTACGATAAGCCTTCTTCACCTCATCATCCGTAGCATTCGGACTGACACCCAGCACCTTATAGGCATCTTCCAGCGTGTCGCCTGAGAGATGCAACATCGAGTCGACCTCACTATCACGAAGACCCATCCACTGCGCACACTCTTTCAGAGCCGTGATCTCGCTCTGGGGCACACTGCCATCGGCCTTCGCCACCATCACCAGATAGTTCAACAATTGCAGACGCTGCGAATAGTCCATCTGCTGATTGATCTGTCCGCAACACTGACGAACGGTCGTCTTGAACTGTTGCCAACCCTCACGTTTCTGCTCCTCGAAGAGTTTGTTCAGGATATCATTACCCTGATAGACTGCCTGACTACCGAAGTTCTGACGGAGCATCTGACGCACCATCTCCATCTCCGAGTGCATCGCCTTGCCATCGGCCTTGATGATATAAGAAGACAGCACCAACAACGAGAAGAGGAAACTATTGCGCTCTCCCTGTTGCTGACGCTGACGATAAGCCTGTTGATAGGCCTGGTTATAATCTTGATAGGATTTCTGTTGCCACGAGCCCGTATCACGCTCTGAGCCTGTGCCCCAGGTACCGGAATTGCTGGGCGAATTCACACCATCGAGCATCGAGTCGAACAACGACCCCACCAGATAGCCTGCCAGTGCCCCTAAGGGTCCACCAGCCATCCATCCGATAAATCCTCCAATCCACTTTCCTGCTGCCATCGTGGTCTACTCCTTTAAACCGATTTGTGTATTACCAAGATCTACAGGCGGTTGCTCACGGAAACGGATGGTCTGCGTCTCATAGTCCATCTCCTCGATAATCGCGATCGACTCCAGATGATACCCCTCCTCGCGCAGGATCTTGCCACCTTTCTGATGCCCTTTTTCTACCGCGACGCCTACGCCGACCACCTCTCCCCCAGCCTGATGCACCAGATCGGACAAGGCATGAATGGCCTCACCATCAGCCAGGAAATCGTCGACAATCAGCACCTTGTCCGTCGCATGCAAATAGGGCTTCGAGACAAAGACATGGTTGACGGCCTTGTGGGTGAACGAGTAGGCCTGCGACATATATTTATCATCGGTAGAATTGGCCGTCTGATCCTTTTTGGCAAACACCACAGGCACATCATAGAGATGTCCCAGCATCGTGGCAATGGCGATACCGCTGGCTTCGATGGTCAGCACCTTATTGACCTCCACACCCCGGAAACGGCGCTGGAACTCATAGGCTATCTGGCGTATGATGTCGATATCAATCTGGTGATTCAGAAAATTGTCAATCTTCAGGAGATCACCCTCCCTGATCTCGCCCTCACGCAGGATCTTTTCCTCGAGGAAATTCATAGGACATTTAACACTCTACTTCTTGAAGAACGAGGCAATCCAGAGGATAAGAGCAGCACCGATGATAGCTGTGGCGAGCTGTCCCAGAAGACCACCCCAAGAGATGCCAAGCAGGTCGAACAACCAACCGCCAAGTGCACCACCCAGGAGACCCAGCACACAGTTCATGATGATGCCGAAACCACCACCCTTCATCAACTTGCCAGCGCAGAAGCCAGCCAAACATCCTAAAAGAAGTGAAATAATAATACCCATAATTCTAATGTTTAATTGGTTTAACGCTGCAAATTTAGGGAAAAATATCGAAAGCGCAAAAAATAATCATAGTTTTCTTTCTTCTTCACAACGGATTATACGGATTTCACGGATTAACTGCGCTAAAGAAAATCCGTTTAATCCGTATAATCCGTTGTCGATTACTCTATGTCCCGCTTCACGTTGTTGCGGATCTTCGTCAGATAATCCTTCATCCCCGCAGCATCCTTCTGGTCGATGATTTCCAACAGCTCTTTCAGCTCCGTACGGATCTGGCTAACCTGATCGTGGGTATAGGGGTTGAAGAGGATTTCCTGCAACAGATAGTCATCCTCGTTCAGCACGCCCTTGGCAATACGCATATGGCGCTTAAACGTCGTTCCGGGTGCATCCTGATGCTTCATGACAGCTGCAAAGACAAACGTCGAGACAAACGGAATCGACAGCGAGTAAGCCACCGTCTTATCATGTTCCTCGAAGGTGTATTCGTAGATATTCAGTCCCAGTTTCTGATAGAGGTCCTTGAAGAAGATACGTCCCATATAGTCGCCCTCGCTGATGATGATGGCATTCTCCTCGGAGAGCTGCTGCAAGTTGGCAAACGTAGGTCCGAACATCGGGTGGGTAGAGACATATCTCATGCCCGTCTGCTCATAAAATTCCTTCAAATCGGTCTTCACCGAGGCAATATCGCTGATGATACACTCCTTGGGCAGATAGGGAATCACCTCCTTAAACACGGGGATGGTGTATTTCAGTGTCACGGCATTGATCAGCAACTCGGGCTTGAACTCCTGAATCTCATCATACGAGGTAAAACGCTGACAGTTATAGGTGAATCGCATGCGCTTGGGATCTCTCTCAAACACTGCCACCTCATGCTCAAAACTCAGCAGGTCGATGAAGAAACTTCCCATCTTACCTGCACCCATCACTAATATTTTCATAGAGTTGAAGAATTTAAGAATTGAAAAATTGAAGTTTTTCAAGCCGCATGGACTTCAATCCTTCAATTTTTCAATCTTTCAATTTTACTTATTGATTATCTCTATTTGTTGTCTGACACTCTCCTCATGGATATTCTCAAAGACATGTGCCACAAACTCCGGATCCATACCGCAAAGGGCACCCTGGGCACCACGCTTGTTCAGGATCTCGTTGTAACGGTTGGCCTGCAACACCGTCATATTGTGCTCCTTTTTATACTGTCCGATCTCACGACACACACGCATACGCTTCGACAGCAGCTCCATCAACTGGTTGTCGAGCTCGTCGATCTGCTTACGCAACTGACTGATACCCTCCGTCGTGGTGTTCTCATCGCGGATCACGAGCAGCGAGAGGATATAGTCCAGCACATCAGGTGTCACCTGCTGCTTGGCATCGCTCCACGCCTTATCAGGATCGCAGTGACTCTCAATGATCAGTCCGTCGAAACCCAGGTCCATGGCCTGCTGACAGAGGGGCGCCACCAACTCACGACGACCTCCGATATGACTCGGGTCGCTGATGATTGGCAGTTCCGGAATCCTACGACGCAGTTCGATGGGAATCTGCCACATCGGGGCATTACGGTAGATTTTTTGCTCATACGAAGAGAATCCGCGGTGAATGGCCCCCAGACGCTTGATACCTGCCTGGTTGATACGCTCCAAAGCTCCGATCCAGAGTTCAAGGTCGGGGTTCACGGGGTTCTTTACAAACACGGGCACATCAGCACCCTTCAAAGCATCGGCGATAGCCTGCATAGCGAAGGGATTGGCCGATGTACGGGCTCCGATCCAGAGGATGTCGATGCCATACTTCAAGGCGAGTTCTACGTGCTCTGCTGTAGCCACCTCACAAGATACCAGCATTTTCGTCTCTTTCTTCACCTCAGCGAGCCAAACGAGGGCGGGTTCTCCGTGACCCTCAAAGCCTCCGGGTTTCGTACGGGGTTTCCATACACCTGCACGAAAGTTGTGGCAGCCTTTCATCGCCAACTCTCTGGCGGTGGTCATCACTTGTTCCTCGGTCTCTGCAGAGCAAGGGCCTGCAATCACGAAGGGACGTTCATTGTCACTCGGTAATTTCAACGGTTCTAATTCCAGTTCCATAATTATATTGTGCTATTTTACAATTTCACTATTTTACTATTTTCTCGATGCGCTCCAGGGCTTGCTGGATTTTCTCTTCCTTGGCGCATAACGATATTCTGATGTAGCGTTCACCATTCGAACCGAAGATAAAGCCCGGGGTGATGAAGACACGCGCCTCGTGGAGCACACGCTCCGTGAGATCCTCCACATTCTTGATGTCAGCAGGAATCTTTCCCCAGAGAAACATGCCCACCTGATTCTTGTCATACGTACATCCTAAGGCATCCATGATCTTCTCTGCCCACTGACGACGACGGGCGTAGGTTTCGATGTTAAACTCCAGATGCCAAGTCTCATCATTCTTATATGCCTCAGCAGCAGCCAGTTGGATACCGCGAAACGTACCACTCTCGATGTTCGACTGCACCTTCAGGATCCACTGTATGAACTGTGCGTTCGTGGCACAAAGACCCACACGCCAGCCCGGCATATTATGACTCTTCGACATCGAGTTGAACTCAATACAACAATCCTTAGCCCCAGGCACCTGCAACAGCGACATCGGCTTCTCGTTGAGGATAAACGAATAGGGATTGTCGTTCACCACCACGATACCATGCTCCTGGGCGAATTTCACCAGACGCTCGTAGGTCTCCATACGGGCATTGCCACCCGTAGGCATATTCGGATAGTTGGTCCACATCAGCTTCACCTTCGAGAGGTCCATCTTCTCCAACTGGTCGAAATCTGGCTGCCAACCATTGTCCTCACGCAGGTCATAGTTCACGATCTTAGCACCCAGGATCTTCGACAGCGAGGTATACGTAGGATAGCCGGGATTGGGCACCAGCACCTCATCGCCGGGATTCACGAAGGCGAGCGTCACATGCAGGATACCCTCCTTCGAACCGATCAACGGCAGGATTTCCGTCTTCGGATCCAGGCTCACACCATACCAACGCTGGTAGAAATCGGCCATCGCCTCACGCAGTTCGGGGGTACCCATCGTGGGCTGATACCCGTGGGCATTGGGCTGGTGGGCCACCTCACACAGTTTTTCTATCGTCTGCTCTGAGGGCGGCATATCGGGACTGCCAATGGCCAGCGAGATGATGTCCTTACCCTCGGCATTCATCTGCGCCACTTCCTTCAACTTCCTACTGAAATAGTACTCCTGTACCAAACTTAATCTATCTGCTGGTTGTATCATAACTTCAATTCTTCAATTTTTCAATCTTTCAATTCTTCAATTTTTCAATCTTTCAATTCTTCAATTTTTCAATCTTTCAATTCTTCAATTTTTCAATCTTTCAATTCTTCAATTTTAACTTGTCTGCTTCCCGTCTTTGTATTCTCCTAAAATCTTCAAATCGCGCGTCAGGGGGATGATGGCATCGATCGACTGACGGTATCGGGTAAGGTCGTCGTACATCACGTCGACATAGAACAGATACTCCCACTCCCTTCCGATAATCGGCAGCGACTGGATCTTCGTCAGATTGATCTTATAGAACGAGAGAATCGCCAGCACATGACTCAGACTACCCTCCTCGTGAGGCAATGAAAACACGATGCTCGACTTATTCGTCTCCGTCAGAGGCCTGAGCATATCGGCCTTGTTGGGATTCGACACCACGAGGAAACGGGTGAAGTTGTGCTTGTTGTCCTCAATATGGTCTTCCAGCACTTTCAAACCGTAGAGCCTGGCTGCCTCTGCATGACAGATGGCCGCCCACCCTTTCTTCTGACCCTCGGCAATCATCTTCGCCGAACCTGCCGTATCCTCAGCCTCCACATTCTTCAACTGCGGGTGCTGGGCCAGAAACTGCCGACACTGCATCAGGGCCACGGGATGCGAGTGCACCTCAGTGATGGTGTCCCAGTCATCCTCTGGCAGACAACAGATACAATGCGTGATGTGCAGCTTGTGCTCTCCCACCACCGTCGTACCTGAGTCGCGCAACAGCTCGTAGTTGTGCAGCAGCGATCCTGCGATGGTGTTCTCGATAGCCAGCATGCCGATGGCCGTGGGGTCCTGCTGAATCTGCTTGAACACCTGTTCGAAGGTCGAGCAGCAGATCAGCTGTATCTGTTCTCCCTCGAAGTACAGGTGTGCCGCGATATCGTGGAACGACCCGATCAGTCCTTGTATGGCAATCCTCTTCATGTCTTTATTTGACTATTTGACTATTTACTATTTCACTATTTAAACAAATGCTCCGCTTTCACTGGTTTGTGAAGCGGAGCCTTATTTCAATTTTTCAATTTTTCAATTCTTTAATTTTACTTACAGCTTTCCGCTTCACAATTGCTTGCAAAGTAAAAGTAATAGCCGTAAAAGTATGCATTCAACATTGACATAACTTCAATCTTTCAATTCTTCAATTTTTCAATTTTTCCTTGAATTCGGCTGCAAAATTATCACTTTTCTGCGAAACTAGCAAATATTTTGCAAGAAATTTTGCAATTTAGCTTTCTTTTTTCTCAAATCAGCAATTCCACTGCTTGCGGATTTCATCACGATCCACCTCCTCAATCAGTATCTCCGCCAGCGCCGTGATCGCCTCAAACGGCACCTGTCTCCGCTGGTCGTCGGTCTCTGATATCAGGGACGGCAGGAAATGCTTCATCTCGCCCTTATACACCTCACGCATACGGCTGCCACCACGACCACTGTCCACCGAACACGTATAAGTCACATTGGCCAGACGGTCGCAGAGCTTGACAAACGGTGCATAGGGTGTCGAACGGATACCGCGGTAATACTTCTCCCCCGCCCTTTCTTCACGCGTACGACCCTTGTCATTCGTCAGCGCATACACTATCTCCGTGGCCATCAGCGCCTGCTCCTCCTTCATCCACTTGCGGGCCGTCCGCAGCACGTCGTTGTAACTCTGACGGGCATCTTCGATACTGTCGTGGTAGTAAGCACCGAAGAACAGGGGCAACACATCCTCCTCACAGGCACACACCAGATGGCCGTAGCAGATCACGCCCTCCACCACCATATCCAGATGGAAGCCATAGGGCAGGTCGTCGCCATACGTCTGGTTCACACTCTGATGCAGCTCGTGAGCCGCCTCGCGGATGGCATCTATCTGCTTGGCATACTTATCCCTGTACCCATCAAATTCTTGCTTCGTCATAACCGGTTGATTTATCATTCGGCTGCAAAATTACAAAAAAATCTGGGAAGATAGTGTGGCGGCAGCAAATTTTTCACTTTTCACTTTTCACTTTTCACTTTTTTTTGTACCTTTGCAGCCACAAAGTAAAAATGACACAACATAAAGATATGAACAAGACCATTTTCATCACAGGCGCCACCAGCGGCATCGGCCTCGGTTGCGCCCGTAAATTCGCCGACAATGGCGACCGCCTCATCCTCAATGGCCGTAACGTGAAGAAACTCGAGGCCATCCGTCAGGAGCTCGAGGCTAAAGGCACCAAGGTCATCGTGCTCGCCTTCGACGTCAGAGACCGCGAGGCAGCCCGCAAGGCCATCGAACGACTGCCCGAGGAGTGGCAGCAGATCGACGTGCTCGTCAATAATGCCGGCCTCGCCCTGGGACTCGAACCCGAATACGAAGGCGACCTCGACGACTGGGAGACCATGATCGACACCAACATCAAAGGCCTGTTGACCATGACACGCCTCATCGTGCCCCAGATGATCCAGCGCAACAGCGGACACATTATTAATATAGGTAGTGTGGCGGGCGATGCTGCTTACGCAGGAGGCAATGTCTACTGTGCCACAAAGGCAGCCGTGAAGGCCCTCTCCGACGGACTCCGCATCGACGTGGCCGACACTGCCGTCCGCGTCACCAACCTCAAGCCCGGCCTCGTAGAGACCAATTTCAGCAACATCCGCTTCCACGGCGACACCAAGCGCGCAGCCAAGCTCTATCAGGGCATCAAACCCCTCACGGGCGACGATATCGCCGATGTGGCCGTCTATGCCGCCAACGCCCCCGAACATGTGCAGATAGCCGAAGTGCTCATTCTCGCCACCCATCAGGCCAGCGGCAGTGTGATAGTAAGAAAATAAGTTATTAACCATAAAAAAAAGAACAAGCATTATGAAGAAGATTTTGATGATTGCTGCCCTGATGGTAGCTACATTAACGGCCAGCGCACAGAGCGGTCCGTTCATCAAGCCCATGGCAGGTGGAACCGTAGCCACAATAACTGGCGATGTCAATGAACTGAAATTGAAGGTAGGCTTCGTCGGTGGTGTCGAACTCGGCTGGCAGTTCGGCGATCACTTCGCACTCACAGGCGGTGCCCTCTACACCATGCAGGGCGCAAGAGTCAGCGACGACCGCACCAAGTACAACATCAATATCGACTACCTCAACGTGCCCGTCATGGCCGCCTTCTACCCCGTCAAGGGCTTCGGCATCAAGGCTGGCGCACAGTTCGGATTCCTGCTGAACGCTCATCAGGGCGACGACAAGATCAAGGATCTCTGTAACAAGCACGACTTCTCCATCCCCGTAGGCCTGTCATACGAGTTCGACGAGTGTGCCCTCGACCTGCGCTACAACATCGGCCTCTCCAACGTCTTCAATTCAGATGCCCACTACGACATCATTGGCGACCACTGCATGACAAAGGCCGACGGCAAGACCCACAACGCCGTCATCATGCTCACCATCGGCTACAAGATCCCCCTGTATTAAACAATACATCCCCCAACAACAAAGCCCCATCCACACCGGACGGGGCTTTGTCATTTTCACCTGCAATCGAAAAGGATTTTGCGGCGATTGCCTTTCGGACGGTTCACAAACGTGTCGTCATACTTCTTGAATTTCTTAATCAACTGTTTGTTCATTTCTTCAATAGATTTTCTTAAGTTTGTCTGCCGGGCGGTCAGAGGACCGGTCTTTCTCGCCGCCACAGCTTTGACAATACAAAGGTAGGCATAAAAAAAACACCCAAGACAGAGTTCTTGAGTGCTTCGGAAGTTTTTCCGGAAACTTCGGAAGAATTTACGGATGTAACAGGGGGGGATGCGACAACTGTGTCAAGGTCCCCGCCGATATGTTACAAAATACCCCCTTCTGTCGCAACAACTGCGAGCGAAAAACACAAAATTTCTTGGAATCAATCAAAATCCGTCATAACTTTGCATCAGAAATCAGAAATGATATCGCTCTTTGACTTACTGACACAAAC
>JAEEGF010840031.1_pt1 | contig 15181 bp, 9 predicted proteins | sample 9134171 | NCBI WGS metagenome assembly JAEEGF01 (sample SAMN16246542, study PRJNA631951) | gut metagenome | biome: gut microbiome; feature: rumen; material: AP-attached | host: Bos | place: Iran: Karaj | collected 2018-10 | reverse complement strand
CAAGTATTGTTCCTACATAAATGCTGGAACCTGCAAAATCATTCCTGACAACAAGAAATACAGCTATTGCAACTAGAACAACTGTAATTATTCTGCAGATTATTTTTATCGTATTCTTTTTGGTCTCATCTTCAAAATCAACCACATATATGATAAGTCCAAGACTGATGCACAAGGTAAATGTGGTGATAGCTATTCCTTTTCCTGTTCCATCGCTATTGTAAAGATACAATAATCCAACAGTCTGAATAACTACTGCAGCAATAAGTGCTACAATCGATGCCATTTTCCTGATCGGATCATTTTTATCCTCCGGCATCATAGCCGCCAGTCTGAATATTCCTACTATGTTAAGAAACGTGCCGATAGCAAACATTCCCCACCCTAAAATACCCATCTTTTCGGACATATTAGCAAAAATAACACACCCAATAACGATAAGTGCTGTGCATATTAGTAACTCTTTTAATGAAAACGTTGGCTTATTATCCATTATTCCCGCTCTTTTTGATTATTTTCTCCTTATGTAGTTATTGCATTCAGTGATGAATGCCTGCATATCCTTATACATCTGATCTATGGTTTCCGGATCTCCACTACCCAGATATGAATCATCTTCAATAAGACCATTGTAAAATTCTACATTTCGACCGTTGAAGTAATAATCCTTGAGAGTGAAATAAGCCATATAGATGTAAGGGAAATTATTATTTAAATTGTTCCCTATGTCTGTTCCGAAATAAAACTCATATTTCCGGCCAATTGATTCTCCCTGCTCTTTTAAGCTATCCGGCATATGATTTTTAATAGAGTCCTTCACCCAGTTTCCAAGCCTGCGTGCTTCCTCCTGGACGCCATTACCCTCTCTGTAGGGGTTGGATGCGCGGAACCTTTTGAGAATATCACCTCTCACAAGGCCTTTAAGAGGATCATTGTTCGAAATTTTATCGTCGTCAGAGTCTTTAGCCTGATCACTGTCCTGGTTATTAATATCAGGATTTTCACAGTGACTGATAGTTACCTTATTTCCTGTTTTTTCATCAAGACGGATAAACGACGTTTCCACTCTTTTATACGCATATCGTAGACCATCATCATCCTTCTGAGCCCTGCGCTCTTTGTTTTGGATAACATAGATATAACCATCAACGGCTTCAACAGTCTCAACCGACAATCTGGTATCCTTCTCACCGGTTAACTCTGTTTCATATCCGGAAGCTACCTTTACAAATTCGGCATCATCATTATAAAAGCCAATGTTCCCATGAGGATCAAGTGATGCAGTATTGGGCCTTCCTTCAACATAAAGAAGCTTGCCATCCTTTACCATGACAGTACGGGAATATCGCTCTTCTCCATCTTTTTTCTTCGTTTCTTCAGGAATGATTTCTTCAAGGCTGCCTGCTTTACCCACTTTTACTTTTACACAATTTGAACCTTTATAGATATAGCTTGAGCCCTCGTAAAAGACAAGCTGTAAATAAACATATCCGTCTTCTTCCATACATCTGCTTACACTGCCGGGCGTTTTTTTAGTTCCCTGCAGCTCCGGAAGCTCCCCGTAAACTGTTTCTTCACCTGTTTCTAAGTCAAATCCTGAAAGACTACCGTAGCCTTCTTTTTCCTTTGTAATACAAAAAAGCTGTGTCTTACCTATTCCTGCATAATCATATAACTTACTTGATGTAACAGGTTCCTTGTAGCCACCATCCTCATCACAGATATATAAATGCAATTTATGGTCTTTTGAATTAAAGCCACCTGTAACAAAGTATTTTCCTGAAGGCTGTGTGCCATAAATATTTGTTCCCGGAAGCTCCTTTGTATCAGATCCATCCAATGAAACTGAGCGAACGTTATTCTGCCCGGAAGGGCTGTTAGAGCTTAGTATTAAGCGACCACCGGATATAACAATACGCCCCTGCGACATATCCTCGAAAAGCGGCTCTGTTTCTAAGGTTTTGCAATCCATAGCAACAATCGTGCCTTTACTGTTTGGAATATCCGCATAATTACCCCAGATTGCAGATTTTTTCATGTCATCTTCACTTGGAATTCTGAAATAAACGTGTCCGTTATATTGGACAAAGTGTCTCCCATTACCCGGGATTGCATCTGCTTCACTTGTTGCTTTAGCTGAAACTGTCTTACCGGCAGATACTTTTTCCGAGAAGCCTGTAAGAATTGCTGCCGTGAGCATAAATACCCCGATGCTTCTGATAAATTTCTGATTCCTTTTATACATAGTACTCCCTCAACTTTTTTATTATATTAACTTTTTTATTATACTATATGTTAATTCTTGAATTACAGCTCTATCCTGATCCGGTTCCTGTCGCCCTCTCTTTGACAACTTATGCTCTTAGCCATCTTTTTAAGAATTGTTACTCCAAGTCCATCATCCTCCTGCCCGAAGGGATCAAACTCTTTTCCTCCGGAGGTAATGGCCAGCTCCGTTGTACAATTTGCTTCCGAATACGAAATATCTATATTTATATCCACTTCATCGCTTTTCTCATAGCAGACACCCAGCATTTCGTATATGAGCTCCTCTGAGCAAATCTGAAGTCTGTAAATCTGCTTCTGACTAAGACCGTATTTTTCTCCAAATGACTGTATTCCGCCCTGAAGTGCCATCAGATCAAACCCACGCTCTTTTATCTCATAGTTGAAATACTTGATCTTCTGGATGAATGCTATGGTCTTTTCACGCTTCGGGCTATCAAATATCTCTGTGGGCGTCCCCTGCTCATAAATACCTCCATCCGCAAGGAACAGCACCCTGTTCGCAACCTCTCTGGCAAAATTCATTTCGTGGGTTACAATGAGCATGCTCATATCGCGCTTTGCAAGCATTCGTATAACCGCAAGAACCTCGCCCACCATCGGCGGATCAAGGGCACTTGTCGGTTCGTCGAATAACAGAACCTTGGGCTCCATCATCAGGCAACGGCATATCGCTATTCTCTGCTGCTGACCTCCTGACAGCGCCTCAGGCCATCTGTGTGTACGAGAAGCTAAGCCCACCTGAGAAAGCAGCTCCATTGCCTTTTCTTCAGCATCCTTTCTGGACATGCCCTTTAGCTTCACGGGAGCAAGACAGAGGTTATCCATCACATCCATCTCTGAAAAAAGGTGGAATTTCTGGAATACCATTCCCATGCTCTGCCTGATTTCATCCACATTTGCCCCTTGTTCAGTGATCTCGCGGCCATCTATGAAAATCTGCCCGGCGCTTGGCTTTTCCAGCAGTGTCAGTGTCCTTAGGAGCACGCTTTTTCCACATCCGGAGCCACCGATTATGGCGATTCTGTCACCACGTTCAACTGTCAGATCTATTCCCTTTAAAACCTCATTGGGGCCAAAGGATTTTCTTAATCCCTTAACTTCTATAAGACTCATACGGCAGGCCCCCTTTTCTTTTCACTTATCTTATCTGTCAGTGTGAAAAAGCCAAACACGACGTAAGAAAAGGCAAGGTATATCAGCATACCAATGGAAATCGTAAGAAGCGGCTGCATCGTTCTGGCCGCAGTATTGTTTATAACCCTTGTAAGATCAGTGATCGTAACGTATCCAACAACGCTGGTCCACTGAATGAGGTTAACTATCGTGGACTGATAGACGGGCTTTGCAATACGGAGAACCTGTGGAAGTGTCACAAGGCGGAAGGTCGCCCACGCTGAAAATCCCAGTGTTCTCGCTGCCTCTGCCTGTCCCTTGTCAGCTGCAAGAAGCGCTGAGCGCAGGAGCTCTGCCACATGTGCCGACACATTAAGTGCAAAGGTGATGATAGCTACTGTGAGAGGCTTTAGCCCTGCTTTTGCGAAAACTCCATAATACAAAAGCAGCAGAAGCATCAGCACCGGCGTTCCTCTCAGGATTGCAATATATCCGGAGGCAATCCCTCTGATTATGGGATTTTTACGCGATCTAAAAAGACATACCACAGCTCCCAGCACGGTTCCCAAAACCAGCGCAGCAAACGATATCTGCACAGTTACCAAAAGTCCTGCCAGTATGGTCTTCCACGAATCTCCCGCAATTAAAATTTTGTCTAACTTTTCATAAAGAGTCATTGTACAAGACCTCCACCTGTTTGGTGATGATCTCGCCATATATTTCCAGCATACTGTCCACAAAATGTCTGTCGCTAAAGCGTGCTGACATTTCCCTGGCATTTTCTCCCATTTCCAGGCGCATATCCTCATTTTCAAGAAGCTGCATTACATGTCTGCCAAACTCATCACCATTTTCGAAGGAATATCCATTTACTCCGTTTTCAAGGATGCCCTTAAGGCACGGATCATTTCGGCAGATAATAGGAAGTCCGCAGGCCATGGCCTCAATATATGAGAGGCTGTTCACCTCGAAATCCGATGCCGAAACAAAGAGCGTCCCGATATTATAAAATCGATAAACCCGTTCAGGAGAAACTCTTCCCGTGAAGGTTACCGCATCCTTTATTTTTAATTTTTCAGCCTGTTTCTCCAGCTTTTGCCTATATAAACCATCGCCTACAATAACAAGCTGAATATCCGGATCCTTTTCCAGAAGCTTTTTCGTCCATTCCAGAATGTCTGTTATTTTCTTTTCCTTAGCAAGTCTTGCTACTACAAGAAGAATCTTCTTATTGTCCCGGATACCGTATTTTCTCATTAATTCCCTGCGCTCACCTGGCGGAACGCTCTTTTGAAGCTTATGCAAATTTATTCCATTATTTAAAACTGTAGCTTTGTCCTTTATGAATTTATGCTGATCGAATGTCAGCGCTTTTTCAGACGGCAGTATGACACGACTTGCGTGCTTATATGCAAAATATCCCCATACTATCGGGGCTATGGTTAATGGAAATGTATTATGAAATCTGCCAAAAACATATTTTGCATAATCTGTGTGAGATGTCATGACTAAGGGCGCACCACAAGCATCCGAGATCATATTTGCAATGATCCCGGTGGAGCCCTCTGTATGAGCATGAATAATATCAGGCTTCCATGCGACTATTTCATCGATAAATGCATGCTTTCGAACCAAGCTCTTTTTCCATTCCGGCCAAAAAGCTGATCTGTACGATTGCAGATAATAGTCATCGCCATTTTTATAGTTGAACTTCTTATCCGATAAAGTAAGGACCCTGACGTCGATTCTGCGTCTTCTCATCTCATCAGCACAGATGGCTGCGATCTGGGCAACGCCGTTTATCTCATCTCTGTACCCATCGGAAGTAATTAAGACCTTTAGACGGTTCATATGCAATCCCCCTCGAATTTCATTCCCATCTAAGATTGGTATTAAATAAGCTTCTTAACGCTTTTTGCGAAAATATCTCCTTCAGTAAGCTCATTACACATTTTCAGGAAAATCTTCGCGAATTTCTCCATATTCTCTTTTTCAAAAACAGCTCCATTAAAATCCAGGAAAACCGCGTAATTGTCTCTATCATCAAATATTTCCACATCCATTGCGTTTTCACAGGCAAATCCCTCGTTTTCCATCTTCTCAAATGAATAAACGTAATCATCCTTCGGATAGTTATAGAGGTCACCCTGATAAATAAGGCTTATGAGATCTTCTCCGCAATATCCGCCTTTTTCCATGAAGTACGGCACGCTTCCATGCTTGATGCCTTCCCTTATCTGAAGCCCTATATCAATCAAAAGCTCTCCAACTGTCATTTCATCCGTAAACTCTGCCGCAACGGGAAGGTCTTTGATAAATACTCCGACCGAACCGGCGCTTCTCCTGTCATCTCTGCCGTTCCATAGCCACTGGATCATTACCTTATCAGTCTTGTTATATCTGGCTAATGTAAGTAAGAGCGCTGCGATGTAAAAACCATTTTTTCCAAGTCCATATTGCCTGGCGACTCTCCTGACGATATCTCTTTTATGGGTAAACTCCATAACAATTCCTTCATCAAGGTTTTCATCTGTATCATGGTCCTTCAAAGGAAGTGTGGAATACCCCGGCTTGTCATATCTGTTCTCAAAATAATGATTATCCTTTTCTCTCCTAAGGAGGCCTTTTCTGCTTTTTTCCTCCTTCAAAATAGAGAAGAAATAGTCGGTGGACATGGCTTCATTATCAAGAAAACGGCCAACCTCTTCAGTCATATAGTTATATGAATATCCATCACATATAGCGTGATATGCATCATAAAAAACTGCTTTCCTTGTGGGCGATTCGAGAACGCGGCACCTGTAAAGCGGCTCCCCGTCAAGAGAAAATGGCCTTACAAAGCTTTCTTCTATTTCATCAAATTCTTCATCGCTTACTGTTTCGACGCTGATCTCCCAGTCAAAATCCGGGCGATATTTCAGAATATAATCATCTCCTCTTTTTTCAATAACGCTGAGAAGTGCAGGGTGCGCTTTTACTGCAAGACTTATCGCCCTGGCAACCACCTTGGGATCAGCACTCATCTTCAAGCTGAATTTATATGGAAGATTCAGCATAGTGGTACCGGGGAACTTGAATTCATAGTCCAGAAGACACAGCTGCTCAAAGTTAAGCGGAGCTTCCAAAACCTCATCCGGGCTCTCATTTACTGACTCATCTGCCTTTTGTGCCTCTTCCACAAGCTTTGCGATCTGTCCGGGGGTTCTTCCTTCATATATTATCTGCATTGAAAGATGCTTTAATCCTGCATTGTATATGCAATTCATCGCAAGGATAGAGTCTCCGCCCAACAGAAAGAAATCATCGCTGATACCAACCTTTCTTCCTGTACCAAGCACCTTCGAGAACACCACACAAAGTACCTTTTCTATGTCATTTTCAGGTGCAGCATACTCTCCTACATACTCATTTACTTCCGGAATCGGAAGTGCTTTCTTGTCTATTTTGCCAACAGTATTTAACGGTATATCGTCTATCTGAATATAATATGAGGGAATCATATAATTCGGAAGAAGATCCCTCAGGCTCTGCATTATAGCCTCTGCCCCCGGCATTTTCCTATCCGTATAATATGCAGCAAGCACATTTATTCCGTTTACTCTGACCGCCATAACAGTACAGAATTCTATGTCAAAGTGCCTCTTTATAACAGCCTCTACTTCACCGGGCTCAACCCTGTTGCCGTTTATCTTAACCATCTCATCAACACGTCCGATGATGGTGTATCTTCCCTGCCGGTCTTTTCTGGCATAATCACTGGACTTAAAATACTTCTTCCCGTTTATCGATATCTGCGACGATTTATTCTCTTCAGGAAGATTCCTGTACCCTCTGAAAAATGGAAGATGAACGCATAGTACGCCTTCATCTGACTCTTTTCCCTCATCATCAAGGAGAATGATTGATTCGTCATGAGTTACAGTACCTATTGGCGTATTCTCATAGGCTCTGTCCAAACGAAAAACGCAGGCAGGATATCCAAATTCACTGGGACCATAGATATTTATCAGGCCCATTTTTTCGCTGTAAAGATTTGATACTATCTCACCACCCGTAAATCCATATCGAAGCGAGAGCCCCGGTACCTTCTGAAGAGCACTTATAAAGGTTGGTGTCATAAAGGTTGTATCAATCTTATTCTCTATAAAATACCTTACGAGCTCATCAGGTTTTCGGGTAAGCTCCATGGATATAACATGTATTGTGCCCTCCACATTGGGAATTCCCATGGTAATATACACGCCACCGACGAAGGTTTCCGGAATCACATGCGCAAACTGCAACGGAATCAGCTCCCCGTCCCTTCCATTCGGATATGCGGCGTATGAGAAAAAGGCAAAGGTTCCCTCAAGTGTGTAATCATATACTCCATACTCCTGGGCTGCGCCCTTGGGATTACCTGTCGATCCCGAGGTATAGATATAAAAAGCAAGGTCATGACTATCAGGCTCTGCGAACTGCTCAAGAGGCGCACATTTCATAGCCTCTTCCCATCTTTCCATGTTAAATATGACCTTACATTCGCAGTCCTCTATGACAAAATCTATACGCTCTTTTCCCATAAAGTCCTCAAGCCCTACCCAGGCCGCTCCGGACATCATTATTCCGATTCTGGTCGCAATATACTCAAGGCCCTTGGGATAATATATGGCAACGGCATCCTCTCTGCCGATTTTGTGCGAACTTAACCAGGCGTTTACTCTAAGCGCTTTATCATATAATTCGCGGTATGTAGTTTTCCTCCTGCCATCCAGATCTACAACTGCAATCCTGTCCGGATGTGCATCTACAACTTCCTGTAGTCTTTTCAGATACTTAATCATATTTCTCTATTTAATATCAAAAACAGCATCAAGGCAGGTGTTTTCAAGCACTTCCATGAAGTTTTCACCAACATGTGTAAGCGCCATACTTTTGCCTTCTGCCTTAAGCCCCTTGAAGGTTCCAAGCAGTACTCGTAATCCTGCGGAGGATACGTAATCACATTCGGTAAAATCCATCGTGAGAGAATTCGCCCCGGGAAGAGCTTCATTTATGAAGGTCTCCAGCTCCGGTGCAGTCAATGCATTTAATTCACCCGAAAGTGATATGGTAAGATCATTTCCGTTCAATGCTTTCGTAATTTTCATAGCTTTCCCCTCGAATTATATTATTTCAACCATAACCATAGTCATGTCATCAAACTGCGGTGTCTGCCCTGCAAAGGCTTCAATATCCGCCACTATTTTTTCCATATCATCCATCACAAATGCGCCTTCAAGCCTCTCAAGTGATGCCGTTAATCTCTCTGTTCCATAGAGCTCAGCATTGACATTTGGAGCTTCCGTAAGGCCATCAGTATACAGAAACAGCCGGTCTCCCTGGTTTAATGGGATCTCATCCATTTTGTATACAGTATCATCCATCCCCGCCAGGAAAAGTCCATGCTTTTTCTTAAGGATTTCATAGTGCTCCCCGGCCCTTGCTAATAGCGGATAATTATGTCCGGCATTGGTATACTGCAGGGTCATGGTCGTTGTATCAATTATCCCGATCCACGCTGTCGCAAACATTCCGGATTTCGAGCTTTCACATATTCTCTTATTTACTTCAGTAAAGATATCTGAGGTGCTTTTCGGAAAAGCCCTTGCATAATCCTGTATCATTGTCTTTACGGTCATCATGAAAAGTGCAGCAGGTATTCCTTTTCCTGACACATCTGCTATCAGAAAGCAGACCCGCTTTTCATCCAGTGTAAAGTAATCGTAGAAATCTCCGCCCACTTCCTTGGCTGTCTTCATAAATGCCGTCAATGAGACATTTAAATGGTCCGGAAAAGCCGGATAATGAAAAGGAAGTGCATCATGCTGTATCTTACTTGCCGTATCGAGATCTGCTGTTATCGCCGCGTTCTTGGCCTCCTCCCGTGTAAAGGAGATGATATTTAAGTCGGTGGTAAGAAAAACAAGCGGCACCGTTATTGCGACAGTCATCGATATGTAATTGTCATCAATTACCTGCAAAACTTCATCCTGCATCAGAAACAGCCCTAATATCCCGACAACAAAGATCATGAAGCTTCTCGCTATTTTATATGCGTCATTTACCTTTTTATACTTAAAGATCCACATATAGATGGATATGACCATCCCTGAAAACGCATACGAATAAAGGATTACATTATAAAAATAAAAATATGCATCTGTATAATCGATTACATTGTCTTCGCTGATCGTGTAAAAAAAATTGGTCCAGGGTGTTGAAACCATAAGAACGGTAACAACTATTAGCGGCAGTACATAAAGGAAAAAATAATACCGCTTTGATTTCAGCTTTATTTGTAGCTTGTCCAGTGAACAAAGGCTGATATTTTCAGCTACAACAAGCAGCATAATGGCATATCCGATCGCTGCCACATAATTTATCACCTTCGAACCGGGTCGTCCCTCAAAGGTTTTCCAGATAATATCCAAAACAGCCATGATTATGCAGCCTATCAGCATAACTGAAAGGCTGTCATTCATTTTCTTTTTGAAGCTGACCAGATTGTTATAGAGCATCTGAAGTATTAACAGAATAGATATCGTCAGAAGCTCGAAATATAACGCATCTGCAAGGTTGCTCCCAGTCATAATCGTATCTTTCCTAACTATACTTGACCAAAAAACAATTTCTGTTATAGCTCATGGTTGTCAGGTGATTTTTGTCGTCCTTCATTCTGTCCATATATCCGGATACCGCAAATGAAGTGACGGAGTTCGCAATTATGTCATCATCTGATATATCAAATAAGACTCCGTCGTCCTTGGTAATTATCTGAACGCCATCATCCTTTAGTTTAATCAGACACTCTCCAAGGATGCCGCTTTTACCGTCCTTCCTTTCCTTGTTGTTCTTTTCATAAACAAGCATATACAGCTCTTCAATAAGGAGCTTTACTCTGGCTATGGCTTTAGCCGGCAAATGATTATCTTCAAGAAATTTCTCTATTTCCTTCTGCATTCCTATGATTTCTTCTGCATTAATTCCGATCTCATAAAAGGCTTCGACCAGTTTTTCCTCAAATTCAGCTAAGATCAGCGGACAATTTTTCTTGCCATATCTAAGACTGACATAGGCTATCGATACTGCGTAGGCTACAAACGGTGCAATCGCAAGGCCGATAAAAATGCCATATATTCCAAAAACCAAGCCTCCTATCACCGCCAGAATTATACTGAAAACCACGTCTCTTAGTGCACTTATTCCAAGGCCTAACATAATCTTATCCCGGAGCAGATAGTATGATGTTATCAGGTAAAGAAGGCTTATAGCCGTAAGCCCCAGAGCAGCAATTCTGAATCCGTTAGTAGCATATACCGCAACCTCCGGATCAGTAATTCCAAACACCCTTACTATAAGTATTGCTGCGGGCATGGTTAACACGGTTACTATGATGCCCTCGATTATGGACACCTTTTTCGATAAGGCGTAGCTCCTCCTTACGCCCTCATAGTTTTCCTCACCCATATAAACACTGATAATTGGTGAAAAGGCTTCGCCTATGCCGTCAAATACGTACTGCATCTCCTTCACAAAGACGCATACAGAAACGAGGATAAGCATCCTTTCCCCAAATACAGCCATCACAAATCTGTTCATGACCGCGGTATAAACCGCCAGGAAAAAATAACTTCCGGCATCAATAAGACTGTATTTTACAATCTCCACCAGTACTCTAAAGGACAGCGTCCACTTTATATGAAGCGAATTGCCCTTTCTGAAAAAATGCATGGATGCAATTATAATCGACAGCATCGTTCCTATAAATGTGCCTATTCCAATGCCTGCCATCCCCCAAAAGTAGCCCAGTATTATCGAAAGGATTATGTTGCTGATCATCTGGACAGCATTTGCCACGCCGTTAATAAGCTCGTCACCATCTGCAAAGACCATTTGGATTATCAGAGTCGAATACGGTTGTATAAGTATAACGAGCCTGTACCAGAAAAAATACGGCTTTATCAGTTGGGCTATCTCTTCCGAGGGGCTATAAAATGCAATATAAGCATCGGAAAACAGCTGCAGTAAAATGAACATGACTATACCAAGTAATATGGATATGGTGAAGCCATTTCCAAAATAACTATCAGCGGAATCCGCATCAAATTCGCCCATTGCCTTGTTATATAATTGGGGAAGTCCCAGCGAAAAAGCATCTCCCACAAAAGCGGTAAATGAATAAATAGGAGTTATGAGATTTATCGCAGCTACCGCTTTCTCACCTATAAATATGCCCGCAACGATGGAATCTGACATTAGAAGAAAGACCATCACAACCATCGAGAAAGTGCCGGCCATAAGCATAGAATAGAATTTTTTTGCTGAAAATGTCATTCGTCCATTATCCCCTCATACTTAATGATACAACATTTCGTTATTCGATAATCTTAAATATGTATAAACAGAGCTAATATCCGCTTGTTAATATTCTTTTTATCCCTAATTTACATATCTTTTACCATTGATAATTTATAATTGCATGTAATTAAAATTAAAGATCTGCCAAAAATGAATGGCAGTTGACAATTATCTCCGTTTATGCTACAAGTGTACTAGTTCATCTAGTACACATAACACGCAATTAAGGAGATAGTTATGAAAAAAGAGAATTTGTTCAGAGTAATAGCCATATTCATGTGTTCCGCGATCTTTTTATGTGCATGTGGAAAAAAGAATGACGCATCGGTTATCAGTACCAGTCCGGCAACTGCAGAAGCTGATAAAGAGCATATCTATAACCTTGAGAATATCGAGCTTCCTATCACCGGGAAATACAGCATAAACTACATGGACAGAGGAAAGGATTACCTCTTCCTTGTTGCCAACATGTATGAGACAGAGAACGTGGACAGACAGCTATTCAAGGTGTCACTGTCAACCGGAGAGGTCTCCGAGATTCCTTTTGTTCTTGGAGAAAATGAGGACATAGACAATTTAGCCGGTGATCAGAATGACAATGTCTATATTTTTAAAGTTGAAAATAGCGAAGAATCCGATGGTAAAAAGAAAGGTTCCATCGTAAAGCTTTCCTCTGAAGGGGAACCGATCTGGGAAGCTCCGCTGACAGAGGAGGACCTAAATAATTACGTCCAGTCAGTAGCTTACCTTAAGGATAAAGGAATAATGACCTGCGCCGAGGGTAACATTTCCCTCTATGACGAGAATACAGGTGAGGGCCGTGTTGTTATTAAGAAGGATAACGGCGAAGAATATTATTACGGATCACTTTTTGCCTCCAAGACTGGCGATGTATATCTGTCAGAGGATGATTCCAGTGACGATAATAGATATCGTGTTAAAAAATACAATCCGGAAAAAATGGAGTTTGATGAGGAGTTTTTGCTTCCTAATGGTGTTTATGGCAGCAATATATATCCCGGAGAATCCTACGATTTTTACTACGAGGACTATGCCAAAATCGTAGCCTTCAACTTGGGGGATGAGGAAACAACCCTTGTATGTGACTACACATCCTCTGATATCCTCTCCTGCTACATGAATTATATCTGTGAAGCGCCTGATGGAACCTTTTATATAGTTAATCGTGATGACAACGGCGACTCAGCCCTTGGATGCATGACCAAGGTTAACGCGTCTGATGTAAAGGACAAGGAAACACTGACTCTGGGCGTAGTCTATGTACCTGATTCTGTCAGAAGTCAGGTCGTGAAGTTCAATAAAAAGAGCGATAAATACAAGATTCAGATAATCGATTATGGTGAATCCTTAACTGAGGATACTGTAGCAGCATATGATGAGGTTTTAAAGCGCATAGGTCTCGATCTCACCCAGGGCTGCGGTCCGGACATGCTTGTCGTTGATTTCGATATGCCCCTCGAGAGCTATGTGGAAAAAGGTGCTATCGAGCCATTGGATTCATATTTTGATAACGATCCCGAGGTCAATACTCAGGACTTTTTGCAGAATATACTGGACTCCACAAGGATTGATGGCAAGATGTACTCTATCCTTCCACTTTATGGAATCGACACCTGCGTAGTATCAAAGGATGTCGTAGGCGACCAGACAGTTACCCTCTCTAATTATGAGGACATTTGTAAGAGCAATGGCATGGATCCCCAGCTGGGAATGGGCTCTCAGACCAGAGAGATGGCAGTATCCCTGTACTCCACCATCGGCAATACCTTTGTCGATTACGCACAGGGCACCTGCAGCTTCGATTCCGATGACTTCATAAGCTTTTTACAGTTCGTAAAGCAGTTCCCTGCTACTTCCGAGGAAACAGGCTTTGAGTATGAAGATTTTGAAACCTTTTACAGAGAAAAGAAGTCGTTACTATATGAGTACTACCTCACTTCCTTTGAAGATTATCAGGTTCTGAAAAAGGGATACTTTGGCACAGATGTGGAATTCAACGGCTTCCCCACTGCAGATGGCGGAAAGTCCTTCATCAGACCCTTTGTCAGACTGGCGATGAATCACGATTCCAAGAATAAAGAGGCTGCCTGGGAGTTCATGAAATCCTTTATACTGGAAGATTATCAGAATAATGTTGAATGGGGCTTACCCATAAGACGAAGTGCGCTTGATGCACTTGCTGCCAAGGCTCAGGAAAAACCCTACTATATCGATGAAAATGGCAAAAAGGTAGAAGGTGGTAGTGTTTGGGGTATAGGTGATATTGAAGTTGAGATAACCGAGCTCTCCAAGGAAGAAACTCAGCAGGTTGTAGATTTTATTGAATCGGTTACAGATATCGAGAGCTATGAGTTGAAGGTAAACGACATTATTTCCGAAGAAGCCGGTGCCTTTTATGAAGACCAGAAATCAGCCAAGGAAGTTGCGGATGTAATCCAAAGCAGAGTTTCTTTATATCTTAGTGAGAATTTTTAAACAGAATATCCATTGCTTTTCCCATAATAACCAAATAGGACTGTGGCAATCATGCCACAGTCCTATATTTTTGCTCTCTATTTTACTTTGCCCAGTCCGCGTCAGATATTCTGCACATATCGGTATTTATAACCTTTTCGGTTTTACCCGTTTGGGTATCATAGACATAAACCCATGAATTCTTCAGCATTTGTCTTAAGTAATACATTATATATCTGCCATCCTCTGAAACCTTCACATTATAATTTCCCTGGCCCCATAACTTATCAGGATTTGCCTCAGTTAAAAGCGCTATATACCTTTTGGTTTCAAGATCATATTTCATGATTTTTCCATCTCCGATAAAGATGATGGACTTTTCATCAGGCGACAGCGCCAGATCATAAAACTTATTTATTGTTACATCGATGACTGTAGCCCTTCCCAAAGGAATATTAAACCAGTACAGATTTCTCCTTATTTTTCCATCATGATAACCCGTACCGAAAAAATAAGCATTCCTCTCATCAGCTGTAAAAACCATTTTGCTTAACAGTAAATCATTTGAACCCTCAGCCTTTCCAACTTTTTTATAGGTGTCTTCATCGGGAATGTATTTATATATATTCCCTCCATTTGAATAATAGATAGCCGTTTTATCCGGGTTATAACAATACCTGGATACATGTATTTCTTCGCCGGTATCGGTATCAATGAACTTATAGGATTCATCCTGTGCATCCTCCTCACTGACTTCACTGAGCTTCTCATAGGTATTGCTGCTACTGTCCCAGCGACCGTTCACCACTTTGGTTTCTTTATTATTTACAGTCTTTGTTCCTGTGAAAACTATATCCGGATATCGTCCCAGAGCTTTCTGACGAGCGCTTTCCTTAAAATGATATATCCCAACAGAAGCGGCTAT
>JAEEGF012341643.1_pt1 | contig 15183 bp, 13 predicted proteins | sample 9134171 | NCBI WGS metagenome assembly JAEEGF01 (sample SAMN16246542, study PRJNA631951) | gut metagenome | biome: gut microbiome; feature: rumen; material: AP-attached | host: Bos | place: Iran: Karaj | collected 2018-10 | reverse complement strand
CTCAACGACAGTGCACGGGATATTCTTCCCGTCGGCACCGAAGACGGAAATCATTCCGACTTTCTTTCCAATTAAACCAGGCATTGGTGTTTGTTAATTAATTGTTACTTAATGTTTTATAACGCATTGGAGGCCACGTGGGCACAATTGCGGACCGCAAAGATACGATTAAAATCCTGATTTTCAAAAAATTTTCAACAGTTTTATCAACAACTCGGGGAGAATGTTTAACTTTGCAACCCGAATCATCTATGAAAAGAATAACAGCATTTTTCCTTCTGGTTTTCGTGCTTCTGACAGGATGCATGAACTTGGGCACCCCGTATGAAGGGGACGTCCACGTCCTCACCATCCGCGCCGTCTCCCCCCAGGGCTATGACGTGCCCGCCGGGGCCGGCGTTTCCATAAAAGGCATCTCCAACAGCGCCGTCTACGCCCTCACCACCGGAGAGGACGGCCTGGTTTCCACCAACGTTCTCAACGGCATCTACAGCATCTCCGTCCAGAAACGCGTAGGCGACCGTCTGCTAAGCGGCACACTGGACAAGGTGGTGGTATCCGGAGAAAACCTGACGGTAGAAGTAGATCTGGTCCCTTCCATCCATGAGTAAGAAATTCCTGCTTCTTGTGGGCGCTGTCCTTTGCGCCCTGCCCCTGAGCGCCCAGGAAGCGTGGCGGGAGGGCCTCAATATAGCCGGCCTTTCCTTCTACAAAGACTCGGAGGTCCAGGTACAGCTGGGCAGTTCGTATACCTCCGGAGACTTCCGGCGCCCTTCGGAAGCCGCCAGGCTCTGGCAGGGCGGTGTGGACGCCCAGGCCGAAAAGCATTACAAAAACCTGATCTTCGTGGGCGCCCTTCAGTTTGACGTGAAGCACGGACACGATATGATGGGCTCCATGTTCACGACGCCCGAATTCTATCCCATAGACGTACTGGAGTTCACCCCGGGCCCCAAGACCCGCCTGACCTGCGGCGTGGGCGGCGGCGTGGTATGGATTACCCGGTCCCGCTGGATTCCGGGCTTCACCTTGGAATTCCAGGGTGTCAACTACTCCAAGCGGAATGACCTCCGGCATATTACCAACCGGATGGTGATAAACTTTGCCCCGTCCCTGCTTTACAAAGGAGACCGCTGGAATTTTGGCGCCACCCTCATCCTGAACAACAACGCCGAGTTTGTCAAGGCCGAACAGTTGGGAGACCCCACCACGGACACCTATTACGCCTTCCTGGACAAGGGAAAACGCTACGGCGTTTACGATGTCTGGAATGCCAGCGGCATCCACCTGGCCGATCCCGGCCTGGACCGCCTGGCCGTAAAACAGTCCATCTGGGGCCTGGCTCTGCAGACCTCTCAGCAGGAGAACTTCTACGCCGACGTAGAGTACCGCCATACCCGCGGCCACGTGGGCGAGAAGGGATACACCTGGTTCCGCTTCCCGGGCCAGGTCTTCCGCGCCAAAGCCCTCTGGAACATCTCCGGCAAGAAAGGCCTGCACACCCTAAGGGCCGATATGAACTGGGAGGGCATAGACAACTACGAATCCGTGATTGACCGCGCGCCGGATGGCGGGGCTGTCACCCCGGTGGAATATGCCCGCAACCGGATTTACGTCAAGCGCAGCATGGAAGTTGGCCCCTCTTACAGATACGAGAGCAACGCCGGTTGGAAACTGGGCGCCGCCACCAGTTTCAAGATAGACACGGACCGCGGCACCTATATGTATCCCTTCCTGGATTTGGACGGTTCCGCCGTCCTCAACCTGGCCTTGAACGGAGAAATCCCCATAGGTCCCGTCACCGTCTCAGCCGAGATAGCCCTGCGGACCGAGGTAGCCGAAAAGCACGAGGTGATTGACACGGACGAGGCCGATGAGGGCGTGATTACCTATCCTTTCCGCCTGGTAGACTGGTGGGATATGGAAGAGGAGTTCAACGACTGCACGCGCCTGAGCGGGACCGTCAACGTCCGCTACGACTTTGCCATCCGCCGGCAGCAGTTCTTTGTGGAAGCCGGCTGCACCACCTTCCACGGATTGGGCGTAACCATCCTGCCCGGCAGCAACCGCCAGACCACTCACTTATCCCTTGGGTATAAGTTTTAAGTTATAGGCGCTCGATATCCGCCCAACCGAATCTGGCAGGATACAGCCAGGCGCGGGAGGTGTGCTCCATAACGCCGTTGTCCAGGGAAATCTTGGGGCATTCGGCATAGGCGCGCTCCACGAAACTGCGCTCTCCTATGTTCTCCTGCCAGCCCTTGAACAGTTCCGTCACTTCCGGGAGGTACTGCTCCATTTCGGCCACGATGGTGGCGGCTTTCCAAATGAAGATACCGCTGTTCCAGAAGAACTCACCGGTCCTTACAAACACCTCTGCCAGTTCGGCGGAGGGCTTTTCCGTAAAGGTCTTTACCTGCAGGGGACCGGCCATAAGGTGGGCGTTGCGGCCCTCCTTCACCTGGATGTAACCGAAGTTGACGTCCGGAGTCTTGGGGACGATGCCCAAAGTCATCAGGACATCGTTATTCTCCACATACTGGCAGGCATCCATAATGGTCTGGGCAAACAGGGATTCGTCCCGGATGTAAAGGTCCCACGGGGAGGCCACGATCACGGCCTCGGGGTCCCGCACCAGCAGGGAATACGCTGCGTAGGCCATACAGGGAGCCGTCTTGCGGGCCTGCGGCTCTACCAGGAGGTTCTCTTCCGCAAGGAAGGGCAGCACCTGGCGGGCGGTGCCGGCATAACGTTCCAGGGTAATGACCAGGATGTGGTCCTTGGGGATGAAACGGCTGAAACGGTCATACGTCATCCGGAGCTGGTCGGGGGTTCCCGAACCGTCTGCCATAATGACACAATATATGTGTTGGTCCATAAATTAAACGTACATTGGAATCCAGGCCTGAGGGAAGTATCTGACTATGGTCTCTTCTCCGTCAAAGAGCACGGAAACCACATCGAAGAACACTTCTTTCCCAGACATATTCTTCTTGGAAAGGTACTGTCCGGCTGCTGCCGAAATGCGTTTCTGCTTAACTTTGTTTACCTGATCCAGGACGGTGGTGGTAACCGGCGCCGTACGGGCCTTCACCTCCACAAAATGCAATCCGTCAGGAGCTTCGGAAACGATATCCAGCTCCAGATGACCCGAATGCCAGTTGCGGTCCAGAATCTGGTGGCCTTGGGTTTCCAGGAAATCGCAGGCCATCTGTTCTCCGGCCTGGCCGATTTTGCTGGTTGTTAACACATTCATTGGTTTGGTTTTAGTCAAATTTTACTACCGTCACGCCCGAGCCTCCCAGTTGGATATGCTCGTCTTGTGCGGAGCTCACGCCAGGTACGGTGCGCACGTACTTTTGGATTTCCTCGCGCAACGCGCCTGTTCCCTTCCCATGCAAAATTCGCACCGAAGGGACTCCTAACATGATGGCGTCGTCAATATATCTCATCACTATCTCCAGGGCGTCATTGACCCGCTCTCCCCTCACGTCTACTTCCAGTTTGAAATTGGCCTTCCGCTCGCTGATGCCGGTGTCGTATACCTGGCGGGGCTTTTCGGCCGCTTTTCCGGCCACGGCCTTGTACTCGTTGGCGGTGATGCGCTCCACGCGGTCCAGCGGAAGCTTGGTGGTAATGCTGCCCACGATCACGCTCACGGCCTTGGTGCTGATCTTGGAGACCTCTCCCACCATTCCGTTGCCCAGGATGCGCACCTTCTCGCCCACCTTCAGGGGGGCGTTGCGGAAGGCGGCCAGTTTCTTCTCTTCCAGTTCCCGCTGCTCCAGCTGCTGGAGGGTTTCTCCGTCGGCCCTTTTCTTTTTGCGCACCTGTTCACGCTCCTTGCGCTCCTTGACGGTCTGCAGTTTCTTGTCAATGTAGGCGTCGCGGCGGCCGCGGCCTTCTGCCAGGGCGCCCAGGAAACCCTGGAGCTCTGCCCGGGCTTCCTTGGTGGAGCCCTTTTCGGCCTGGTTCTCCTTGATGGTGCGGATGGTATTTTCTACCTGCTTGTTGGCGTCCTTCACTATCTTGCGGGCCTCTTCCTTGGCTTCGTCCAGGATGTGGCGGCGCATTTCCTTGATGTCTTCCAGTTCCTTCTCGTAGCGGTCCGTAAGGCCTTCCAGCGTCTTGTCCGTGGCGCGGATGCGGGTGAGTTTTTCGTCCAGCTGGCGGCGGCTCTTGGCTATCTTTCGGAGGTTGCGCTCTATGCCCACATACTGTTCTCCGGCCCGGAGTTCGGCGTCGTGGACCAGCGATTCCGGCATACCCATCTTACGGGCCAGTTCAAACGCGAAGGAGGATCCGGGCAGGCCCTGCTCCAGCACGAAGAGCGGGGTTACCGTGGAAGCGTCAAACTGCATGGCGCCGTTGACCACCCCGGTTTCTGCGCCGGAAGCGTAGAGCTTGAGGTTGGTATAGTGGGTGGTGATGACGCCGTAAGCGCCGCGGGTGTCCAGTTCGTGGAGGATGGCCTCGGCTATGGCGCCGCCGGCCGCGGGCTCGGTACCGGAACCGAATTCGTCTATGAGGATGAGGGTACGGGAATCGGCCACTTCCAGCATCTTCTTCATATCCGTGAGGAAGGAACTGTAAGTGGAAAGGTCGTTTTCCAGGGACTGGTCATCTCCGATGGAGACCATAATGCGGTCGAAGACCGGGAGTTCGGAGGTCTCGGAGGTGGGGATGAGCATACCCCACTGGAACATATACTGCAGCAGACCCACAGTCTTGAGGCATACGCTCTTGCCGCCGGCGTTGGGGCCGGAGATGAGGAGGATGCGCTTCTGCGGGGTAAGCGTAACGGTCAGGGGAACGATGGATTTCTTCTCTTTGCGGAGGCTCTTTTCCAGCAGCGGGTGGCGGGCCTTGCGCAGCCGCAGTTCTCCGTCTTCGGAGAGGACCGGCATACCGGCTATGTAGTCCAGGGACACGTGCGCCTTGGCCATAATGAAGTCCAGCTCTCCCACAAAGGTGGCGCCGGCCAGCAGTTCCGGCACAAAGGGTCTGAGGAACTCCGCAAACTCATAGAGGATGCGGGCAATCTCGCGGGTTTCGGCAAAATGGAGTTCGGAAATCTCGTTCTGGAGGGCCACAATCTCTGCCGGCTCCATAAAGGTGGTCTTGCCGGTGGCGCTTTCGTCGTACACGAAGCCCTGGAAGGAACGCTTCTTGGCCGATGCTACCGGGATGAGCATCTTTCCGTCGCGGATGGAGACGCTGGCATCGGCCTCCACGATGCCTTCCTGCTGCGCCTGGCGGAGGATGGCGTTCATTCGGCGGGAGATACCCAGTTCCTTTTCCTTGATATTGCGGCGGATCTTGTAAAGCTCGTCGGAGGCGGTGTCCTTGATTTCTCCGTGGCGGTCCAGGATGGAGTCTATGCGGCTGATTACCTCGGCCGGGGCACTGATGCCCGAAGCCATATGCTGGAGGTTGGGATAGATGCCTTCCTTGACCGTATGGAAGAAGTGCAGGGCCTTGCGGAGCGTATCCAGCAGGGTGCGGAGTTTGCCCAGGGAAAGGAGGTCGATGGAGGCGTGTTCTCCAATGGGCTCCAGGAAGGGAATGGCGTCAATGTAGCCGGAAGTGGGGAAATTCTCCTCGAACATCAGGATGAGGCGCATCTCGTCCGTGACCAGGTGCCGGCGATGAATCTGATCACCGTCCGTGCAGAAATCCTCCTGCTCCACCCGGGACGCAGCATACTCCGTAGAGCAGCGGGCCGATACGGCCGCCCTTACCTTGTCAAACCCCAGTTTCGCTTCCAGCCTCGCGTCCATCTGTCCTTACTCCTCTATAGTCATCAGGGAACTCAGCAGCTGGCGGAGTTCCTTCATATCCTGTACTGTGTGTATTTCTCCTCCGTGCACGAAGCTCACGTCACCCGTTTCCTCGGACACCACCAGGATATCCGCATCCGTGTCTTCACTCAGGCCGATGGCAGCGCGGTGGCGCATGCCGTAGTGGGCGGGGATGTCCGTCCGGTTGGTCATGGGAAGCTGGCAGCGGGCGGCGGCGATGTGGTCTCCCACAATGATCATGGCTCCGTCGTGCAAAGGGGAGTTCTTAAAAAAGATATTCATAATGAGGCGACGGTTGATATCGGCCTCAAAACGGTCTCCCGTATTCATATACTCATCCAGGAGGGATTTGTGCTGGATGACGATGAGGGCGCCGGTCTTCTCTGCCGACATGGCGCGGATGGCCTCTCCCAGTTCGTCTGCACTCAGGTCTCCCATTGCCTCTTCCTTGATGCCCAGCAGGCGGTTGAACAGCTGGCCGCTGCGGCGGGCCAGGCCGGACTGGACGGCAAAGCGGTTGAGCATATGGCGGATTTCCGGTTGGAAGAGGATGATGACCGCCAGCACACCCACATCCAGCAGGGCGTCCAGCAGCACCGACATCATCCGCATATTGAGCGCTGTAACCACGGCCTGCAGAATGAGCAGGAAAACCAGCAGCAACACGATGTTGAAGATGGAGGAGTCTCCCCGGATGCTTCTGATGAGGAAGTAAATGAGGAGAGCGACCATCAGCACATCCAGGACGTCTGCCCAGCCGAAGCTCAGAAAATCGAATATGCCCAACACTTTTATCATAGCATACAAATATACGCATTTTTCTCAACATTCGATTTTTCCGTTTTTCCAAAGGAAATACTTATATTTGTACATCAACCACGTAGTTATGAAAAGATCATTCACCACCCTGACGGCCCTGCTGCTGGTTTGCGCAGCGGCCCTTGCCCAGAATCCCGTAGCCAACAAAGCGGCACAAGTCATTGAAGGAAATGCCCGTTTCACCATTCTCACAGACCGCCTGGTCCGTATGGAATGGGCCCCCGACGCCCAATTCGAGGACAACGCCACACTGGCCATCGTGAACCGCGAACTGCCCGTTCCCGCCTTCACGGTTTCCCGCTCCGGCGGCAAACTGGTGGTCAAGACCAAGGCCCTCACCCTGGAATACAAGGGCGGAGCATTCGACGCCTCCAACCTGCAGGTTTCCTTCCGCCTCAACGGAAAAACCGTCAAATGGTATCCCGGGGCCGATGATTCCGGCAACCTGATGGGCACCGCCCGTACCCTGGACGGCTGCTCGGGACCGGACCACATCAACTATACCGACCCTATGGAAAAGGGCGTGCTGTCCCGCGACGGCTGGGCCCTGGTGGACGAAAGCACCCGTCACCTCTTTGTCAAGGATGACAGCGACTGGGGCGAATGGGTGGCCGTCCGTCCCAATCCCGACGTAAAGGACTGGTACCTGTTTGCCTACGGCCACGACTATAAGGCCGCCCTGGCAGACTACACCAAAGTGGCCGGCAAGATGCCCCTGCCTCCCAAGTACGTCTTCGGCTACTGGTGGAGCAAGTACTGGCCCTACACGGACGACGAATTCCTGGCCCTGGGCTATGAGTTCCGCGAGCGCAAGCTCCCCATCGACGTGATGGTCATTGATATGGAATGGCACGAGACCTGGGAAGGCGCCGCCATCCGGGGCATCAAGGACGACCACGGCGAAGGCCTGGGCTGGACCGGTTACACCTGGAACCAGGACCTGATCGGAGACCCCGACGGCTTCCTGAACGAGGTCCACAGCCTCAAGCTCAAGACTTCCCTCAACCTGCACCCGGCCGTGGGCGTGATCCCGCGTGAGAAAGTGTACAAGACCTTCGTGAAGGACTACCTCTCCCGCACCGACGACTACGACGGACCGGAAGGGTACGTCTACAAAGGCGGTGAGGATGTCTGGCGCGGCCCTGCCAAGCCCGGCTACCACGCCTCCGTTCCCTACCGCATGGACCAGCGCGCCTGGGCCGATGCCTACTTCAACTCCATCATCCACCCGCTGGAGAAGCAGGGCGTGGATTTCTGGTGGCTGGACTGGCAGCAGTACAAGCAGAGCCGCTATGTGGAAGGCCTCAGCAACACTTTCTGGATCAACCATATCTTCTTCAACGACAAGGTGCGTATGAACCGCGGCGTAGCCCCCGAGAAGGCTCCCAGACCTATGATTTACCACCGTTGGGGCGGCCTGGGCAGCCACCGCTACCAGCTGGGCTTCTCCGGTGACACGGAAATCAAGTGGGAAGTGCTGGGCTACCTGCCGGAGTTCACCGCCACGGCTTCCAATGTGCTGTATGGCTACTGGGGCCACGACCTCGGCGGTCACTGGATGAGAAACGAGGCTCCCACCGAGCCCGAACTCTTTACCCGCTGGCTGCAATATGGCGTGTTCTCCCCCATCTTCAAGACCCACAGCACCCGCAGCGCCCTGTTCGAGCGCCGCATCTGGATGTTCCCGGACTACTATGAATATATGAAGGCCGCCCTGGAGCTCCGCTATGCCCTTACGCCTTATATCTATGACATGGCCCGCGAGGCCTATGAGACGGGCATCTCCCTGTGCCGCCCGCTCTACTACGAATATCCGGAAGCCCCCCAGGCCTACACCTGGAAGCAGGAGTACTTCTTTGGAAACAACATCCTCGCCGCCACCATCTGCGAACCCCGTGGGGCAGACGGCCTGTCCAACCGAGATGTCTGGCTCCCCGCCGGCAACGACTGGTACGATATGGCCCACCACAAGATGCTTCCCGGCGGAACCGTCCAGAAACTCCGCTACAGCATTGACCAGAACGCCTGGTTCGTGAAGGCCGGCGCCATCATCCCCCTGGCCCACGAAGGCATCCAGGAACTGCAGACGCCCACCAACGAGTGGCGCATCTACATTGCTCCGGGCAAGGGCCGCAGCAGTTATGTGCATTATGAAGACGACGGCGAGAGCCAGGCCTATCCTTCGGCCTATGCCACCACCGCCATCCGGAAGAATGCCTCCGCAAGTGCCTTGACGGTGGAGATTGATCCCCGGCAGGGTTCCTACGCCGGTATGATGCCCACCCGCAAGCTTTCCCTCATCCTGGGTGGCGCAGCCCGCTGCCCCAAGGCCACCCTCAACGGCGTAGCCCTGGAGTGCACCTACGACGCCGCCTCCCGCGAGGCCCGCGTAGTGCTGCCCGAATCTTCAGCCAATGAGGCCCTGAAGGTCCAGGTTCGCTGGTAAGAATTAAATTCCGCCCCCATCTATACTGCCGCCGGCTTTTCCAAAGGCCGGCTGCAGTATGTATAGACCCTTGTTGCCTTCGGCCCGGGCCCTGGCGGCCAGTTTGCCTATCGCGGATTCGGGGCTACGGCCCACGTCCAGGATGAGGCCGTGCACCATAGTAGGATAGGCGGTAAGCATAGGTACATCTCCGTTGGAGTCTCCGCCCACCAGGACCGGAGCGGAACCGTTGTGGTTGGGAGCCATCCAGGTGTTGATGCAACTTACTTTTCCGTCCTTGATGGTCTGGACATAAGTGGGATCATATTGGGGAACAAGGGTTTCACCGGGCACGAACCGCAGGCCGAAAACCTGCTCCGGGGGCAGGCCCACCCCCAGTTCGGGGTCACAGGCCAGCACCTCTACGATCAGTTCCAGGGAAGCGGAACAGACATAGGGCTTGATGCCGCTGGCGGCCAGGCACCGGTAGAGATCCTTCATTTCCGGCGGGAAATAGATGCCCCGCTCCACCTTCTCGCTCCACTTTCCGTCCGGGGACGTCCAGTCTTCCACGGCCAGTTTGTCCTTTCCCATCTGGTTCAGGATGGCATCGTGCACCACCTCACGGGCTTCTTTGGGGGTATAACCGGCCAGCAGGCCCGGCATCCACAGATAGGAGACCTCGTAACCGAAGAGGCCGTCCATTCCGGCCAGCAGCGCAGCCATCCGGGCGCGGAAGTCCTTATAGAGATCCGTAGCGTGGATCTGCTCCAGGGTCTTTCCCCCTTTCCGGAGCTCCGTGAGCTGGGCATACTCTTCCTGCAGGGTGAAGCCTATCTGGGCCAGGGTCTCATCGCCCAGGCGGAGCGAAGTGTCCGGAATGCCGTCCAGGAAAGCGTGTTCCGGCGCGGCGCAATAGCGCAGATGCTCCACCTGGTATACCCAGAGGGCCTGCGACACGTCGTGGGTGATGGAGGTCTTGTCAAAATCAAAGACAGCATAAGCGTCCTGGTGACCCTTGGCCTCCAGCAGTTCATTCAGGGCACAGCGCACCTGCGGATCCCAGTCTCCGGAAATCAGTTCGACCGACCGGCTTCCGGGCCGGCAGGCAACCGCCATCCCGATGGCCAGCAGAAAGAAAAGGCGTTTCATACTTTATCGCTTCTTGTAATTAAGGCCCTTGGCATCCCAAAGGGGCATTTCTCGCTTGACGATGATGCTGTAGAATTCGTTGAAGTCTTTCTGGAAGGCGTCTTCGTCTTTCCACTCCGTGCCGGAGTTCCAGGCACGCTCCCAGACCCCCAGCGCCTTGGGCAGCATCTGGTAAGTGGCATCGTCCAGGCTGCGGATGTTTTCCGACCACAGCAGGGCTTCGGCCCCTACGATATTCTCCGGCTTCTGAAGGCCGGGGTAACTGTAGACGGGCAGGGCGTAACTCTTGCGCTCGTCCACATAGCCGCCCCAGTTGAGGCCGATTTCTGTGGGAGCGTCACTGTAGGCAAGGTCCACATAGGCGTGCTGCACGTTGGAGAGCAGGACCGGGATGCCGGCATTGGCCAACCGGGCGGGAAGGTCGGCCCGCTCGTTCAGGGTGCTCCAGGCATTGACGAACAGCAGTTGCTGCTTAAGGGCCTCCTGCGTTTCGGGTTCAATGTTTTCTACGATTTCCTGCCAGCCGGCCAGTTTGAGGTCGCGTTCCTGAGCCAGTTTCACCATACCGCGGGTGAAGGTATCCTTTACCCGCTTGCGGTCCCGGCCGCTCCAGGCGCCGTCCGGCACCTCGTCTCCGCCGATGTGTACGCCCAGCAGCGGAACGCCGGCCTCTTTGTGCATACGGATGACCTCGTCAAAGACCACTCCGTAGAAGCTGTAAACGCCCGGAAGGTCCGGATCCAGCACGTTGTCCGTGAAGTCCTGGGCCGTCCAGTAGCGGGAAGAATCGGCCGGGTCCTGCAGACGGAAACGCTCGTCTCCGGTTTTGGCCTCATAGGCCTGCATCGCCTTGATGGCGGCGCGGGAGTGACCCGGGGCGTCAAATTCCGGAACCACGGCAATCTGCCGTTCGGCGGCGTATTGGAGTATCTCCTTGTACTCTTCTTCCGTATAGAAAGTGGTATTGTCAATGCGTCCGTTGGCGGTGGGCTTGAGGGCGTTGGTTTCCTTCAAATCCCATTCCGGGATATCGTGATGGCCGCTGTAGGCGGTGAGTTCGGGCAGCTTGGGAATCTCCAGGCACCAGGATTCGTCGTCTCCCAGGTGGAAGTGCAGGAGGTTCAGTTTATAGGAGGCCATAATGTCCAGCACCTTGAAGACCTCTTCCTTGGAACGGAAATCCCGCACCACATCCAGCATAAAGCCGCGGAGGCGCAAATCCGGCCAGTCTTCGATGACCAGATCCTTGGAGCCCTTGGGCAGTTTGTCCAGGGTGGTCTGGGCATAGACGGCACCGGTCTCGTCCTGGGACTCTACCTGGGCCTTTCCTTCGGAGTCAAAGGCAATCTTGTACCAGCCGCGGGGGCGCAGTTCCTCGGGCGTAACAGTACCGGGCTCGTTGATGCGTTTGGGCCTGGGCAGGATATCGGCCGGGCCGGGCACATAGCTGGCGGCAAACCAGGAGGCGTTGATGGGGGATCCGTCGCGCTCCAGGAACTTGTACTCGATGGGCAGGAGCCTGGAGGCTTTGCCCATTACCTGCAGCACGAAGCCTTCCGGCGCCCAGGAATGACGCGGCAGCGGACGGCCCTCATAGGAAAGCGTGAGCGTACCGGACTGGGGAATGTCCAGGTAGAAACTCGTTCCCTGATAGTGGTGAATCTGATCCACGGGACCCTCCGTAATCTTGTGGTTGTCAAACAGTTCCTGGAACCAGACACGCCCACCTTCGGGCATGTTCTTGAGCACCAGCGTCTGGCTGGCCAGCCCGTTTTCACCGGTAGGTCCTTCGATCCATTCAACAGAGGGTTGGGCGCAGGCCACAACCAGCAGCATAGAAGCCAATACAAGTCCGTTTTTCATAATTGTTTGCATTTTTGCAAACTTACGCATTTCTTGCCGGGAAAACAAAACCCGCCCGGATAATTGAAACGAAATCCGGACGGGAAAGTCAATTTATGTTTAACTTGGGTTTACAGTTTTCTGAGGGAAGCGCCGCGGTCCACGTCGGTCTCGGTAATCTGGAGGTTGTCGCCGGCCTTGTAGTGGCAGCTGGAGGCACCGGAGAGGCGGACGCCCAGCTTATTCTGGGCAACGATACGGGCCGATGAAGCACCGCTCAGCTCCACCTTCACATCCTTGGCGGGGCACTCGGTCAGGTCTGCCTTGGCGGCACCGGAACCCGAGAGACGGACGGTGTCCAGGGCTCCCTGGATGCGGATGTGGGAGGCGCCGGAGAGTTCCAGGTCGGCGTTGTCATAGACACCGGTCAAATCCAGCTTGCTGGATCCGGAGAAATCCACCGTAAGGTCGCGTCCGTTGCTTTCCAGGGTTCCCTTGGCGGCACCGGAAAGGCTGATCTTGGCATTATTCACAGATCCGGTCATTTGGTATTTGCTGGCTCCGCTGCAACGGATATCGGCCTGGTTGGTCTTCATCTGAAGGCCTTTGACGGAAGAAGCACCGCTGAGCTCCATGGTAAAGTGAGGAGTCCCGAATTCGCCCACAGACAGGAGGTGAGACGCTCCGGACATTTCCACGCTGTTAAGCTCCGGCATGGTTACAACGGCATTCACCCTGTAATTGCCGCGCTCGATCTTGCGGCGCACGTCGCCCGGCAAGTTGGACACGCTCAGCACCAGGTTGCCGCCGCGCACCCGCACCTGCAGGTAAGGCATCACGAAATCGGGGGCTTCCACTTCCACCTTGTAACCGGAGGCCTTGGTGAGTTCCACGTGATAGATCCAGGACACGTCCAGGCCGTCAAAGCCGCTCAAAGTGTAAGCTTTGGTTTCCATCTTGGCGTCGGCCGGGGTTTCGTTGGCGGCCAGGGCCGGCATCAGGGCCACAAAAGCGGCTGCAAAAAGAACAAAAAGTTTTTTCATAATAAGTACGTTTTATTTTTATTGATTGGCAAGTTGTTTGGCGCCCTCCAGAAGAGAGCCGTAATGGGCTCTGAGAACGCGGGCCTTCTGAAGGCGGGGCATTTCTTCCGGGAGCTGCAGAAAGAGCGGATTGGCTTCTTCCGTGAGGGAGGCCAGGGCTTCGTCCCAATCGGCTCCGGCATCGGCCGGGCACTCGCTGTACAGCTGGGAAACCTCGTCCATATAGGCCAGGTAGATGGTTTCGGGATTGCTTCTGTAAAGGACCGTCCCAAGGATAAGGGCCGATAGGGAAGCCGCCACCGCCACGGCACCCCAGACTACGCGCCAGGGGCGGCGGGCCGGCTTCTGAGCCTGCTCCAGGCGGGCGAGGAAACGCTCCTCGTGGCCCGGAAGGGGTTCCATCCCATCAAATTGGTCGGCGTGGGAACGGATGTATTTTTCCAGCTCTTTCATTTCTTAAGTCTTTCTATCAGTTTGGCGCGTCCCCTGGAATAGATGGAACGCAGCGTTACTTCCTTTTTACCGGTGAAAGCGGAGATTTCTTCGTAGTCCAGCCCCTCCAGCAGCACCAGGTTCAAAACCAGGCGGTAGGGTTCTTCCAGGCTTTGCAGCGCCTGCTGCACCGTGGCCACATCCACGCCCTCCATCGGAATCTCTTCCTCCTGCACCTCGGTCTCGTCCACGGCGTAGAGCTCCAGGAAATCGGCCCTTCTCTTTCGCTCGCGAAGGCGGTCGATGGAAGCCCGTACGCAAGTTCTCACCAGCCACGCCCCAATCTGCGGATCAGAAAGCGGGGCGGGGTCTTTTCTGCCTATGTACTTGATGAGGGTGTCCTGCATCACTTCCTCGGCATCGTCTGAATTCTGGAGGATCCGCCAGGCGGTATTGTAAACGCGCCGGTGGTATTGCCGATAGAATTCTGTGATTTCCTGCCGTGTCATTTTTCCACTTTCTATCTTAAAGACGGGCCGAAAATGGATTTGTTGCAGAAACTAGGAAAAAAGTTGGGTCAATTCCACAAAATCTTCCACGGAGAGCTGCTCGGGGCGCTCGGAGAAGACGGGAAGGGAGAGGATGTCGGCCTTTCCGCGGGCCAGGGCCAGGGGCTTGAGGGGGTTGCGCATCATCTTGCGGCGCTGGCCGAAGGCCGTCTTGACGATGGTCTTGAACAGGGTCTCGTCGCAGCCCAGTTCCGTGCGGCCGTTGCGGGTGAGGCGGATGACGGCGCTTTCCACCTTGGGCGGAGGGGCAAAGCAGCCGGAGCCCACGGTGAACAGATACTCGATATCGTACCAGGCCTGCAGCAGCACGGAGAGGATGCCGTAGGTTTTGCTTCCGGGCTTTTCGGCTATCCTTTCGGCCACTTCCTTCTGCACCATACCCACTACCTCGGGGATGCTGTCCTTGTAGTCCAGCACCTTGAAGAAGATCTGAGAGGATATATTATAGGGGAAATTGCCTATGATGGCAAACTTCTCCGGAAAGAGTTTCTCCAGTCTGAGCCGCAGGAAGTCTCCTTCCATCAGTTTGCCCTGCATACCCTGGAAATGCGTGAGAAGGTATTCTACGCTTTCCGTATCGATTTCGATCAGTTTCAGGTCTATGTCCGGGCGCTCCAGCAGGTACTGGGTGAGAACCCCCATCCCAGGGCCTACCTCCAGGGTGGGCAGGCCGCCGTGAAGGGCATCCACAATGGCGCGGGCCACTTTCTGGTCCGTGAGGAAATGCTGGCCCAGGGCCTTTTTGGCACGTACTTCCATACTAGAAAAACCTTTGTATCTGCAAAGATAACCATATTTTTTTGCTATTTTTGCAGGTTGGAAAATAAAGGACACACAATATGTACAGAACACACACCTGCGGAGAACTCCGCATTGCCAACAAGGGACAGCAGGTAACGCTGGCCGGATGGGTGCAGAAAGCCCGTAAACTCGGAGGAATGACCTTCATAGACCTTCGTGACCGCTACGGCATCACCCAGCTGGTTGTGGAGGCCGATGCCCCCGCAGAACTGGTAGAAACCGCCACCGCCCTGGGCCGCGAATTCGTGATTCAGGTAAAAGGTGAGGTGGTGGAGCGCCAGGCCAAGAACGCCAAGATG
>JAEEGF011306541.1_pt1 | contig 15187 bp, 19 predicted proteins | sample 9134171 | NCBI WGS metagenome assembly JAEEGF01 (sample SAMN16246542, study PRJNA631951) | gut metagenome | biome: gut microbiome; feature: rumen; material: AP-attached | host: Bos | place: Iran: Karaj | collected 2018-10 | reverse complement strand
TAAGGATGTGGACTTAAATCCTGCGGATCAGGGCAAGACCCTGGCGGAAATGTATGAGATCAAAACGGGGAAAAAACTCAGCATTTCAGATTTATTGCATTAAATAACGGAACGCATTTTGGGGAATTATATGGCAAAGGTTATATATGAAAATGATCTTTCCTGCAGGGAGGAACTGGAGGGCTTCGTGCTGGAGGGAAAGGCAAAGATGTCTTTTCCGGAAGGGGCACTTCGCCTGGAAAACGAATTGGATGAGGAGCTTGGGCAGAAAGCTAATTTTGTGCTGTGGTGTCCTCTTTCTTTTCCTTCGGACATAAGGATTGACTGGGAGTTTCGGCCCATAAAGGAGCCGGGACTTGCGATGATGTTCTTTGCGGCAAAAGGTCAGAGCGGGGTTCCGCTTTTTGATGATACACTGATGGAGCGGACCGGAGAGTATGAGCAGTACCACAGTGGAGATATCAATGCTTTTCACGTTTCTTATTTCAGGAGAAAAGAACCCGGTGAAAGGGCTTTTCACACCTGCAATTTGAGGAAAAGCTACGGCTGCAATCTTGTGGCTGTGGGGGCTGACCCTATTCCGGATGCCTCTGAGAATTCAGACTGGTTTAGAATGTGTATTGTAAAAAAATCCGGCGACTGCGTTTTTCTCATAAACGACCTTAAGATTCTCGAATTTAAGGACGATGGGTTCAGCTTCGGAGATATTCTCACCAGCGGATGCATCGGCTTTCGTCAGCTTGCTCCTATGGTGGCGGAGTATCGTAATCTAAAGGTGACTTGGATATAAAGCAGTTCTTTTGTGACAGCGAATATAGGAGACATTAAGAATGAAAATACTTGTGATAAACGGTCCTAATCTCAATTTTCTTGGGATACGTGAAAAAGCTATTTATGGAAATCAGGACTATGAGTATCTCTGCAACATGATTCGGCAGAAGGCGGTGGAGGATGGCGATGAGGTTATTCTTTTCCAATCCAATCATGAAGGTGCTATAATTGACAGGATACAGGAAGCGTATTTTGACGGTACGGATGGGATTGTCATCAATCCCGGAGCATATACTCATTACAGCTATGCAATTCATGACGCACTAAAGAGTCTTGAGGATGTCATAAAGGTTGAAGTACATATTTCGGATATCCAGTCAAGAGAAGAGTTTCGTAAGACTTCTGTCACTGCACCTGCCTGTGATAAGCAGATTTACGGACAGGGACTAAAGGGATATATTATGGCTATGGATTTCATAAAGGGAAGGCAGTAGCGGTAGTATGAAAGTCGGATTGGTTTTTGGCACCTTTGCGCCAATGCATCTGGGGCATATGGATGTTTACAATATTGCAAAAAAAGAAATGGATAAGGTTGTGATTATCTGCTGCGGCCATGAAGGAGACAGAGGTTACCCACTTTTTCCCATTGAAAAAAGGTACGAACTTATCCAAAAAGAGTTTGCGGATGACGACAAGACTGGAGTTACCATGCTCTATGATACTGATCCCGAGATAAAAAAGCACTGGGACAGGCAGCAGGTGTGGAATTACTGGGTAGACAGGATGCTGCTGCATCTTTTTCAAAAGGGTATGATCCTGGCTGAGGATGAGCTTATGTATTACACCTCCGAGGCGGATTATGCAGAGCTAATTGAGGCCACGCCGCAGCGCATCAAGGTTCATTTATGCCAAAGGATACGTCCTGTGAGCGGAACCATGATAAGAGATAATCTATCTGACAATATGGATCAGATTGTTCCTTCCTTCCGGGAATATCTCAAGGAAGCAGGGTATTGATAATACAGACAGGCGCAATAAACGAGCTGTCTATGAATAAAGAGGGGAATTTAATATGGAACAGATCATTACATCACTTTTGGAGACTGATGCCTACAAGTTTTCCATGGGACAGGCTATCTATCATCAGTTTAGCGATTATAAGACCACCTGGTCTTTTAAGTGCCGCAACAAGGATGTACATTTTACAACAGAAATGGTAGAGGAGATAAAGAGGCAGATCAAGGCCTATTGTGAGCTGAGATTTACCGAAGAGGAACTTGATTATCTGGAAAATATCATATGGATAAAGGGCTCCTATGTGGATTTCTTGAGGCTCTGGCAGGCAAGGTACGAAGACTTTACAATTGATACAAACGCTGAGTGCGGTCTTACCATTGAGACAAAGGGTACCTGGCTCAACACCTCCATGTACGAGATACCTACACTTGCCATAGTCAACGAAGTATATTTCAGAATGCAGTATGACTATGATGTTCTTTTCGACAGTTTCAAGAGAAGACTTGAGGAAAAAATTAAAAAGGTGCAGGACGGTACCTATAACCTTTCGGTATTCAGTGAATTCGGACTTCGTAGAAGACTTTCTGCAGAGGCTCAGGCCCTGGTGGTAAAGACCTTAAGAGACAGTGATCTTGGGAAATCTGTTTTCCTGGGAACATCTAATGTTTACCTTGCAAAAAAATACAATGTCAAGCCCTCGGGAACCATGGCTCACGAGTGGATAATGTGTACGGGACAGGGCAATCATAAGCACAATCCGGCTTATTCCAACTGGTATGCCCTTGATGCCTGGGTAAAAGAGTATGGTATCCTCAATGGAACAGCCCTTACTGACACTATTACCACCGACTGTTTCCTCAAGGACTTCAAGCTTACTTATGCTACTTTGTTCAGTGGTGTCCGCCATGACTCGGGCGACCCTATTGAATGGGGTGAGAAGATTATCAGCCACTATGAAAGTCTTGGAATCGATGCCAGAACAAAGACACTTCTTTTCAGCGACAGCCTTGATTTTGAAAGAGCGGACAAGCTCTGCAGGCATTTTGCGGGAAGAGCCAAGGTGGGCTTTGGAATCGGAACATATCTTTCCAATGACACAGACGAAGAACCTCTTAATATCGTAATGAAGACAACCATGTGCAATGGACAGGATGTGGCTAAGATTTCAGATGTAAAAGGAAAAGGTATGTGCAAAAATCCTGAGTATGAGGAATACCTCTTAAGATGCATTGACTGGAGAATGCGCAACGACAATTGATTGAAGCAGATGGTAAAAAACATTCCCGGAGGTTAAATTAGAACATGATAGAAGCACTTAAAAATTTCGATGCAAATAAGAAAATCGATGAGATCACAGCCTGGATAAAGGAATGGTTTGAGGCAAACGGCCCCACAGCCAATGCTGTTGTGGGGATTTCGGGTGGTAAGGATTCCACCATTGTTTCGGCACTTCTTGTGAGAGCTTTGGGAAAAGACAGGGTTGTGGGTGTTCTGATGCCTGACGGTGAACAGAAGGATATAGATGATTCCAAAAAGGTTGTGGAGACTCTGGGAATAAAGCACTTTATTGTAAATATACATCCTGCGGTAGCCGGGGCCTATGAGGCATTTTCCGCTGCGGGAGTGGAAGTGTCAAGGGACGCAGCCATAAACACTCCTCCCAGAATCAGAATGACAACTTTGTATGCAATTGCCCAGTCACTTCCCGGCGGAGGTCGTGTGGCCAATACCTGCAACAGGTCTGAGGACTATGTGGGCTATTCCACCAAGTACGGTGATGCAGCGGGAGATTTCAGTCCCTGCTCCGATTTTACCGTTACGGAAATGAGAATGATAGGGGATGCCCTGGGACTTCCAAGAGAGCTCATCCACAAGACGCCTTCGGACGGCCTTTCCGGAATGTCTGACGAGGACAAGCTGGGCTTTACCTACGATGAACTTGACAGATATATTTTTACCGGTGAATGCGAAGATCCGGAAAAGAAGGCAAAGATGGAGAGACTCCACAGAATCAATCTGCACAAGCTTCAGCTTATGCCTATGTTTAAACAGTGATATATGGTATAATTTTCGCATAAAACATAGATTTTTTTGGATTTTTTCGTTGGGGTGGGGAACAAGATATGGCATTTGATGTGTCCAAAATAACAAGCGCGGTCAACAGCTACCTATATTCTATTTCGGATATGAATAAGCTGATGAACGGCGATACTTCCGAAAATTCATCGACTCTTTCCGGATTTTTTCAGAAGTATCTGAACAAGGCTCTTGGTGTTGAAACTAACGATACTACAGCAGTTCTTGACTCGGTAAATTCCATGGACAATATTTCCGACACAGATGTATCCAAGGCCTTATCCGCTCTTAACAGCATAAGTGCTACGGGGGTGTCGGGATCGAATTATGACGCTTATGCATCGGACGCCCTCATTTCTTCGGTGTTGCCGGATCTTACAGGGAGCAGTTCTTTGACAAATGCTTCGTCAAACATATCGGACACTGTACAGGAATCGGGTATTGGGATGACATTTCCTGATCTCGAGGCAGAGATAAAAAGTGCTTTTTCCGGGATGGACCTTAACAGTCAGATACAGCAGAACATATCAAACCATGACAGAAGTAATGAAATCAAAGAATTTAGTAACTATAATGCGTCAAGGATAGCATCCTACAAAACTAAAAAGGATGCCACCAGTGTATTTGGTGATTTCAGGTTATGAGGTGATGCCGAAAAAAATAGTTGAAAAAATGATTATGATAGTTTATACTATGCTAGTTGTTTGATGTGAAGTAATTTAGGAGGATATTTTATGATTTCTGCAAGTGATTTCAGAAATGGTGTAACCATCGAGATCGATGGCAACGTTTGTCAGATTATTGAATTTCAGCATGTTAAGCCTGGTAAGGGCGCTGCTTTCGTTAGAACAAAGCTCAAGGATATCATCAATGGCGGTGTAAAGGAGACAACCTTCCGTCCTACTGAGAAGTTCCCTGCAGCAAGAATTGATAAGAAGGATATGCAGTATCTCTATCAGGATGGCGATATTTTTAACTTCATGGATACAGAGACCTATGAGCAGATCGGTCTTACTTCAGACCAGATCGGCGATTCTCTCAAGTTTGTTAAGGAGAATGAGACATGTAAGGTTATGTCCTACAACGGAAATGTATTCGCTGTAGAGCCACCTATGTTCGTAGAGCTTGCTATTACAGAGACAGAGCCCGGATTCAAGGGTGATACAGCAACAGGCGCTACAAAGCCTGCAACTGTTGAGACAGGTGCAAACGTAGCAGTTCCTCTCTTTGTAAATGAGGGAGATGTTATCAAGATTGATACCAGAACAGGCGAGTATCTTTCAAGAGTATAATTAATGACAGCGTAACCATATCTGACACGTATTTTCAGTCATAATTTTAATAGAAACGAATTGTAAGACAATAGAGAACTACTTTTTTGAACTTGAGTAGGATTCTATTGTCTTTTTTGTCTTTCAAAAGAGAGGAGAAGATATGGATATTAAGGAATTTGGGATGCTGCTTACAGAAGAAATGAGAAGCAGATTTGGGAAGGAATACATAATTGAATACAAAGAGGTAATTAAAAATAACAGAGTACCCTACCATGCGGTTGTGGTGCATAAGCTGGGACTTAGCATTGCGCCGACAATTTATATTGAATCTTATTATGAAATGCTCCAAAGGGGTGTGACCATGGCAAAAATCACAGATCAGATAATGATGCTGTACAGGGAGAGCATGCCCTCTAAGGAGCCGGATGTATCTTTTTTTACGGATTTTGCAAAGGTGGCAGAGCATCTTTCGTTTAAACTTGTAAATTACGCCAAAAATAAGGAAAGGCTCAAAGAGATTCCCTACAGGAAATTTGAGGATCTTGCTCTTGTGCCGATCTGCATTTTAAATGACAGCACTTTCGGAAGCGGAACTATTACCATAAGCTATCAGCATATCAGACTGTGGGAAATATCCGTGGATGAATTGTGGGAGAATGTCATTGAGTATTCTCCAAGTAACAACCCCATAAGTATTAAGTCAATCGTAGAGAGCATAGGCAGAAATCGCATACTTGTAGATGAAAATGAAACAATTCCCGGTATTTTGAATGATATCCTGGTGATTTCCAACAAAAGCGGGGTGAACGGAGCAGGGGGAATTCTTTATCCCGGGGTTCTTAAGCAGATTTCGGATTATATCGAAGGCGATTTTGCGGTGATACCTTCCTCCATCCACGAGTGTATAGCTATGCCTTTATATGGGGATGCCAATGAGAATATCTGGTTATCAAGAATGGTGAAAGAGGTTAATGGCTCAGTAGTTTCCGAGGAAGAAATCTTAAGTGATAATGTCTATATTTACCGAAGGAATGAGGGCAAACTTCGAATTTACGCATAAATTGGACATTGGAGGCTCCTTGTGGTATTATATTCGGGTACGCTTGTGCACCCGTAGTCTAATGGATAAAACGTAGGCCTCCGACGCCTTTGATGCAGGTTCGAGTCCTGTCGGGTGCATATTTTTAGAGAAGTTTATAGGTTCGCAGGAACCTTTTAGGTATTGATTTTTTCGATAACTGCGCGTTGGGGACGTGCATTACCGATGGCTATGTAATATTGAATTGAGGTTATAATGAGGAAGAAAAAGAATAATACTTATTCGTTCAGAAATGCGAATAAGAGTTTTTTTGCGATACTTGGAGATAATAAAAAGTATCTGATGCCTGCCGTTTTAGTTGTGGCTGTTATCATAACAGTAGCAATTGCTCTCGGCGCCAACAGGCGCGCTGCTCAGATGGCTGTGGCTGATGTGGAAGCCGATCTGGCTGCTACAATAGAAATCCCTGAAATGACAATGGAAGAAAATGCTTTTCCCGAAGTGAATGCTCTTTTGGAAAAATACTATAAGGCATCTGCTGAAGGAGATGGCGATACCATAAACTCCATCTATACGGGACTTGAGGAGACAGAACTTCTCAAGGCGATTGCAGCTTCGGATTATATTGAGAGCTACATGAATATTAAGGTTTATACCAAGCCGGGACCTGTGAGCGGAAGTTATGTTGCTTATGTCTATAATGAAGTTAAGCTGTATGATTATCCTGATCCGGTGCCGGGACTTGAGACCTTCTATATCTGTACTGCAGAGGACGGCTCTCTTTATATTAATGGTGATATTGCGGATTCCAATGAGATTGAATATCTTAAGCAGGTCAATGTGCAGGCGGATGTTATCGATCTTAATAACAAGGTCGCTACCATTTATAATGAAATGGTAAATTCTGATCAGGAACTTGCCGAACTTCTTTTACAAATGCGCTCGGGACTGCAGGTTTCAGTGGGAGAGGCGCTGGCTACTTCAGAGGCTTCCATGGCAGCTTCCGCAGAAGAGGGTGAATCAAAGGCTGAAGATGAAGCGTCGGCAGGTGAGTCATCAAATACTATGACGACCCATACCATAAGAGCAACCGATGTAATCAATATCAGAAAATCCGACAGTGAGACTGCTGACATTCTGGATAAGACAACCAAAGGGCAGGAATTCAAGCAGCTTGAAGCTCTTGCAAACGGCTGGAGTCGCATAGAATATAAGGGCGGAGTTGCCTACGTTAAGACTGAGTTTTTCGAGGTAGTTGGTGAAGAGACTATTACATTGGAAGCAGAAGGTGGAGATGAGAACACCGAAACTCAGACCACTGAGACAAACAGCAGCACGGTTTCATCCACGGAAACCGGCAAGATGACAGTATCTGAGACAGTCCGTATGAGAAAGAGTCAGAGCACCGATGCGGATATTATAACAATGATCTATGCCGGAAGTACTGTAAATGTAGTTGAACAGTATGCTAACGGTTGGGCCAAAATAGAATATAAGAATAATACCGGTTATATTAAATCAGAATTTCTGAAGAAATGATAATGAGCGGAGAGATTACATTACTGTTTATGTCAGAAACAGTGATTGAACAGTAAATCGTAAGTCTTTTGCAGGAGGATATAATTCATGTTCGGAAAGACAAAAGTTGCAATCATGGGGACCGGCAGAATTGCAGGAATAATGGCTGATACCTTAAAGAGGATGCGAAATGCCACCTGTTATGCGGTAGGCTCCAGAACACAGGAAAGTGCTCAAAGATTTGCTGCGGAATATGGCATTCGAAAGGCATACGGATCCTACGCCGAGCTGGTGAGCGATCCTAAGGTGGATCTTGTATATGTTGCCACACCGCATTCTGAACATTTTGAGAATGTTAAACTGGCATTGTCTGCCGGCAAAGCTGTAATCTGTGAGAAGGCTTTCATGCTTAACGAGGAGCAGGCGAAAACTGTTTTTGAGCTTGCTCAGAAGCAGGGAGTGCTGGTTACTGAGGCTATGTGGACCAGATACATGCCCATGAGAAGAAAGCTTAATGAGCTTTTGGCCAGCAATGTCATCGGTACTCCCACAATGCTTACTGCAAATCTGGGATACAGCATCGCTGATAAGGAAAGAATCAACAGGCCTGAGCTGGGCGGAGGAGCACTTCTTGATCTTGGAGTTTATACTCTGAATTTTGCTTCTATGGTCTTTGGAAATGATGTCACAGAGATACCATCTATCTGTTCTTATAACAATCTTGGAGTGGATATGCAGGATAGCATCACTCTAAGATATCGTGACGGCAAGATGGCTGTCCTCAATGCGACTGCCATGGCTGTCAGTGACAGAAACGGTGTTATTTACGGCAGCAAGGGCTTCATTGTTGTGGAAAATATCAATAACATAGAGTCCATTGCTGTTTATGACAACGAGTACAGGAAAATTGCTTATTATAAGAGACCTAAACAGCATACCGGTTATGAATATGAAATTGAAGCTTGTATTAAGGCGATGTCTGAGGGATGGCTGGAATGTCCCGAGATGCCTCATTCCGAATCTCTTAAGATGCTCAATATGATGGACTTTATTAGAAAGACCAACAATATAGTTTTCCCGGGGGAGAAAAGGTCTTATGCACCTTTTGCCGCGCCTGACATTTCTGTACAGTCAGATCAGAGTAATGCTACAGTGAGCACTACAGTTAACACTACAATTAACACCCCGGAGGAAAGTCCGGTGGATACGGAACAATCGGAAGTGGCTGTTACGGATTATTCGGCCCATGCGGAGAGCTCCTATCAGGTGGAAGAAGAGCAGTAACAAGTTTCTGTGGGTTTTGTTAATTTTGAACAAAAGATTATTTGAATACTTGAGTATTTTAGTGCAATAAAGTCTCTTGCACTTTAAATGGTTAAAGTATATAATAACCATCAGCAGTGATGTCTGCGCAATGGGGCGTAGAGACCTTTAGTCTCTTACGCCCTTTTTATATTTATTCTTTTTAAATATTTTGTTTGTACCGGCAGGTACGGGAAGGAGAACCATGTCATACGTTGACGAGATTTACAATTATGTAGTTGAGAAAAACCCGGCACAGCCTGAGTTCCATCAGGCAGTTAAAGAGGTACTTGAGTCCCTCAGAGTTGTAATTGAGGCAAATGAAGACGAGTATCGTAAGGATGCACTCCTTGAGAGACTTGTAACTCCTGAGAGACAGATTCTTTTCAGAGTACCGTGGGTTGATGATAAGGGACAGGTTCAGGTTAACAACGGATTCAGAGTACAGTTCAATTCAGCAATCGGACCTTACAAGGGAGGACTTCGTTTCCATCCTTCAGTAAACCTTGGAATCATCAAGTTCCTTGGTTTCGAGCAGATCTTCAAGAATTCACTTACAAGCCTTCCTATCGGCGGCGGTAAGGGTGGTTCTGACTTTGATCCTAAGGGCAAGTCAGACAGAGAGGTTATGGCATTCTGCCAGAGCTTCATGACAGAACTTTACAGACATATCGGAGCTGACACAGACGTTCCTGCAGGTGATATTGGTGTAGGCGGACGTGAGATCGGATATATGTACGGACAGTACAAGAGAATCAGAGACGTATACGAGGGCGTTCTTACAGGTAAGGGACTTACATACGGCGGTTCACTTGCTCGTACACAGGCTACAGGTTACGGACTTCTTTATCTTACAGAAGAGCTTCTTAAGTGCAACGGCTCAGACATCAGCGGCAAGACAGTAGTTGTATCAGGTGCAGGTAACGTTGCTATCTATGCTATTGAGAAGGCTCAGCAGCTTGGCGCAAAGGTTGTTACATGTTCCGATTCCACAGGTTGGATCTATGATCCCGAGGGAATTGATGTTGAACTCCTTAAGGAGGTTAAGGAAGTTAAGAGAGCACGTCTTACTGAGTATGCAGCAGCTAGAAAGTCAGCTGAGTACCACGAGGGCAAGGGCGTTTGGTCTATCAAGTGTGATGTTGCTCTTCCTTGCGCTACACAGAACGAGCTTCTCCTCGATGACGCTAAGCAGCTTGTTGCTAACGGCGTAAAGGCTGTCTGCGAAGGTGCTAACATGCCTACATCCATCGAAGCTACAGAGTATTTCCAGAAGAACGGCGTACTCTTTGTATGCGGTAAAGCTTCAAACGCAGGTGGTGTTGCTACATCAGCTCTTGAGATGAGCCAGAACAGCGAGAGACTTTCATGGAGCTTCGAAGAGGTTGATGCTAAGCTTAAGCAGATTATGGTTAACATCTACCACAACATCGATGATGCTGCCAAGAAGTATGGCATGGAAGGTAACTATGTTGCAGGTGCTAACATTGCCGGCTTCCTTAAGGTTGCTGATGCTATGAAAGCGCAGGGAATCGTATAAAAGATAAGACAGAGCCCGGAAGTTCAGATACTTCCGGGCTTTTCTTTTTGCCAGAATATTCTCTTAGAACCTGTTAAAAGACAATAAAAACTGTTCGTAGCATACAAGTAGCATACACGTAGCATACAGGTAGCATACAAAGCCGGAATCAGAAATCAACCGGCAATTTGTTAACCTCAGTGATAAGGTCCTGCAATGTCTTTTCTGTGTAAACATTGGATGTAACGTCACCTTTGCCTCCAATCTTGAACTTGGCACTCTTCTGATTCTGGACAGAATGTCCCATGATGATCTTCTTGCATACCTCGTTCATGCCTGCCTTGTCAGCCAGGTAAGCAAAAGTATACCTGCAGTCATGAGGAGCATGATTGAGCTTTAGCTTGAGCATCAGTGTATTCCAGTTTGAATCCGTGTAGACAGCTCTTGTGTAATGACGGTTGAACTTGTTGCATATCAGATACTCATTGCCAAGGGCAAGCCTTCTCTCTATCAGAGGTATGATTGAGTCGTGCAGGGGGATGATCCTGTTCTTTCCTGCTGCGGTCTTTACTCCTCCGGACATATACTTTTCATCAAGATGGACATCCTCTGACTTTATCTCAAGGAGCTCCACAGGCCTCAGGCCCGTATAGATGTATATGAGGACAATATCAACGTTATTGACGATATAAAGACTCTCCCAGAGAAGCTTCACCTCTTCCTCAGAGAATGATGTATGTATCGGTGCATCCGGATCCGTCCACTCATATACCAGATGCTCAGTCACATCCCGGTCAATGTATCCATTATTCATTGCATAGGCATAGACACCTTTAAGGACCACTCTGATACTGCCTATAGTGGCAGCAGACTTTGAGGATTTGGAAGTGATGATCTCCTGGAGCTCATTTGCCCTTATGTTGATGAGCTTCTTGTGATGCACCGGAGAAAGGATATTGAAAGCAATGTTGTAGTTCTTCCAGGTATTTTGAGAAGGATTGGACTTAAGGGACTGCCTGTAGATCTTCCACTTCTCAAACATCTCAGCAAAGGTGGGAGAGTAGGCATAGGATTCATGCTCCTTTACTACAGCGCCCTGGTTGTACTCAGCAAGGAAGGTAAGAGCGAGGGCCTTTGTCTCAAAGTAACCTACATATTTTCTTTTCTGTTTGGCTGTCCCATCTGGGTATTCATGCCAGTAAGATGTGATGACAGCATAAGGCTTCCTTCTGGTACCGGGAAGCTTCACCACAGATCCGTAACCATTTGGGAGTTTCATAAGCGCCTCCTTTCAAAATGCGCATAAAGTGCGTATAAAACTATTGACAAATACGCATGAAATGCGTATAATAAAAACATAATAAATCTTAAAGGAGCATAGACCAATGAAGAGATACGATCTGATTAAGCTCCTTGAGCAGAATGGATGGTACTTGAAGCGCAATGGCGCTGGCCATGATATATACGCAAAAGGGAACCAAAGAGAACCCATACCAAGGCATTCTGAAATCAATGAGCGTCTCGCAAGAGACATCATCAAGAGGAGAGGGCTTAAATAGCCCTCGCCTTCTTACACCCTGAATGCGGACGCTCCACCAGAAGAAGGAGAATGAGGATGAACAGGAAAAAGGCTTATCCGATCATCTTAAAAAAGAGTGGCAATGGCTTCTACGTTGTCATTCCGGATTTTGATATCGGAACGCAAGGACAAGACGTTGTTGAAGCGATGGAAATGGCAAGAGATGCAATAGGACTCATGGGTATTGATATGCAGGATGATGGCGAAGAGTTGCCCGAGCCCTTCTGTAAAAAAGCGGATGTAGAAGAGGGTGATATACAAACGCTTGTAGATGTAGACTTCGATGAGTATAGAAAGAAGGTTGATAATCGTGCGGTGAAGAAAAACTGTACAATTCCTTACTGGATGAGCGTTGAAGCAGAAAAAGCAAACATTAACTACTCTAAAATTTTGCAGGAAGCACTTGCAAAACAGCTTAACTTAGTGCACAATTAACATAAATCAGATCGTAAATATAAAGACAGGGAGCTATCTGTTAGATCAGAAGCTTCCTGTTTTTATATTCAATGAACATCTACTTCTTCAGGCCAGCATATCTGCTGAAGTCTCTGATGCATCCTTTTTTTCATCCCGCTTCACATCAAGAAGCTTACACACACTGTCTCTTATTCCTTCAGGAGCAGAGCGATAGGCTGATATCAAGCGCTCTTCTTCAGGTGAATAGATGACTCTCTGATAAAGTTCAATGTCATTCCCTCTTAGAGTATTGAGATCTGTATTGAACAGATCAGCAATCTTTTCTTCAATCTCAAAATTCGGTTCACGTTTTCCAACCTCATACATACTTATTGTTGAAGTGGATAATCCTAATTTAGCAGCCAGTTCACCTTGAGACCAGCCTTCTCGTTCTCTAAAAAATTTCAGCATGTCTTTAAATGCCATTTTCAGTGCCCTCCTTAGATACAAGAATATTGTATTCACATAACGTGAAAAATGCAACATAAAAATTCACATAACGTGTTGACAATAAAATGAATAATGATTATGATTTAATTACACGAAACGTGAGAAGAAAGTGAGGTGAGAAAAATGCAGAATACATTAGATGTAAAAGCATCTGCGGATAAACTTATAGAGTTAAGAGGTAAAAGAACTCAGAGTGAGGTTGCCAGTGCTATAGGTATCAGTGTTTCAGCTCTTGCTATGTATGAGAAGGGTGAGAGAGTGCCACGAGATCCTATTAAGATAGCACTGGCAAATTTTTATGGACAATCCATAGGCGATATATTTTTTATCTTAAAAACTCACGAAACGTGAGCGCTTCGCGCGGATGAGGCGAAATCCTCTAAGGGAACCCTAAGAGGATTTTATAACAAATAAAAAGATGTATTGACATACATCTTTTTATAAATCTTTGATGACAAATAAAAAAGAAAACTGCGCGGGGCGCGGAAAGGAGACCACATGAAGAAACTTGAGCCGTTACACAGGATCTCTGTTTGTGAGGCTGCAGAAGCTCTGGGTATGTGCACTGACTCTGTCAGATACATGATGAAGAAAGGCACTTTACCTATTGGCAGATGCATGGAAGGAAGAGGCCGGACAACTTATTACATCTACAGAGAGTTTGTGGAGCAGTACATGAGGGGAGAGAGATGAGATTCAAGAGGCTGCTTATTATTGGCGGTTTCCTGGCAATCCTCATAGGAGTGCTTCTTATGCTGATACCGGAACCGTCAGAAGAAAAAAGTTTATGGGAGAAGATACCTGATGAAGAGATACACACCAATATCGAGCAGAAAAGAAAAACAACGGATATATGGAAGTCTGGACCAGTCGAAGAAGGTAAGACAGGGGAACTTGAAGAAAATCCACCGGCAGCAGGGCAGGTGATAGAGCTGACACTGGAAGATGCGAGACTTCTCATGAGAGTGGCAGAGGCAGAAGCCGGGGACCAGGGATCAGATGGCATGTGGCTTGTAATGAGCGTGGTCATTAACAGAGTCAGATCTGATACCTGGCCGGACACCATAAGAGAAGTCATATATCAGAAGAGCCAGTTCAGCAGCGTGGGTGATGGCCGCATAGACAAGCTTGAGATATCGGCAGCAGCTCATGAGGCACTGGCCACGATAGAGACCGGGGATGTGGCTGAGGAGATCATAGGATTTGAGGTAAAGACTTCAGAGGTTCTGGATAAGTACTTCAAGAGGGCCTTTGAGTTCAAAGACCACAGGTTCTATACAAAGAGATGACCTGAAAGGGAAGGCAAGGTGACATAAAAGGAAATGCGACAACTACAGACAACAGATACAGAGAAGGTGTTGATGCTGGACATTATCATAGACGGGATCATCCACGAATATACTGATCTTCCTCCTGTAGAGAAGGACTATAAGAGCAGGGCGGAGAAGATTGGATACACGATTCTTACAGAGCTTGAGACCAATGGCTTTATAACGAATGCCGGGATTGAAGGCAAAAAGAAAAGCTGATGACCTGAGCCATCAGCAAATTCTCATGTGGTACTAAACATATTTGACATAAAAACTGTACCACATTGAGAACTCAAATGCAATAAAGAAAGGCAGATTTTGTCTGCTTTTCATAGCTTTATAACCTATTAAAGTTAGGGGAGGATACGGGGGATCAATGGCATACAGGCAGTTGGATTATATTGCTCCAAATTACATTGAGCATGAGTTTTATTTTGAAGGGAATTATGGAGCAAAGGGAGAGAAGAGATCAGAGAGGGAGAAGATCACTCCCTTGCAGGTGGCAAAGAACAATCAGTGGAACAGGATCAAGAGATTAAGAAGGACACTGCAGCTCAACTTCTTTCCGGGGGACTACTGGATAACCGTAAAGTATAAGGCCGGTACCCGGAAGAATATAAAGGACGTGAAAGCAGACGTTAAGAAGTTCCTTGATGGGCTCAGAAGGAAGTACAGGGCAAGAGGACAGCCTCTTATGTTTGTTTACAGGATTGAGATAGGCAAGAGGGGAGGACTTCACTGCCACATGGTCATCAACAGGATACCGGAGGGAGATCTTCTGATGAGGGATGCATGGAAGAAGGCAACCAAGGATGCCGGATCAATTGACTACACGACCATAGAAGAGACCGGAGGCTTTGGAGGACTGGCTGAGTA
>JAEEGF012402964.1_pt1 | contig 15188 bp, 14 predicted proteins | sample 9134171 | NCBI WGS metagenome assembly JAEEGF01 (sample SAMN16246542, study PRJNA631951) | gut metagenome | biome: gut microbiome; feature: rumen; material: AP-attached | host: Bos | place: Iran: Karaj | collected 2018-10 | reverse complement strand
ACAGGTTGTTCTTCCTCGTTAAGCTCGGGCTTCACCCAGCGCTTTTCATCTTCGTCCCACCGTTCAAACATTACCAGATACCGATAACAGAACTGCTGCATATACCGATCAAACAAATCCCTCGGCGGCAACCCGTTCACTTCCAAATTCTCCTGCACCCTCTCATCATTATTGATATAAAAATCACATACCTCATCAATTGAAGATGATCGTGTTATTTCTTTTACTATATCTTCATAACCCTCAATCTCGTTAGCTTGTTGATATAAGACAAATACGGATTTCTTGTTACCTCTTAACCAAAAGGCCGTTCTTCCATAGGGCGCCATTCCTATAACAAGGTGAGAAAACAATTGTCCACCAGTTTCTGGATCTGATTCTTCCATCTCTTTTTCCATCTCTTCAACTGGAAGTGGAAGTATCGCAGAATATAACTTTCGTTCTGTTATCGAAAGCCAAAAAACATTCATTGACTCTGGTAACGGGAAACAATCGCGTAGGGAAATGACATTTGATTGTATTTCACCCCATTCTCCTGCAAAAGGAAATCGCTTCGGGACTTCCATTATATCTTCTCCAGACAACAATAAACCCCATATTAAATATGTGGGATATAATGTAGGAGCAGTCCCAGAACAGAGTAGTTCATATTCTTGTTTCATCGAAAAAAGAGATCAACCCTTGACAGGTAATTCATAAAGATATTGTACGCCAATAGCATAATTATAGGGTTTTAAATCCTGTCTTAAACCATTATAAGTGATGCGACACAATAATCCGTTTAGGTCGAAATTAGGTTTATTACCAAAGTTTGCAGCGTCCTTTTCAATCAATTTTGCTCCTTTCCTAAATGGATTATTAACATGCATTAAACTGCCAACGGACGTAAAATGAATATATTTCAAACGAAGATTCTTATACTCTTCACTAATTGATGACCCACCAGGATAATGCCAGATGCGCTGGCCAGCTGGAGCAACCACACGAGCCATCATTTTTCCACCTTCCGAAATTAGATCTTCGGCGTTTGGAATTTTCTCAAAATGATAACAATTTGGTATTTCTTTAAATATCGCATTGCCGCAGGACTCAACGCAGCATTTTCTCATCATAGCCAGTGGTATATCACTATAGCCTCTTTTTACGTTGCGTTTAAATTTTACATGTTTTAGCAATATTCCATCATTGTCAACGGCTGTTATTGTACAAGGTTTCACTGTTCCTTGTATATCGATTTGTTTGCGACCATTCTTCTTATCCCAATTTGGATCAATCCAACCAAGTTTTGCCAAAGCATCGATGCTCATGGCTTGTCTTCCCATTGCTTCTGGTATATTTGAAGGCTTATGGTTTGGGTCGTACATCAAAGCACTAGCTGGCTTTTGAAAAGAAGGTAACAAACTAATAGACGTGTTGACTGTTTTACCATTCTTTGTTGTTTGTTTGTGAAGAATGATTTCTTGCTCTGAATTCCCTTCCCCATATCCACCTCCGACATCAGAATGACATCCAGGGATTAGAATCTCAATGGCATTACTTGGTACTTTAGATCCGATGTTTGTTAAAGCAAAATTCTCTCTGAATTCATCAAGTGCACAGATGTGGCATACATTTTTCAGCTTGGTCTTATCTTGGCAGATATATAATCCATAATCGTCAACATTCATGAAATGCCAATTATCTTTGTAATTATCGGCCCATGAATAGGCAACCCTCATACTATCAGACCAACCCTCTTTTTGTTTCAAAAAACCGATAGATGCGACAGTATCGTATATGCCGAGGAATTCAACTGTTGTATTAGCTTTATAATCTTCAAGAAATTGGACTCGCCCATCTCTAAAACTATTACCGTGAAGAAAACTACCAAACTCGGACTCTCTTGGCAGTGCAGTCGCATTTTTTTCTCGAGTTATCAGATGTGTGAAAAGTCTTGCACAGGTTGCTCCTCGGCTAAATCCAAACACATAAAAATGAAACTTGGTGTTTCCTGTAATGCCACGGCTTGATAGAACGTCATTGGTTACACGTCTGATGGCTTTGCTCACCAATGCGGTCACACCTGTTAGTCCCAATCCAAATCCTAGGCCATTTACGTTTTTTGAAAGTGTCCCAGTAATATCATTCGCACCTGAACCCTCGATGTAGATGTGGTAAACTAAACTGGAATCATCTTGTTCCTTCTCGAATAGGCTATAAAGAATGGCCACATTTGAATAGCCTCTTCCTTCTCCTTTTGTGAGATCAGCAAGAGTCTCTGCAGAGATGTTAATCGTGGCATTTCTTTTTTCCAGTTCTTCTGTTGCATCTACCATAGATACAACCTTGTTCATGAGAGGGGGAACCGAATCTGCCATTAATCCATAAGGATCTGGCTTATTTAGAAGATTAGGTGTGTTCTTGAGACTATTAACAAGAATATTCTTTGATGTATCCGTTTCTGTTATTATGCCAAAGGGATTGATATCTTTTCTTAACTTCCGTATATCACTTGAGTCGTTTTGATTTGCATTTGGAGCAGACGGTTTTAGCATATTGATGAAAGAATCCATGAATAATGCCTGCTGGACCATATTATTGGATGTTCCATCAAAGAAGACCGCAATGTGAATATGCTCTATACCCTCTTGCTCGTCTTTGTCTTTTTTGTCTTTTTCTTTTGCTCCGACTTCGCTCATAATGAAATTGTAAGACTCAACAATTCAAATACTGAAACAACATTCCCATCAAATAAGATAGCTTAGTTGATGACACTTATCACATAGATACTATTGGTTATTTTCAATAAATATGATAGTTACGAATGTATTCAATCCGGTTATTTCTTCTGTTTTTATCTTCATCGGGACTATACAAATAGAGAAAAAGATAACCTGCAACTAAATTTGATAGTTTTGCATATTTGAATACGTTTTGGTTCTCTCGATTTCCAACATGCATTATGTTGACATATAAGAGTTCAACCATACCACATGTCTATTCTTTTACTATATCAAGAATCCTGTATAGGTGCAAAAGCATCTAATAAGTCCTCGTTAAGTTGAAGTCCATCAACAAGATTACCGTCCTTTTCTAACACTCTCATCACTCCACAGTCATGATCTAGTTCTGTTAATTCCCAAGGATCGATCATCGATTTGACCGTTTCATCTATAGTTATTATTGTGTTATCTTGAGGTTCAATACGTTCTAGTAGCACGCTCCCATTTTGATCTTTATAACTTTTGATTATAGCCGCATGTTTTGTACCGTCATCCCATCTAAGCCCAAAAAGATAATAACCTTCTTTTTCGCACGCTTCTTCAAGGAAATCTTTATAATATTGAGATTTGAGTTCTGTTTTATACTCTGTATACTTTTTATTAAACTGCGTCAATAAATTGTTATATTGTTCGGATTCTTCTTGTAGTTTAGACCAATCTTCACTTAATTGCTGCAGTTCTTGATATTTACTTTTTAATTCAGGGTACTTCTCGTTAAATTCTAATGCTATACTAAAAAATCCCTCTTCAGTTGGATTTAATGGTTGAATATGACTCATGGGATCATCAGCCCATAATAAATATGGATTATCTGCAAGTATTTTATTTGAATCTGTATCTACAGCACCACGTGCGGCAACAACAAGGCCATTATTAGTCATCATATTCAACAAAAATGCGTTACTGGTAGTGCCACAATTCTCTTCATAATTTAACTTTCTATGTTTTGGCCACTCAAGTCCGTTTTTCTTGTCTTTATTCTGATTAGCAGCAATATTAGAAAAGAGTTCATTACCTTTTGCAATATTGTCATTCCCTTTTTTTAAAGCTTCTATTCTACTTTTTTTCTTAGTCTCAACTAATAATATATCAACACTACTTTTTCCTATTTTAAAATCTAATACAAAATCGTCTTGATCTACATTCGCAGGAGGTGGTGAGGGGAGAGTATGGGTGTATTTTTTGATAGGTTTTCTGGCTAGGTCGGCTGGGCCTGTTGGGGTTTGGCCGTCGGTGACGAGGCTGATGGTGCCGCCCCACATGCATTGGCAAGTGCTAGATTTAAGCAAGGCCGGGTCTCCCTTGACGATGTAGTCGTTTTTGCCGTTCATCCAAGGGAATGGCGTGTTATGCATGCAAGGCATTGGCGTCAAATGGCCGTGGTGGGCTGCCGTCGCTGCTGCGGTTGCAGGAAAACCCAATGATCGGCACCTACCGAATGGCGCCAGATTAACCATTGTCAGGTGGTCACTGATATTGGCCATCGGCTGTCCCGTCAGGAATACTGTGCGGATCGGCAACACCGTCAGTCGTGCGGTGCTGGTGCCCATTGTGCACTTCATCGTTGCCCCTGAACAAACGTAAGAATCAGCCATGTATCCTAATCTATTGAAGACTGTTTTGAGGTGAACATCACATTCTCGGCCAGTAATCTTTTCTGGCTATCTGTCAACGGAATGAAGATTTGGGTTGCACCTCCGCCAACCCTAAAACCGTGAGATTTTATTGGAGACCCATCCTCTTCCCGTTTCACATTCCACGTGTCAGTTGCTCTTCTGGCTACGCTGATAAGGCAATCAGCCTCAAATTTAAACTCAAATTTGCACAAGATTTGTTTGCCATGACCTTTGCATGAACCATTTGCATGGTATAAATCAAACAACGGATAAGCTCCTAGTTCCACCAATGGCACCTCAGTTTCACTGAAGTAGTTACCGATTGTATAACTCTTGGTTGATGGGTTAAAAAGGCTCTTGCCGTTCTTGTCTGAAACCCATTTGCACCACTGGTATAAACTTGTTCCCGGGACAATTTTACTTTCAATCACTTCATGTCCAAGATTAATCGCGTCAACAGGTGCGGTATTAAGACCCCTTGATGCATAAAAAGCCGATGCTATATGCCTGCGATCGTTTCTTACTTTATCAAAGAGTTTCTTCTCGAGTGTTGATGTGATAGTCCATTTGAGTCTCTGATCACTATGTATCTGAGACATCAGTTCAACAAGTTTTGCTCGTTGATCCCGTGTTAAACTTATCCCTTGTGATATAGTATATACTAATTGCTTGATCTTGTCATAATTCGCTTTTGCGTCTCCACCTGTCTTATATTGATGGATAGCCTCGGATAATTGTTGAAGGTGAAAGTCCATAGAGGGTTTAATAAAATAAAAAGTGTTACTGTACTTTGACGATGCCTGACTTGATGTCGATGCGGGAGCCAGAGTTAATGGCAACTGCATCACCTGCCTTAATGTGGTGGGTGGTTGAATATTCAAGCAGGTCTTTATCAGCCTCGGTGCGGATGTTTTCAGCACTGAGTTGCAACTTGTGAGCGATTTGCTCGTCTTTATTGTCATTCACCTTGATAAACTGGTTCTCACTCACTGTGAGCGAATCGTTACGGTCAATATTGGCATTCCTGTCATTGCCGGCATGCTCACGGATGTCGTTGTCTGCAGTGCGTTGTTGGTCATGCCCTGCCTCAAGGAACATATCGTTTCCTGCGCTCTCGCTGATGTCATGTCCTGCTGTAGCAGTGATGTCGTGGCCTGCTTGCATGATGATGTCGTTCTTGGCAGTCAGTTCGATATTGCCCGTGGACTCCAGTTTTATCAGTTTTTTGTCTGTTGAGAAAGTAAGGATGTAGTTTTCTTTCTTGTTGTCATAAATGCGGATGTAACCATCCTTGCCTTCGTCATGGATCTCAATGGTGTGACCGTTACGAGTACGGATAGCCTTGATTTGATTCTTGCTGTTGTTGCCCGGCAACCACAATCCGTCAGGATTTCCGACACCATTAAATAATGTGCCCTTGACGTAGGGCCGCTCAGCATTTCCTCCCTCGAAGTCAATCATCACCTCTTCGCCTTTTTCAGGAATAAAACTGAACCCCTTTTCCCCGCCAGCGTATGGCTGCGCAATGCGCAACCAGGGAGTCCACATGTTTGCGTCGAGTTGTGCCTGCCAGTCAAATTGAACTCGCACACGCCCTAGATTGTTGGGATCCTCGTTGTCCATCACTTTTGCTCGACATGAGGGAGCAACGGGATAGATGTCACTATTAGAATAAGGTGGATAATCACACTCAGACGGGATACCAATGAAATAATTCTGATAAACCTTATCAGCGGTAAAATGATGAGTTAAATTGGTAATCAGAATCTCATCTTGATCGACGGGACTCTTGGTGTTGAACACGGGATTAGTAATGAAATTGTCAACAACGACAAGTGTAGCGCCAATCTTGATTTTGGAGCAATAGGTCGTACCTGAATATGTCAGCATACCAGCCTTGATACCGCGAGCCTGAGTTTTTGTGGAAACATTCAACACCGTCTCACGTCCATCTTCATTAGCGAAACCGCCTGAATGCAGATTCTGCAAAGTTTCCTTAGAATACAATGATTCTGACATTTCAAACGCCTTTTCACTCAGTTGATTGTATTCCTTTCGAGCCTCGTCAATACCTTCTTTTTGCGTCGCGTCATAAGCGTTATAAGAAGACGAGAGATGGTTGAACTTCACATGCTGAGTCTTTAAGTCCACGCTATAAGAAGGAATGTCAATACTAGGATAGGAAAGCCTTACAGAATCCTTTTTGTTAAGATTGCCGAACACCAATTGCGTACCGTCGTTATACAGCCATTCTCCATACCTGCGTGCCAATCGCTGCAAGAATTGGTAATTGGTTTCGTTATATTGCACACAATAGGGGATAGCATTTGTGAACCTGGCATCAACATGAGTCTCCAGATGGCCACTATACTCACTGGCAACGTCATTCACAATGTCGTTAAGTGTCTTTTGCTCAAAGGATTTGCAGGCTGCATCATCGTTCAGTAGTGCATCCCAACTTAAGGCCTCTACTTGAATACTGTAACTGCTATTGTCTCGTGTTGCTGATGCCGAGGCAATAAAGCCTTTGAATTCAATATCAGCAATTGTGTCTCCGCCTCTATTTAAAGATTCACTCTCGATGCTCACAGTCTCAAGCGACACTGTGATCTGCTTTCCGATGATTTGTCCACACACTTCAAACCGAGGTTCATTGATCCCTTCCTCGGGAAGCGCTTTGTGCATGCTGAAAGACAGTGTATTATGCGTTAGCAGACTCTGATTGAGGGTGAAATTGTCCATGTGGTAACGGACTCCCTCTATATCAATGTCAAACGCATTGGAGGTGGTCCCTTCAATAGCGATAGATATGTTCTTTACAGAAATTGACATGGGCTAAACGGTCCATTCGTTAGTGAATTCAGCTTTGGCAAGAGAGCCGATACTAATCCTTTCGGCACTGACAGTCACTGTTGTGTACATTAGTTTGCTGTCATTGTCATTAAAATAGTCCTTGAGGTTGACGCAATATGCATTCTCAAATGAGACGGTTTTGATACTTCGGTTGTTCTTGTTAGTATAAACAACGAATTTGAATGTACCGTTCTTCACCTCAGTTTTATTAAACATCCATTTGTAGAAGAACAAGTCATCGTCACTTGATGATGGCATCACAAATGTAATGGTTCCGCCTTTCGGACGAGATACTGGCTTACCAGTATCATCTATTGATTGATTGAACTCATAGGCGCATTCAACCACATTATAATTCCGCCCACCGATGCTGAGGCTTCCTTGAATTGCCATAGTTGGTTAAATAATTAAGCTTGAATGCCTGGGTACCACCTGCAATAAAGAGGTGATACCCTAGCATTAAGCCTTGGAATGGTTCTGGTTTAACATTAATTGTCAATAGTCCAGCGATTGTTGTGACGAGCGTTACCAACCTGGATTTCCTTTGCAGAAATGGTAAACTCCTCATACTGGAGCAGAGAGTTTGTCGAGTCATAAGTCTCAGCATACTCTACTACATAGCCCTCTTTGAACGAGAGGTGCTTCATCTCACCACCTTGACGGTTGGGGAAAGAAATAGTGCCGCTCTTGCTCATGTAGGTGTCGATCATCCACTCAAGCAGCTCAGTGTTTCCATCATCATTGGATTTCACCTTGATGTAGATCTTGCCACCACGGGTCGTACCGGTGGGCTGGCCTTCAACGTCAGTCTGCTGATTGAGTTCATACCTTACGAATAAAACTTCGCGTTCCTGAATGCCATCGGCATTGATTGTAGCTGTTCTTGTTGCCATAAATAAAACTAATTAATTAAATGAAAAAATTATATTGATTAAACACAGTTGATCACGTTACATTCTGATCCCATTCAACACCTGCAGTGCCGTTATGGCCTGTAAGCTCGATAAAGAAGTTCTTTGCCGCAAAGAAGGGTTTCAGTTCCACTTGAATAGAGATGTCCTTGGTCTTGGGGTCTTGGTTGATGCCCTTGAGGTTGTAGTTCTCAATAAGCTTACCTGGACCCTTATAATCACTCAGGAAATCATGGATGGCCTGTTGCAATTCTGCTTTAACCTGTGAATTCCAGTTGATGAAGGCCTCATCATTAAAGAAGTTTTGGAATACCTTGCCAATCCAGTCGAATGTTCGCACAATGGGATATTCCTGCAAACCTATAGTTGCGCCATTATACAAAGAGCGATTAGAAAACGCCATTGTGCGGCCATCCTCTTCAACCATGGGAATAACACCTTGATCAATGAGTGCTGCAATCTCACTCTTGCGAAGGTCAAGGCGAGCACCCTTAACGTTACTCAATGTACCGTACTTTTTACCTGCTGAACCTTGTGCAATAACCGTCTCCTCGGTGTTGGTCATACGACCAGCAAGAGCAGCCGATGCCGGTAAATAGATATCGTCATCCTCACCTGCCAACTCGGATTTCTTACGTCCCAAGATGTAGTTGCAAGCCATGACAATGTTTGCCAACTGAGCATCCTGTCCTTGCAGATTGGCATCGTCCAACTCATCTTTGAGCATGGTGAAATTCAAACTATCCTTAAAGTCAGTAAGCATAATGACCTTATTGCGATAAGCCGTATCTGCCCACATCCTGACTGTCGTGGCATCACCAAGATAACCAGGCACGACGAGCAGGCTATAGTTGTTCTTGAGACTCAAACGATCGTAATACTTTTCAAGCTCTTCACGTATAGCCTTGGTGTCATCGGAGTCATGGTATTCCAATTCGTCCTTATTGACATTCATCAAAGTCAAGCAGTCAATTTTACCTTGTCCTGCATTGGCAAAAAAAGAATCCAATGCACGATAAGTGATCTCAAGCTTCTTGATGTCTTCGTGGATGTTAAACAGATTATCTTTCAGATTGCGCTCTGTTTTATCTCGTCTTGCACTGCAAGCCTCAATAATCTGCATCGGATCACTGCTTCCACCTTCAAGGATGGAAACCCATAATTCCAATTCATTTTTCAGCTTTTTGCGAGACTCTGCATAAGCAGCGTCACTCAGAAAAATATTCTTTACCGCCTTACGACGTGGATCCATGTTCTCAACACCTTTAATCAAGCCTTTGAGCAACTGGAATCCACCAAACTTATTCAAACCGCCAAGACTTTCTTGCAGCAACTCGGATGGATTCTCGATTTTTTCTCTCTCCTTGAGCTGCGGTCCATCGGCGATGGGAGCTTTTTTCATTTCTTCGTCAGCCATATCATTCAATGATTTTGGTTAATAATGATTGATTATTCAGCGTCTTCAATTTCCGCCAGCAGCGCCTTCAAGGCATTTGCAAGGTTTCCTCTTGCAGCTTCGTCCTTGAGCGTATTGCGCAAGGTTTTATTCTTTTCAAGCTGGCGAATCACAGAATTCAGAGCATCAATCTTGCCTTTTGCTTCGCTCAAGAGTTCACTCTGCTCAATCAGGCTCTCATCCTCAAAGTCCTTGATGGATTTGAAATCAAAGCTCTCATACACAGCACCACCTTCTTCTGTTTCAAGAGCAACGCCGTTCTTACTCGGCTGGTAGTGCTCAAATACTTCGTTCATGTTCTTGGGCTTAAAGCCCTCTCGATCTTCATCCGTGTTTGGCGCTTCATCTGTAAACTGGTCGGCATATAACGTCTTGTTCTGCGGGAACTCGATAATGCCATCCTCAGCGTTAGCATCCAAAACCTTGGTGATAACAGTTTTTCTTGCCATAATTTTAGCTATTACATTGATTAATAATATGTTGATTTATTTGTTTTCTTCCTTATCAGAATCATCAGGAGTATCAATATCCCACATGATTTGCTTGTTCTCGTCATCATATTTCATGGTAACGATATCACCGGGTTCAATATCTCCAGAGATAATGAGTTTCGACAGAGGGCGCCTGATTTCTTTTCGAATAATGCCAAGAATCGGACGGGCGCCGTAGTGGGCATTGAAACCGACCTGGGTCACATACTTTCTTGCCGTCTCATCGATTACAAGCTCAATATTTTGCTCATGCAATGTCTTTAATAGATTCTTGATATGGATATCAAAAATTCTATCAATCATTTCAGTCGTAATGGGCGAGAATGGAACAATCTCGGTGAGGCGAGCTAAGAACTCAGGTCTGAATTGACCTTGCATGACTTCCAGCAACTGGTCGTGGGTAGGCACCTTGTCCTCACCGAATGACTTGAAGATGTAGTCGCTACCGATATTTGATGTGAAAATGATTAGTGAATTAGAGAAATCGCCGACACGTCCGAGTCGATCGTGAAGCTTACCCTCATCAAGGATTTGCAAGAACAAATCAAATACTGAACGATGGGCCTTCTCGATTTCGTCAAATAGAACTACAGAGTATGGGTGCTGACGAATCTGGTTGACCAGCAGACCGCCTTCTTCATATCCCACATATCCCGGAGGTGCACCATACAATAGAGCTACAGAATGCTCCTCCTTATATTCTGACATATCAAAACGCAGAATAGATGTTTCATCATTGAACAGGAATTCCGCAAGAGACTTTGCCAACTCGGTCTTTCCTGTACCCGTCGGACCCAGGAAGAAGAAGGAACCCATCGGCTGACCCTTTTTGTTCAATCCAGAACGGGACTCATAGATAGCATCCAGAATACTTTTGATGGCGTGATTCTGTCCAACAACGCGTTTATGGAGAATTTCCTCGGCATTGGATAATTTCTCGCGCTCCTCTGACTGAATATTGCCCATTGGGATACCTGTCATCTTTGAGACCACATCGCGCACTGCATCTTTGTAAAGCTTATCCTGTTGACCTGTCCCATCATTGGTCAACTTTGCCATCTCATTTGCTATTTTTACTGATGACATGGCACGGTCAAGAAGATCAAGAGCCGAAGATGGCAGATGTCGATCGGGAAGATATCGCTTTGCCAACCTTACTATCTCAGCGCAAACGTCGTCATCAATTGGAAGATGATGGAACTCCTCATAATCACCTTTTTTAGTTTGAAGAATCTCAACCGCCTGTTCCTCTGTCGGCTCTTCTAAAGAGATCTTCTCAAAGAAAGCTGTCAATTCCTTGTCCTTTTCAATATTCTTTGTATAACCGTCAATTGTAGCCGTGCACACCACTTGCAATTGGTTTTTGGACAAGAGTTTTTTCAAACCAGGAAGAATGCCATTAAGCGTTGATTGTTGATCTTCAACGCGATGGAAATTCTCAATGACAAGAAGTGGTTGCGTCAAATCCAATAGGTTTTCTGCAACTTTCTTGAAACGATCTTCAATCTCACCCTTGTATGTGACACCTTGACTAAGAGCAATCAAGTCTAATTCAAACGGCTGAAGTGAAATAAGAGACTCAGGGACATTCTTGTTATTCAAGCGTTGTATGATAGCGTCTATCAAACTTGTTTTTCCCACCCCGGTTTCTCCAATAATCAGCACGTTTGCTCGATCCTTGCGAGCAAGCACTTCCACTATTGACAGAATCTCATTGTCAAATCCAACTACTTGATTTTTGTTTGCTTGGTCAAGCATGGAGATACAATACTCGCTATTAACGCCAACGCCAGACTTAGATGTATTTGTGCCTTTGGCAACAATCTTATTGAGAGATTTTGAAGATGTCGTTTCTATCGTGCCGATGACCTTGTCTGCTTTTAACGGTAAAGTCTTCAATTCTTCAAAAGAGAAACCAATTCCCGGAGTTACAAGAGAAGCTAAAAGGCAAATGGTATTCAGCTCTGGTAAACCAAGTTTCTCTCTGATATTTTGAGCTTCTTTTACGACCATCTGCGATGCATGAGAGAGTTGAACACCCTTCATTGGATATGGAGACTTCTCACATTGCATCATTCGCATATCTGCCCAATCTACAAAATAGTAGTAATCTTCATCGAGAGTATCTTCGATATAATTAACCAGACCAGCATTCTTGTGAAGCAATGCTCGGAATAAATGTGCTGGTTCAATTTTAGGCGAATGGTTATCATTCGCAAATGATTCTGCAAGATGAAGATAGTCAAAAGGCAGTGACATTAATAATTGCGTGTACTTATCCATCTCAGTTATCTTGTTTTAATTTTAATTATCTAACAGCGAGAGACAATTTACTGGCACAAATGTGATAGCAACAGCAGCTATACCTTCAATCTGAACAACCACATGTTTGTTCCTCTTGATTCTTTTAATGACACCTTCGACTCCAGCAAAATATCCCTCAGTAATTTCAACACGCCTACCAATCTTATTGATGAAATCATTATTATCAAGAACAAAATATTGATCATCAGATGATGAGGCCACTTTTATGAAATCACTCATTTGTTTATCGGGAACGTGGATAATCTCATGCTGACCATTAATCAATGATTTCTTCGTGATATATCTCATCGGTTCAAATCCGGTCATGGTCATTTTTAAACCTGTGAGAGTCTCTTGTGAACTTCTTACAAAAATCAGGTTGCGTATTGCAGGCACTAATTTCTTTTTCTTGCCATTCTTTGTGTTAACATAATCATTTCGCATGGGAAGGAAATTCTCTATGTTCAATTCATCAAGCAACCCTTTAATCTTCATTTCCCGATTATAAGTAACGCGCATCGGGAACCAATGAATTTCGTTTCTTAGTATTTGCGTTGAGGGGACTTGCATCATAATTTCATGAAAATAGAGAGGGACACCATGCTAAATTAACACAGCGCCGTAATATGACATGTAACCATACAAACTCTCCATTTTTCTGCGCTGATTTCCAGCGACATAGATGAATAGTTTATTGCAATCTCTCCGTAAGAGATGTATTGATACGGCAAAGTTAGCTAAATTATTGCAATTATCAACTCTTTTATGTTGAAAATAGTATCGTATAATAACAACCCTCATCTTATTCATAACCTTAAGTAAAAGTTAGCTCTATATTTATAGCCTAAAAACCAGGCCACAAAGACAGCGTTTGAACTGTGATACATCTCTTACGGAGAGAAGTATTATACTAATCAACTGCCTTCACAATATTAATGATTCTCTTATTCGCTCCGTCAATAATTGAGTCATTCAAAGAGGCCAAGTAAATCTGTGTGGTTTTGATTGACGAATGTCCCATGCCTTCACTAATGACAGTAATCGGAATATTGTTATTCTTAGCAATACTAGCCCAACTGTGACGTGCAACATACATTGTCAAGACTGGTTGAATGCCTAATTTAGATGATAATTTCTTAAGATTATTGTTAACCCAGTGCAGAGAATTCAGATATTCCCTGCGTTTGCCTGTCTTCCCTTGAATTATGGGAAAAAGATACTTTTTGCATTGTGACCGATATTTCAATATCAGTAGTTCCATGCAACTCTCCCACTTTATACGAAGTTCGCGTCCAGTCTTTTGACGTCTGTAAATTAGGTACCCATTCTTGATATTATCAGTTGTCAGATATGCTATATCAATAAAAGCCATCCCACGAGTGTAGAAACTAAACATAAATACATCTCTGGCAAAATCAAGTGATGGCTGTTGAGCCAAATTAACCGCTATGATTTTCCGAATTTCCCTGACACTCAGCGCCCGCTTCTTTGTTTCCGCAATTCCTGTATAAACATTACAAAATGGCTTTGCTTGGTCAACAAGGCCATTTTCAACTGCTTGATTATAAACAGAGCGTAATACACGCATATAGAAGGAAGTCGTATTCTTTGTTAATCCGATACTTCTCAAATAATCTTCATAACTCTTGATTAGATTGGAGTCAACACGATTTAGTAAGATATCATGATAATGCAAGAATCTCATAAAACTATTCAAAGTCGTCAAATAGGTCGCAGCAGTACCAAACTTCCCATGATTCTCGAGTTTCTTTATTCGTTCACGCATGAACGCCATAAACGATTGACTTTGATTTTGAATCTGAAATTGACGAACAATATCATCTGCTGTAAAGGTTCTTAACTCCACCACTAATTTACTGATGATCTGGAAAATACTTTGAACATCCCATTGGATGCTCTCTTCAGCTTGTTCCAGTTCCTTTTTGCGTTCAGAACTACAATCATCTTTGATTATAGTCGATGATTGATCATTCCACTCATCAGGGAAAATTTCAACTGATGACATGATGGTTCTTGAAAGTCCCCTTTGGGTGATTCTGTAAATGATGCGTCCCTTTTTTGTGGTATCAGACGCTAGTTTTAATTTGATTTTAATTGATGTCATGACTTGATTGATTTGTTTGTACTATATAGTCATGTAAAAATAATGTGCAGCTCTCATTGTTCATTAATATTACTGCAAGGTAGATGTCTATTCTGTTCTTCTTTGATTTATCTGCTATACTTGTCGGGAGAGGAATTGAGGTAGGCTACTGCCATTGTGTTTTATATTTGTGAGATTGCTTTGGCGACTATGCTTTCGTTCGGCAATGGAAAACAAGTCCACCCTTGCTTTTAACTCCTCAAATTTTGTCACTTGGTTTCGCTAGTATTTAGCTTTTTTTTACTGTAAAGATAGCAGGCATCGAGTAGCATACCGCTTGTGAATTCAAGCAGGATGTCGAAATATTTGATTACTGCATAGAGCATACTTTCCAATTATTGCCATGTTTCAAACTGTTTCATGTACATTTCAACGTCGATTTCCTTGCAGCTGATTCTGAGAATTTCTAACGTGCCAAGCAAATTATTCTGCGGTCGATACGCATGTGCTGCAGGGGACAGCAAGCGCCTATCAAACCAACGGGGACTGGTACCCTTACTTTGGGCAGATTGTGGAAGATATATTCATGGGTGACGTTAACGGCGACCTTGAAGTGAACATTGCTGATGTGAATGTCGCCATCGACATGATTCTGGGCGGAAACAGTAGCACCCCTGCTGCCGATGTGAAC
>JAEEGF011136523.1_pt1 | contig 15190 bp, 8 predicted proteins | sample 9134171 | NCBI WGS metagenome assembly JAEEGF01 (sample SAMN16246542, study PRJNA631951) | gut metagenome | biome: gut microbiome; feature: rumen; material: AP-attached | host: Bos | place: Iran: Karaj | collected 2018-10 | reverse complement strand
AATCTTTCAAAGAACGCTTCTTCGATGCTCCCGTTTTGACTTTTCAAGTCGAGAATCCGCTACGCTCGGCATTGCTCAAGTAAACTTGGCACTGCTCTCACTTGCAGGATTTTTTCGAAAGCGGGTGCAAAGGTACGACTATTTTCCGAACCAACAAAACTTTTTGAGGAAAAAATTTAAATTTTTAACAAAAAAATTAGTCCGCTTGACATACATCAAGCGGACCGTATTGTTTCACCTTTATATTATATTATTCCTGCGGGGCCTGACCAATCAGATCCATGAACTCGTCGAGCTTCGGCGTGATAATAATCTGTGTGCGGCGGTTGCGCTGCTTACCCACCTCCGTGTCGTTGTCGGCAATGGGGTTGTACTCACCACGTCCACCAGCGGTAAGACGCTTCGGGTCTACGCCATAGTCGTTCTGGAGAGCCTGGACGACGGACGAGGCACGAAGAGCAGAGAGGTCCCAGTTGTTGCGGATATTCTCGCGCTTGATGGGTACATTGTCGGTATTACCCTCGATGAGCACGTCGTAGTCCTTGTAATCCTTGATAATCTTGGCAATCTTCGACAGCGTCTCAGCAGCACGGCTGTTGATCTCGTAGGAGCCGCTCTTGTAGAGCATATTGTCGGCCAGCGAGATGTAGACGACACCCTTGAGCACCTGCACATCGACCTCCTTCAGCTCTTCCTTAGAAAGTGAGCGGGTGAGATTGTTCTGAAGCACGAGGTTCAGCGAGTCGCTCTTCGACTTCACTTCCACAAGGTGACGGATGTACTGGTTCGACTCGTTAATCTGGTCAACGAGTTTCTCGATAGAGATGTTGTTCTGCGATGCGTTCGTCAGACTCTTGTCGAGCGACTCCTGGAGTTTGGCATACTTGGCTTCAGCAGCTTTGAGTGCCTGCTGCAGGCCCTTCTGCTGTTCCTCGAGACTGGCTATACGCGCATTCTTTGCTGCCAGATCTTCCTTAGCGCTCTGGAGCGATGTCGTGAGCGACTTGTTCTCAGTCTGACAGTTGACTAAATCCTTCTTACTGGCACAGCTGGTCGTCAACAGGCCAGCGGCAAGTGCCATCATTAATACCTTAGTTTTCATACCTTTTGAATTAAAAATTAATGGTTTCGGTGTGCAAATTTACGCATCCAAGCGCTCAATTCCACCAATTATTCAATTCAATTAGAATAATTTAACCTCTGTTTTGATGTCCTTTGCCTACACTTTTGCTACTGATTCTTTGGTCAGATGGCAGATTTTTCGTAACTTCGCAGCCAAAAATGTACAACAAACCATGAGTATCAGATTCAGACTATTAACCTTCCTGCTCTGTCTGACCGTCATCGGCAGTACGGCACAGCGCAGAAGCACCAGGACCACACAGCGAAAAGCCACTCCCCAGGCATCACAGACAACGCAGTCGCTGAAGGCTGGCGTCACTAAGGAACTGGCCGCCGAGCGCAGCCGCATCATCAGCCACGTGAACTACGACCTCACGTTCAACATCCCTGCCAGCCAGAAGCAGGTCGTCACGGGCACCGCCGTCATTACCTTCCTGCTCAGCGAGCTTACCGACGTGGTTCTCGACTTCCAAGGCACGTTCTCCGGAGCTTGTATCATCAACGGCAAGCAGCGCACCGTCACCTACCAAAAGGAGCATATCGTACTGCCGATGAAGCAGCTGAAGGAGGGCCTGAACACCGTAGCGCTGACTTTCACCAGTGCCAACAGCGCCTTGAACCGCCACGACGACTATCTCTACACGCTATTCGTTCCCGACCACGCCCGTTCCTGCTTCCCCTGCTTCGACCAACCCGACCTCAGGGCGCTGTTCACGACGAAGCTGAACGTTCCCGATGGATGGAAGACGATGACCAGCGACAGCGAGAACCCGCTGCCCACCTATCTATATTCGTTCGTGGCAGGACGTTTCCAGGAAAAGAAGTCTCAGCGTGACGGCCGTCTGATGCGCGCCCTCTTCCTTGAGACCGACCCGAAGAAGACGGCACAGTTAGACCACATCTTCGACGAGGCGGGCAACGCCCTGCGTTGGATGGAGACCTACACCGGACTGAAGTGTCCGTTCAAGGAGTACGGTATGGTCATCCTTCCCGGCTACCAGTTCGGCGGCATGGAACATCCCGGAGCTATCCAGATGAACGACCGCCGTCTGCTGCTCGGCGAGAATCCGTCGCAGGAGGAGCAATTGCGCCGTACGGAGCTGATAGCCCACGAGACAGCCCACCTGTGGTTTGGTGATATGGTATCGCTGAAGTGGTTCGAGGACGTTTGGACGAAGGAGGTCTTTGCCAACTTCATGGCAGCAAAGATTACGCGCCGTCAGTTCACGAAGGTAGACCACGACCTGAACTTCATCAAGACCTACCAGGCACGCGCCCTTGCCATCGACCGCACCGAGGGCACCCACCCCATCGCACAATCGCTGACCAACCAGAACGAGGCGGCTATGCTCTACGACAACATTATCTACGACAAAGCCCCCGTGATGATGCGTATGCTGGAGCAGATGATGGGTGCAAAGAGCATGCAGGCTGGTCTGCAGAAATACCTACGGAACTACTACTTCAAGAACGCCTCGTGGGACGACCTCATCGAGACCCTCGACCGCGAGGCCCCCACTGTCGGCATACGCCAGATGAGTGAGGTGTGGGTGAAGCAGAAAGGAATGCCGACGATACAGTCCGTCTACCGCGACGGTAAGCTCGTCGTCAGCCAGCACGACCCCTATGGGCGTGGTCTCTGCTGGCGGCAGAAGTTCGATATACGTATCATCAACGACCTGGGACGCAGCCGCACAATCACCGTCGACATGCAGCAGCCCACGATGTCGTTCGATATCGGGCCAGCCCCCAGCTACATCATCCCGAACTACAACGGCTCGGGCTACGGCCGCTTCACGCTTGACGACGTGTACACCCGCAAACTGCCACAGCGTCTTATCGTCACCCGCGATGACCTGCAGCGCTACGCCCTACTGCTGACGCTCCACGACAACTACCTCATGGGCCTCATCCCCGCCAGCTACTTCGGTGAGCTGTATCGTGACATGATGAAAGAGAAGAACCCGCTCATCATGCAGACATGCGTCGACCATATGTTCAAGATAGCCTTCGACCTGACACCCCGCGAGCGACAGACACTGGAGCAGTGCATGATGGACCTGCTGTCAGAGAACCGCAGCGACGAGTGCCGCCGCACCATCATCCGCAAGATGAGCCGCCACGCCACGGCTCCGGAAGTCGTCCAGCAGATCTATGACCTGTGGAAGAACCACAACGACCGTCTTTTTGACGAGCATGACTATATGGAGATGGCCTACCGGCTGGCCATCATGCGTCCAGAGGAGTGGCAACAGATTATCGTGAAGGAGCGCGAATACCTCAGCAACGACCTGCTGCGTCAGGAGTTCGACTACGTCAGTCGTGCCTGCACGCCGAACGGCAACGCTCAGCGCCAGCTGTTCAACGAGCTGCTGAAGCCTGAGAACCGCAAGCAGGAGCCGTGGGCATTACACGTGATAGAGCTGTTGAACGCCGATGTCCGCGAGCCTCAGAGCAACGCATACATCCCGTCGAGCCTCGCCTCGCTGGAATATCTCCAGCAGACGAGCGACATCTTCTTCACCAGTGACTGGCTTCAGGCCTTGCTGTCGGGACACAAGAGCGAAGAGGCCAGCCGTCAGGTAGAGCAGTTCCTGAAGAAAAACCCCAACCTGCGTCCTCAGCTGCGCAACAAAATCCTCGAAGCAGCATGGCCGCTGATGAATATCCGTCGATAAATTTGGCCTTTTAAGTTATTTGCAGTACCTTTGCAGCGAAAATAAAAAATAAAGCATTTTACATATATGATTCTCTTTTTCAAGACACCCCAGCAGAGCGTGATAGCCACCGAGACGGACCATCAGCTCACCCAATCAGAAGTACAAGAACTTTGTTGGCTCTACGGCAATGCCGAGCTCGTTGACGCCCAGACGATGGAAGGATTCTTCGTCGGTCCGCGTCGCGAGATGGTGACTCCTTGGTCAACGAATGCCGTTGAGATTACACAGAATATGGGTCTCAAGGGTATCAGCCGCATCGAGGAATACTTCGCCGTGGCGAGCAAGGATGCCGAGCACGACGAGATGCTTCAGCGTATGTACAACGGCCTGAACCAGGACATCTTTACGATCAACATCAAGCCGGAGCCCATCAAGTATGTAGATAATCTGGAGGAATACAACGAGCAGGAAGGTCTGGCCTTGAGTCCCGAGGAGATTGAATACCTGCACGGATTGGAGAAGCAGAACGGCCGTCCCTTGACCGATTCAGAGATCTTCGGCTTTGCCCAGATTAACTCTGAGCACTGCCGTCACAAGATTTTCGGCGGCACCTTTATTATTGACGGAAAGGAGATGGAGTCGAGCCTCTTCGCCATGATCAAGAAGACCACGCAGGAGAATCCCAACAAGATTCTCTCGGCTTATAAAGATAATGTGGCTTTTGCACAGGGTCCGGTCGTTGAGCAGTTTGCACCGAAGGACCAGAGCACCAGCGACTGGTTCCGTGTGAAGGATATCGAGAGCGTTATCTCGCTGAAAGCCGAGACGCACAACTTCCCCACGACTGTAGAGCCCTTCAACGGTGCTGCTACCGGTACCGGTGGTGAGATCCGCGACCGTATGGGTGGTGGTGTAGGCTCTTGGCCTATCGCTGGTACTGCTGTTTATATGACTGCATATCCTCGTCTGACAGATGACGACAAACTGACTCGCGACTGGGAGGACATCCTGCCCGTTCGTCAGTGGCTTTATCAGACGCCTGAGCAGATTCTGATCAAGGCATCGAACGGTGCTTCTGACTTCGGAAATAAGTTCGGTCAGCCGCTGATCTGCGGCTCTGTACTGACCTTCGAGCACCAGGAGCCCAACGACACCAAATATGCTTACGACAAGGTCATCATGCTGGCTGGTGGCGTAGGTTACGGCACCAAGCGCGACTGTCTGAAGAAGGAACCTCAGCCCGGCAACAAGGTGGTCGTTGTTGGTGGTGATAACTACCGCATCGGTCTTGGCGGTGGTTCTGTGTCATCAGTTGATACGGGCCGCTATAGCAATGGTATCGAGCTGAATGCCGTGCAGCGTGCTAACCCTGAGATGCAGAAGCGTGCCTACAATCTGGTGCGTGCGCTCTGTGAAGAGGATGTGAACCCCGTCGTTTCTATCCACGACCACGGATCAGCCGGTCACCTCAACTGTCTCTCTGAGCTCGTTGAGGAATGTGGTGGTGAAATCGATATGACCAAACTGCCTATCGGTGATAAGACCCTCTCTTCGAAAGAAATCATCGCCAACGAGAGTCAGGAGCGTATGGGCTTGCTCATCGATGAAAAGCATATCGAGCATGTACGTAAGATTGCTGAGCGCGAGCGTGCTCCGCTGTATGTAGTTGGTGAGACTACTGGCGATGCCCATTTCTCGTTCAAGCAGGGCGATGGCGTGAAGCCATTCGACCTCGACGTGGCTCAGATGTTTGGTCATTCGCCCAAGACTATTATGAAGGATAATACTGTAGAGCGCCACTATCAGGACGTAACCTACAGTCAGGATAAAATTAACGAATACCTCGACCGCGTACTCCAGCTTGAGGCTGTGGCTTGTAAGGACTGGCTGACCAACAAGGTTGACCGTTCCGTGACCGGAAAAATTGCCCGTCAGCAGTGTCAGGGAGAGATTCAGTTGCCCCTGAGCGACTGTGGTGTCGTTGCCCTCGACTATCGTGGTGAGAAGGGTATCGCCACAGCCCTTGGACACGCTCCTCAGGCTGGCCTGGCTAATCCAGCTGCAGGTTCTGTGCTCTCTGTAGCCGAGGCGCTCACCAACATTGTTTGGGCACCATTGGCCGAGGGTATGGATTCACTCTCACTCTCAGCCAACTGGATGTGGCCCTGCCGCTCTCAGGAGGGCGAGGATGCCCGTCTGTATGCTGGTGTGAAGGCACTCTCTGACTTCTGCTGCGACCTGCACATCAACGTGCCGACAGGTAAGGACTCGTTGTCACTCTCTCAGCAGTATCCTAACGGTGAGAAGATCATCTCTCCGGGAACGGTCATCGTCAGCGCCGGTGGTGAGGTCAGCGATATCAAGAAGGTGGTGAGCCCCGTCTTGGTTAACGATAAGAACGCATCCATCTATCATATCGACTTCTCGTTCGACGAGCAGCACCTGGGCGGTTCTGCCTTTGCCCAGAGCTTAGGCAAGGTGGGCGATGATGTGCCTACGGTAAAGAACCCCGAATACTTTGCTGACGCCTTCATGGCTATCCAACAGCTTATTGAGAAGGGCTGGATTCTCGCTGGTCACGACATCTCTGCCGGTGGTCTGATTACCACGCTGCTGGAGATGTGCTTCGCCAACACGAAGGGCGGTATGCATATCAACCTCCACGACATCTGCAAGGATGGCGATGTTGTAAAGACTATGTTCGCTGAGAACCCGGGTGTAGTCATCGAAGTCAGCGATGAGCATAAGGAAGAGTTCAAGGAGTTCATGGAGGAGCAGGGCATTGGCTACGCTAAGATTGGTTATCCCGTAGAGGACAGTCGTACCATCGTGGTGAAGGCTGGCGACATCGAGCAGACCTTCGACATCGACGCTCTCCGCGACGTATGGTATAAGACCAGCTACCTGCTCGACCGCAAGCAGAGCTTCAATGGCAAGGCTAAGGAGCGCTTCGAGAACTACAAGAAGCAGCCGCTGGAGATGAAGTTCAACAAGGACTTCACGGGCACGCTGGCACAGTACGGACTTTCTTGGCGTCGCGATAAAATCGCGACAAACTCAACACCGAAGGCTGCCATCATCCGTGAGAAGGGAACCAACGGTGAGCGCGAGATGGCTTACTGCCTGTATCTGGCTGGTTTCGACGTGAAGGACGTGATGATGACCGACCTGATCTCTGGTCGCGAGACACTGGAGGATATCAACATGATTGTGTTCTGCGGTGGTTTCTCTAACTCCGACGTACTTGGTTCGGCTAAGGGTTGGGCAGGTGCTTTCCTCTTCAACCCCAAGGCTAAGGAGGCACTCGATAAGTTCTATGCCCGCAAGGACACCCTCTCATTGGGTATCTGTAACGGTTGCCAGCTGATGGTGGAACTCGGTTTAACTGGCGCAGCAGGAGCAAAGATGTTGCACAACGACTCGCACAAGTTCGAGAGTGAGTTCATCACACTGAGCATTCCTCAGAACAACTCTGTGATGTTCGGTTCGCTGAGCGGTAATAAGCTTGGTCTGTGGGTAGCTCACGGAGAAGGAAAATTCTCGCTGCCTGAGGCAGAGAGCGCCTATAACGTGATTGCCAAGTACAACTACCACGGCTATCCCGCTAACCCCAACGGCTCCGACTACGACGTGGCAGGCATCTGCTCGGCCGACGGTCGTCATCTCTGCATGATGCCTCACCTGGAGCGAGCCATCTTCCCCTGGCAGAACGCCTGGTATCCCGCCGACCGTCGCAATGACGAGGTGACACCGTGGATTGAGGCCTTCGTCAATGCAAGGAAGTGGGTAGAGGAAAAATTGAAGAATTGAAAAATTGAAAAATTGAAGTGAGCAATATCTACTGGGAATCCTTTAAGACCTTCTTTAAGATTGGCATATTCACCCTTGGCGGTGGATATGCCATGATTCCTTTGATAGAGGAGGAGGTGGTGAACCGTCACCGATGGGTGGAAAAGGAGGAACTGCTCGACCTGATAGCCATCGCACAGAGCTGTCCCGGCGTCTTCGCCATCAACATCGCTACCTTCATCGGCTATAAGCTGCAGAAGACCCGCGGCGCCATCTGTACGACCGTTGGCACTGCCCTACCCTCGTTCCTTATCATTCTCGCCATCGCCATCTTCTTCTCGGCGTTCAAGGACAACCCCGTCGTTGCCGCCATGTTCCGCGGCATACGCCCTGCCGTCGTCGCCCTCATCGCCGTCCCGACGTTCCGCATGGCACAGCAGGCGAAGATTGGCTGGTCGAACGCCTGGATTCCCATCGTCTCGGCCCTAGCCATATGGGCACTTGGCGTTTCTCCCATCTATATCATTATCATTGCAGGCATTGCAGGTTATCTGTACGGAATGTACATCAAACCGACAGAAAACAATTCGTGAAATCCGTGTAATTCGTTGTTGAAAAATGATCTTCCTACAGTTGTTCATCACATTCTTCAAGATCGGGCTGTTCGGCTTCGGTGGTGGCTACGGTATGCTGTCGCTCATCCAGCACGAGACGGTGGAGTCACACCACTGGCTGTCGACATCGGAGTTCACTGACATCGTCGCCATCTCGCAGATGACGCCCGGTCCCATTGGCATCAACTCAGCCACCTACTGCGGCTATACCGCCGTCCACAACGCAGGCTTCAGCAGTGCGATGGCTGTTCTCGGCTCCGCCACAGCCACCTTTGCCCTGGTGCTGCCGTCGCTCATTTTGATGATCCTCATCTCCAGGCTCTTCATCAAATATATGAACACGCGGCCCGTCCGCTCCGTCTTTGCCGGGCTGCGTCCCGCCGTCGTCGGCCTGCTGGCTGCCGCCACGTTGCTGCTCTGCAACGCCGAGAACTTCTCCACGCCATTTGAGAATCCCTGGCAGTTCTTCATCAGCGTTGCCCTTTTGGCCGCCACCGCCTTCGGCACCGGCTATCTGAAGATCAACCCTATCCGCATGATCTGCTACGCCGCCTTTGCCGGCCTGCTGCTATTATACTAACCATCCTTTACCAAAACCTATGAAACATCGTTTATATCTCATCGTTGTGAGCAGCCTGATGGGCGTAATGCTCTGGGCCCAGACTAGCTTCGACCAGGCCACGACCCTCTATCTGATGCACAGTAGTGGCAACCACTTGGAGCGGGGTACCGACGACGGCGGATGGATTGAGTCCGCAACCAAAGCCAGTCCTCAGCAGATGACGCTGACACCCCTCGGCAACGGCTACTACAGCATCCAGGTGGCCGGCCAGCAGAAGTTCCTGTCACAGTCGGGACAGTGGAACTCGAAGTTCATTGCCAGCGCCACGGGCGACGAGGCGAAATGGACCATTGAGAAGGGCTCCGGACAGTTCGTCAGACTGCGTTGCAAGGCCAATAACAAATGCCTGGGTACCGACTCAAACAATGCCCATGAGAAAGTATATACCGACAAGGACGGCTCGGACATGAAGCACCTGTGGTACTTCAGCCAGCAGGTGAATGGTGTACCGCCCACCGACACGCTGAAATACATGGTTGCGCCTCAGGTGGTGCGCCAGCACTTCGACGGCTGGGGCGTGTCGCTCTGCTGGTGGGCCGGCCAGTGCGGCAAATGGAGTGACAAGAAAATCGACGAGATAGTGGACTGGCTCGTCAGTCCCACGGGGCTAAACTACAGCCACTTCCGTTACAACATTGGCGGTGGCGACGACCCGCAGAACCGCCACTGCACCCAGCACCACATGGGTAATGGCAAGGGCCTGCGCGCCGAGATGGAAGGCTTCAAGGACTTCAGTGGCGACGAATATCACTGGGACCGCGACGCCGCCCAGCGCAAGATAATGCTGAAGATCAAGGAGAAGCGCCCCGACGCCGTGTTCGAGGCCTTCAGCAACTCCTGTCCCTACTATATGACCTATAGCGGCTGCGTCAGCGGCAATAGCGACGGCGGCAAGGACAACCTAAAGCCAGAATACTACGAGGAGTTCGCCCACTACCTGGTGGATGTCTGTAAGCACTACAAGGACGAGTACGGCATCGAGTTCAAGACGCTGGAGCCGTTCAACGAGGCCGTCACCAACTTCTGGTACGCAAACGGCCCGCAGGAGGGCTGTCACTTCGACTACGCCTCGCAGATCAAGTTCGTGAAGATGCTGGCACCCATCCTGAAGGAGTCGGGGCTGAATACCGTCATCTCGGCTGCCGACGAGACGAACGTGGGCCTGGCTGTCGAAGGCTTCAAGCAGTTCATCTCCGCCGGCGCCGACAAGCTAGTGGGCCAGTGGAACACCCACACCTATTCGGGCAGCAACGTCGACCGTGCCCGCTTTGCGCAACTGGCCCACGAGACGGGCAAAGCCCTCTGGATGAGTGAGACGGGCTCCGGCGGCAACGGCATCGGCGGCAACCTCGCCCTGGCACAGCGCCTTTTCGACGATATGCGCTACATACAGCCCGAGGCCTGGATAGACTGGCAGTACATGGAGGAGGCCAACGACCAGTGGTGTACCATCCGCGGCAGCTTTGCCAATCAGACTTATTCGAAGGTGAAGAACTACTATGTGCGCCAGCAGTGCTCGCGGTTCATCCGTGGCGGCTACGACATCGTCTCGTCGCTCTGTCCGCAGTCGCTGGCTGCCGTCAATGCCGACCGTGACACGCTCGTCCTAGTACTGCTCAACGAGGGTACGAAGGCAGTCCACGACGTCGACCTCTCGCTCTTCAGCAACCTGCCGGCGCTCAGCGACATCAAGGCCTACCGCACATCGTCGAGTGAGAACCTGACCAGCACCAAGAACGGCGTCACTCTCGACGGCAGCCTGCTCCGGGTGGTCATGCCCGCGCAGTCCATCATGACACTCGTCATCCCCGCCAAGAGCATGATTCCCGAAGCCGAGGAACTGCTGAGCGACGGTGGCGACTACCTCATCGTGCCACGTCAGGAGACGACACGCGCCGTCTCGGCCACGGCCAGCAAGGTGACCATCGAGGACATCAACTATGGCGATGCACAGCGCTGGACGCTGACAGATAACGGCGACGGCACCTACGGTTTCCAGAACGCCATCGGCCTGCGACTGACGGCGCATCGCAACAGCAACAGCTCATCGCTCACAGCCCAGAAAGCCACGGGCAGCGAGCAGGACTTCTACATCGACGAAGTGGACTATCCCTACTTCAAGATCCTGGCCAGCAAGGGTCGCAGCCACGGCTTCGACCTCACGAATACGTCGTCTAACAGTGGCACCACCGTCGGCATCTGGCAGTACGCCGAGGCGTCGAACACGACACCTACCCACCGCCAATGGATGCTCGTGCCGCTCAAAGCGATGCAGCAGGCGACGGGAATCAAACTCCTCTCCATCTCCCCCGAGGGGGAGAGAACAGGAGCCTTCCCTCGGGAAGGTTTGGATGGGGCTTGCTACGACCTCTCTGGCCGTCGCATTGACAACAGCCAGAGACTGCCCAAGGGCATTTACATTATCGGCGGGCGGAAGGTTGTAGTGGCGCAGGACCGTTGAGTGTCGGCGTGACGGGGACGATGCGTCCCTGCTTGTCGAACGTCAGGCGGTCGATGCACACTTCTCGGTGGATGCCGGGCTGGTTGTTCAGGAAGTTCTTGTTGATGCGGTGGTAGACGATGTACCACTCGTCCTTACCGGGAATCTGTAGCACGGAGTTGTGGGCGGTGCCGTAGATGGCATCCTCGGGCTTCTGACGGATGACCAGATAGTTCTGCTCGTCAATCGTGATGGGGCCCAGGGGCGACTTCGCGGTGCCGTAGCAGACGTGGTAGTTGGGTGAGCCGGTGTCGTCGACGCTCCACATGAAGTAGTACGTGCCCTTACGGTAGAAGACATAGGCAGCCTCGCGGAAGGCCCATGTCTGGAGGTTGCCGCCCTGGGGTGTGAGGTGTGTGATGGTCTCTTTCTTCACCGAGAGCATATCGTCGCTGAGCTCGGCACCGGCCATAAAGCCGTTACCCCAGTAGATGTAGCACTTGCCCGACTTCGGGTCCTGGAACACGTCGACGTCGATGGCCTGTCCGCCGCGCGCCTCCTTCGGACGGTCGGCATCGGTCAGGATGGGTGCGCCGCTGTCCACGAACGGTCCGGTGGGCGAGTCGCTGACGGCCACGCCAATCTCCTTGCGGTTCGACTGTGGGTTGTGGGCGGAGAAGTAAAAGTAATACTTCCCTTTCTTTTCTATGATACACGGTGCCCACGCATTGCCGTTGGCCCAGCGCACCTGGTCGCCCTTGACGTCGAGCATCTTGCCCTCGTCAGTCCAGTCGATGAGGTTGGTGGAGGAGAAGACGCTGAAGTCGTGACCGCCCCATCCGGGGGTGCCGTCGGTAGTCGAGTAGATGTAGTACTTCTTAGTCTTCGTGGAGTAGAGCACCTCCGGGTCGGCATGGAAGCCCGTGAGGATGGGCTGCTTGTGGTTGGGGAACGCCTTCAGCAGACGCTCCTTCTCGGCACGCGTGATGGGGATGATGGTACCGTGACGGGGCGTGAACTTACCCTTCATCTCGGTGTTCTGGATGAACTTGAAGGTCTTCAGGTCTTCCGACTTACAGAACTGGTAGTGGCCGTTGCCGTAGCAGTCGTACATAATGATCCACGACTTGCCGTCGATGGCCTTGCAGACGCCTACGCCCTCGACGGCCTCCTTCGTCTGCTCGACGTTGCCATCGAGCATCTGCCAATTGTCCGTCAGCTGCTTGGCTACAGCCTGGTAGATGCCGCGGCCGGACTCCTGCTTATAGAAGAGGTGGTACAGCTGGTCGGCATCGTTGTAGACGATGTCGCCGTCGATGGTCGCATTACCGGCATCGAAGAGCCACTTCGGCTCACCCTCCAGGTCCGTGAAGTCCTTGTTGGCATACTGGTAGTAGATCTTGTCGTAGGACTTGGCGTCGCTGGTGCGTAGCGAGTAGAAGACCATGTACTTCCCCGCCTGATGGTCGTAGATGGTCTCCGGCGCCCAGACGCGGATGACGTTCTTCCATGTCTTCGTGTAGCGTGTGGGGAAGTTGATGGTGGAGTGCGTCCAGTTGACAAGGTCGGTCGACTTCAGCAGCACCATGCCGCGGTTGCTCGACCAGCCGAGGCTCGACCTCATGTCGGTGACCACCATATAGAAAGTCTTGCCGTCCTCACAACGCAGGATGTGGGGGTCGCGGACACACTGTGTCAGGGCGATGGTGTCGCTCTCGATGACGGGCACGCCGTCGTTCAGCGGCGTGTAGTTGTAGCCGTCGTCGCTGATGGCGTAGCAGATCTGCTCGTCCTCGGGAGCGTTGCTGTTGAAGTACGTGAAGAGGTAGGCCACCATCTCGTTAGGGTCCTGAGCCGCTTCGTTCACCGTCTTTTTCTGAGCGCCGCTGGCCGTCATGGCGACAGCTACCAGCAGCATCATAGTCAGTAGTTGCTTTTTCATTGAATCTTATTTGTTGCTTATTCTTTTTCGGACGTTATCAGCAAAAATAGAGCGATTGTACTGAATAACCGTGCAAATATAGTAACATTTTGCGAGATTACAAAAAAAACAACCAAAATAATCCACTGGCCGGAGGTGTTATTTGTCGTCCGCCTCAGATTCTTAATTCTATAAAAGCAAGATTCCGCAAGCCCTTGATGAGCATGCGGAACCTTGCTTTTAGCTCCTGATTTGATCAGGGGGTTATTCAGGAATGTAGAACCAGCTGGAGGGAACGCTCTTGCGCTCACCCATCCATTTCTGTTCAGGACTGACAGCGATAATCATCGGAGCCTCGCCAGCCTTCGGGAACGTGACGGTATAGACGGCGCCACTCTTCTGTTGCACCTCAACGCTGACATTGTTCCTATCGGGAATCCAGCCGCTGACGTTCTTGGTGATCTCGACATCGACATCAAGCTGTGGAGTAATGTCGTCGATGGTGGTGTTACCAATCTTCAGAGTAAAGGGCAGTCTGCCGCCGAGGTGACGGATGACGGCCTTCTGGGTCTTGCTAGTATTGGTAACGATGTCGGTAATCAACTCGCCCTTGTTGCCGTCGCTGTCCACCTTGTAAGTGCGGTGGTGGGTCTCAGTGGTGTTCTCCGTCACGTCAACAACGATGTCGTTGAAGTCGAAGTCGTCAGTGGCACCGAGGTCTTCAATCATGTAACGCTTGGTGATGTTGGTTTTTATAGAATATTTGTCATCGATAATCTTTTCCGTAGGCGGTGTGTCGGGATTGCCCACAACACAGAGCACCATGTCGTTGTAGTCGAGGTCATAGTCGTACCGATCCTCAATGCCAATATACTGCACGATGGAGTTTTCCTCCAGGGGCACACCCTCGGGTCTAGCGTCGGTGTTGATGACGATAGCGCTGCCGGTAACCGTGCTGGTCATGGGTTGAGAGCCGTTTTGGATTTTGTCGAGGTATATCTCAACGGGTGTTCCCGTTGGTGCGGTGACATGTACACCAGGCATTTCAGCGCGCTTGGTGACGTTGAGCACACCATCCTTCACCGAACTGTTGGTAGCCATGCCGTTTAAGTATGGCTTTGTATAATCAGTCCAGAACTTGTGGTAGACTTCAACGGGTTCGGCATCGCCCACTCTGACATAGAACTTGTGTGTCCATTGTCCCTGACAGCTGATGGGATAGATGTAGAAGTCGTTGGACGGAGCCACCAGAATGGCCGATTCGCCTTGGTGCTTGACCTTGTCGGGAAGCTTCAGGGGCACGTCGTTGTAGATGGCCAGGTTCTTGGTGACGGTGAAAGCGTACTTGTTACCTTCGCCTACGCTCTCCTCCAGGCCCCAGTCGAGTCCGTCGACCAGTTCAATACTGATGTCCTCACCGCCTCTTGAGGCACGCGTGCCCAGGCTTACCTTGCCACCGGTGAAGTCCCACGTCTGAGTGGGGCTGATGGTACCATACTTCTTAACGAAGTTGTCGGCATACGTCTGCTTCTGCTGCTGTTCAAGGGAAGCAGAATCCATCACCTCATTCGTCGTGCAGCCGTTGAGCAGTATCAATGCTCCAGTTGCAAACAGACTGTTGATAAGTAAATGTTTCATGCTGTTGAATTTATTGAATTTATAATCGTAAGGCTAATATGCGCTGCAAAGGTAACAAATAATTTAGACATTTCCAAACAAATTGGAGAATAAAACAGAATTTCCTGTTATTTTCTCCGATTATCAGGCGATTATGGGGGCATCCAGGATGATTACAGGGTCCAACTGGATTGACACGTTGAAAGGACGCACCCTGTACGAAGAGAGGAGCCTGTTTACGGGAGCGAGGAGGCTGTTAATGGGGAAAAGCCTTATCGTAGCAGGGGAAAGGCCGAACTTTTCGTTCTCGCAGCGGACGGGGAAATAATCAGCAGCGCCCGCTGCTAATATCGGCAGCGGGCGCGGAAATTATCGGCAGCGTTCGCTGCGTACCTGGATTTATTC
>JAEEGF010982256.1_pt1 | contig 15190 bp, 10 predicted proteins | sample 9134171 | NCBI WGS metagenome assembly JAEEGF01 (sample SAMN16246542, study PRJNA631951) | gut metagenome | biome: gut microbiome; feature: rumen; material: AP-attached | host: Bos | place: Iran: Karaj | collected 2018-10 | reverse complement strand
AATGGATTCTCTGTACAAATTCATTATCAAGCATTTTCTTGGTTACCAGAAGTGTTGCTCGTACAGGTCCAATCTCTTCCCATTCGCATTTAGCATCTTCGTTAACGGGCCATGATTTTTCCTGATAATATGCGTCCATATTCCAGTTATCAAAGTTCCTTGGCTTATCTTCGTATACACGAAGTTCATTTCCGACTCTGCCCGGTAAAAGAAGTTCTCTGCTAGCTTCTTTGTCATAAAGGGACGTAAACTGGCCAAACTCATCAATCTTAACATTGTAGAAAGGAGTTTCTATGCTGCAATCATCCTTAATTGTAAAGGCATTCTCTTTTTGCCTCTCATTTTTAATAATATCAAATCCCTTATATCCTTTTGATGGAATCCCTTTAACATACGCAATTGAACCATTCTTTGTTTTTTGAACAGGAATCCTCTCATTGCCGTCACCTAGATAATCTGCATCCACATCTCCCAGGTTAACAATATCTTTTCTCTCAAATCCCAGAGTATTAAAAATGGTGATCCCTTCTCCCTTTGGTACAACGGCTTTCAATCTTTCATCAAGCAGTTTTCCGCTCTTTTCCTCTATTTCCAGATACTCTTTTTGTGAAACTTCATATACTTCATGAATTGAAGAGCCGGGTAAAATATCATGGAACTGATTTCTGAGAATGATCTTCCACATATCCTCAATTTCATTGACAGGATAAGGAATTTGATCACCCGCAAGCAAGCCCAGCAGTTCAAGCTCCATCATCCTGAATTCACTTTTCCTGTTATACTTCTTGTTTCTTGCCATAGAAGTATACGTTCCTCTGTGGAACTCAAAATAAAGCTCACCTATCCACGAAGGCAATCTCTTATGGTCTTTTACCCTGTCATGAAGACTGTCAAAATAATTTCCGGCAAACTCCTGCCTTACCTTGGGCACTCCTTTAATTCCTTTTTCCATTCGCTTTGAGGTTTCAAGCATTGATCTGGTAGGACCACCGCCGCCATCTCCCCATCCAAAGGAAACAAGAATATCATTATTTATATCTTTTTGCTGGTATCTGTTCCAACCACCCATTATGGAATCCGGATGCAGAACACCATTATAGGTGCAGTAGAAATCATCCGGACTTTGTCCAAGATCAGACGTAGTTATAAAGTACGTAAAAATCCTGCTGCCGTCTATGCCTTCCCACCAAAAAGTATCCATCGGAATCTTATTGTATTCATTCCATGCAAGCTTTGTTGTCATGAAATACTTTATGCCGCACTTTTTCATAATCTGTGGCAAAGCCGCACTATACCCAAACACATCAGGAAGCCACAGTATAACATTGTCTTTTCCAAACTCTTTTGCAAAAAATCTTTTGCCGAAAATAAACTGCCTGATAAGAGACTCACCGCTTGTAAGATTGCAGTCAGCTTCAACCCACATTCCACCTTCAGGCTCCCAGCGTCCTTCCTTAACCCTTTCGCAGATCTTGGAATACAGCTCCGGATGCCTTTCTTTGACGAATTCATAGAGCTGTGGCTGGCTAGACATAAATTTATAGTCAGGATATTCATCCATCAGCTTTAATACTGTTGCAAAGCTTCTGCAAGCCTTCTGTCTTACCTGCGCCACCGTCCAAAGCCATGCAACATCTATATGCGTATGACCTATGCAGCTTGCAATAACATCGTCAAACCCTGACAGCTCCGGATTTTCATAGAGATTCTTCCTGATAAAATCCCTTGCCTCGCGGATTGAATTATAATAGCTCTCGCTGTAAATTTTTCTGAAATCAATGAGATTTATTGTTTCATTAAGTATCTCCAGAATCTGTAATGTAGTCTTGTCCCCATCACTCATCCTGATAGTGCCCCACAGAGGCACCTGAATGTCATAATACAGATCCTTAATAAGCTCATCTCTTTCTTCAAGATCAGCCAATAGCTTAAATTCATCATGAAGAGTTCCCGATTAAGCCTGCAGGTCAATCTCTATTGTCTCTCCTGCCCTGGCACTTTTTGTCAAAAGAACTTCAGAATGATTTATATCCATTCCCTGCGTGGGAACACCATTTATAAACACCAAAAACTGTGGGTTTCTGCAGTTTTCTCTCTCGTCTATCTGAGTTCTTATATGCAGCCACATATTTTTTCCGTCAAAAGAGTCGGGAACAACGATACTGTTTCTAAACCAGTAGTGTTTATCCTTTCCGTACCACCTCATAGTATTGCTGTCGAACTCTTGAAAAGCCGAGCCATCCCCGGAAGCCTCAGCCACATCTACAAAACATTTTTCTTTCATCTGCCATTTTGGCAGATTGTAAGACTGAAGACATATCTGATCCTTAAGCTGTTCCAGAATAACTTCTATTCTATCCTTAATAAATTTCATACCCAACTCCTTCTCTATTCACCGGGCAACATTCAATTCTCAATTAAATAGCCCATCATACGCTTTGTCATATTCCTCCACCAGCTCTTTTGCCAAAGAATATGAATTTATAAGCGGATGAAGCATAAGCGCATCTATCGCCTTTTCTTTAGATTTTTCTTTGATAGCTTCTATTGTTTTTTTCTCGTAATACTTAATGTTCTTGACTAAAATCTGGCAATGCTCGGGAATATCTCCTATATGAACAGGTATTATTCCTTTACCGGAAACCTCGCATGTAACCTCTATTACATCATTATCTTCAAGACAAGACATACAACCTTCATTGGGAACAGATAAAACAAGACTCTTGGGCGTATCAGACTGCATTCCATCTATGCAATCAAGCATCACACCTGCATATCCCATTCCATCGGGAACCTCGAGATTACCTCTGTCTATATCCAGATCTGCTTCTGAACCTGTTTCAACGCTCATATAAGACTTTTCTCTTTTTTCCATATAATAAAGAAATGTCTGTAAAGCCTCCTGCGGATTGACATCTATATCCATTTCCTTAAGTTCCTTCATCATGTCTTTATTGACATATTCAATTGTCCTTCCACGCATGGAAGAAGCATTTTTCATGTTTTCCAAAGCTTTTTCCCTGTGATAGTAATAATACAGATATTCATTTGGAAGCATCTTTTGGTATCTTAGAAGCTCCGGGTCAAACATCTTAAATTCCTGAACTTCCTGCAGGAATTCATCATTATTCAATAGCTCTTCAATTATTTCTTTCCCATTTTCTTTTACACTTCTAACCCATGAAAGATGATTTAGTCCAAAGAGTTCAATATAAAGGTCTTTTTCTTTTACCCCCAAATGATTGGCCATCCTGAATTTCATACTGCTGGGAGCGTCGCAAATACCTATTACCTTGTCAAAGCCTTCGGATCTAAGTGCCTGAGTAACCAGACCTGATGGATTTGTAAAATTAAATATCCATGCATCAGGCGCAATTTCTTTAAACAGTTTACAGTACTCTATCAGCGTCGGAATCGTTCTGACAGCCATAGAAAACCCGCCAATGCCTGTTGTCTCCTGTCCTATTACCCCCATTTTTGTAGCAATCTCTTCATCAACAGTTCTGGAATGAGCTCCTCCCACTCGAAGAGTTGTTACTATATAATCCGCATCAGTAACAGCCTCCTCCGCAGCTGAAACAGCATGCACATTGAGGTCTTCATTTTTCCTGTCTACCACGTGCTTACATAATTTTTCTATAATCTCTAATTTTTCCATATTTATATCAAAAAGAGCTACTTCTTCTATGTTCAGCTTTTTATACCTGTCCAGCAATCCGTTGATAAAGATAACTGTTCTGACTCCTGCTCCCCCAATTACAGCGATTTTCATAACCTCTTTACGCCTCCTCTAAAAAATTTCGTTTTAAGTATTTTCAATTTCCCGAGTGTAAATCTTCAAAAATTCTTCTCTGTCCGGAAAATTTGTATTTCCGCCATATCCCGTAACACTCATTGCACCTGCAATATTCCCATACAAAAGACAATCCTCTAAAGATTTGTCTTCCAATATGCCGCATAGAAAACCTGCGTTAAAAGAATCTCCTGCTCCGGTAGTATCCACTGCTTCTACGCTTATTCCCTTTCTCTTTACGACTTCTTCTCCTCTACGTGCAATAGCTCCATTCTTGCCGCACTTTACCGCTATACACAGCCCTTCTCTTATAAAAGAGTCAATTGCTTCTTCTACGTTTTTCTTACGTGAGTAATGTAATATCTCAGTTTCATTCATAAACAGTACATCTATATATTCAAAAAGTTCTGTGATACCTTCATACCACAGACCGGAATCGTCCCATCCAAGATCAAAAGAAACCTTTACTCCTAAACTCTTTATCTTTTTCAAAAGCTCCAGATAAATATCATGTGCGTTTCCGTTATACCCGGTAACATGCATAAACCTTGCCCCTTTGGCATGGTCTAAAAAAGCATCCTTAAAATCTATTTCTGAATTGGTTCCCCTATAGGTAATAAATCCTCGGTCATTTCTGTCAGTAAAGCTCAAAGAAATTCCTGTTTTATTCTTATTACTAAAATGCAGGTGCTCTGTTCCAACACCTGCCTTCTTAAACTCGGAAATTATATATTCTCCGTACATATCCCGGTGAATTGTACCTTCAAAATCTACCGCTTTACCCAGCTTTGCAAGTCCAAGTGCAGTAAGAGCAGCTCCTCCGCCAATTGAGGTGTACATATTTTCAACCACCAGCTCCTGGCCGCCCTTTGGCATGGAACTCACATTTGGAATAAGTATATCTATATTCACATCGCCAAAAATATAAACATCTTTCATCGCATCTCCCTGCTCATTCTTTTACTGCTCCGAGCATAGCTCCCTGAGTAAAGTACTTTTGAATAAATGGATATATACAAAGAATCGGCACAGTAGTAATAACAACTGCTGCCATCTTGAGTGAATCAGACGTAACAGTATGAGCATTATGGGCAATCGCCTGTGCTACCGTTGTTACCTCCTGCTGAGACGCCATCGCTCTTGAAAGCATCTGCTGAAGCACTGTCTGAACAGGCCAAAGATCGCTTGTGCTCATATAGAACGCTCCTGCAAACCAGTCGTTCCAGTGATTAACTGCAGTATATAATCCAACTACTGCGATAACAGGCTTACTAAGCGGAATTATGATACTAAGATATGTCCTGAAATAACTGCATCCATCAAGCTGTGCTGACTCCACAAGGCTTTCCGGAAGTGATTCAAAAAATGATCTCATCATTATCAGATATGTAACCGATACAGTTCCCGGCAAAATATATACCCAGAACGTATTCAGGATATGAAGATTATTGTATTGGATATAAGTAGGAATCTGTCCTCCTGAAAAGAGCATACAAAAGGTTATAAGTATCGTAATGATTGCTCTGCCCGGAAGATTTTTTTCTCTTAGAGAAAAAGCAGCAAATGAAGTAACAATAAGGCTAAGAGTTGTTCCGCATACTGTTCTGGCAATCGAAATCCTATATGCCCTGATGATGCTTCCATTTTTGAAAACTTCATTATAGTTGCTAAAAGTGAGCATTCTTGGCCAAAAATATACACCGCCTTTGGCAGCATCTGCACCATCGTTAAATGACAGCGCAATTACATTAAGGCACGGAAGGATAATAGCCGCACAAATCATTATGACAATAGTATAAATAATCCATTTTACAATTTGATCTGATAATGAGTATTTTATTTGACTGTTATTCATAGGACATCTCTTTTAATTGTATTTTCCTCTGCCCCTATAACAGAGGCAGAGGAATAATGTTAGTTATTACTTATAGAAATTTACAGCGTCTTTGTTTCCGTCATATACGCTCTTTACATACTCTTCGAACTGAGCAAGTCCTGCAGCTTCCATCTGGCTCTTGAAAGAATCAAGAATCTTCTGTGCTGTAGCGTCGGAATCAGCATAAGCTGCCTGAACAAGTGTCTCTTTATAGTTAAGAAGTGACATCTGTGCCTTAACCTCTGTCATGCTCTCTGCATTGAGATAAGCTGTAGCATTAAGACCCTTTACAAGAGAATATGTAACAGGATATTCTTTTGCGATGCTTACTGCTGTATCAAATGTAGATGCACTTGATGATCCCGGTCTGCTCTCTCCAAATCTTTCTTTTGAATCAGTATCTGTCAGTACGAAATCAAAGAATACACAGCCTGATCCACCAAATCCAGCACCAATGCTGTTAACAAGCCATTCTGTATCGCCATTATCAAGATGCTGCTGAACTTCATCAGTAAGAACCGGCTTGCCATCTACCATGTTGTAGCTTACACCTTCAACACCATACTCACAAAGGAGCTGTCCTTCTTCTGTAGAAAGATAATCGAATAACTTAAAGATTTCTTCAGGATTTGAAGCTTCTGATGAAATTGCCCAACATCCGTAGCCGCCCTTACCACTTACAACTTTAGCCTGGCTTCCTGAAATGTCATTAAGTGGTCCAAGTGGAATCCAATCACCTGATTCATAGATGATGTCCTGATAGTTGTGGCAGTCAGCCATGATTGCTGAATTATGTGTTCTTGAAACTTCTTCTGCACGAGTTGAATCCATTGTAAAGAACTCAGGATTTATGAGGTCTTCTGCAAGAAGTTTTCTAAGGAAAGCAACCTTGTTCCATGCATACTCTGTCTCAATCTCATGCTTAACTGTTCCGTCATCAGCAAGGTTGTAGCCATCACTTACGCCCCAGTCATAGCCTCTTACAATGTAGTCAAGTGTATCTGTTGAGCCACCCCAGTATTTTGGTCCAAGTGGATAAACGGCATTTCCGTTATCATCCTTAAATCCGCCTTCTTTAATAGAAACTAAAAGGTTATAAAAATCATCCTGTGTTCTTATATTCTTTACATCTACATTAAGAGCCTCTGCGATACTCTTCTGAATCCACATTCCACCTACGTAGTCAGTATCAGGATCAAACTCTGTGGAACGATCTACTGCCGGTATAGCAAGATGCATAAGGTATGTTCCATCAAGATCTTCACGGAAGCAGATATTGTTGTAAGTATCATCAGGAAGATATCCTTTTTCCATGTATTTTGAGTACACCTTTGAATTCTTCATGTACTCAGTTACATCTGCAAACATTCCTTCCTTTGCAGCCTTAAGAAGAATCGGGAACTCTTTTCTTGTTGAGTTGTTCAAGTAGCAGACAATTACATCCGGGATGTTTCCTGCTGCAAGCTGTGAACTAAGGATTGCCGAGTCACTGTCACCTGGTGTGTACTGAACCTTAATGTCAATACCGGTTCTTTTCTTAATCTCCTGAAATACCGGAGAAGACGATGTATCCTCAGGAAGAGAATAACCGATATCATCTACATAGGCCTGAATCACAACGGTTCTGTCAGCTATGAAAGTATCATCTGTGCTTTCTGCTGCCGGAGTCTGTGATGCAGTTTCTTCTTTTGCGGTGGTAGTAGCAGCTTTTTCTGCCGTGTCAGCTTTAGTTGTGTCAGCAGAAGTTGAATTCCCCGCTCCGCCGCATCCTGCCATCGTTCCCATGACAAGTGTAACTGTCGTCGTGAGTGCCAATGCTCGTTTTAAAACTTTACTTTTCATATTGTCCTCCTTTAAAGAAAATATTTACCAGAGACTAATCTCTGTTACCTTTTTACATATCTTGTTTGCCGTTACAACAAGGATAAGTCCTACTATTCCCTGTATAAGTCCTATGGCAGTAGCATATCCGAACTGTCCGTTCAAAAGACCTACTCGTACAACGAATGTATCAAGGGTATCTGCCACATCCATATTTCCGGGTGTTCTGAGAAGGTAAATCTGTTCAAATCCAGTTGAAAGAAGTCCTCCTACTCCCATTATGAACAAAAGACCTATCGTACCTCTGATTCCGGGAAGTGTTATGTACCACATTTTCTTTAGCCTGTTGCATCCATCTATTTCCGCCGCCTCATAAAGTGAAGGATCAATTCCTGCTATGGCTGCCAAATACATAATTGAATCCCAGCCTATGTTTTTCCAGATGTCCATGCAGAACAGTATCTGAAAGAAATACTTGGCATTCATCAGAAAGAACGTACTTCCATCCCCTCCGAGAGATGCTATTACCTGATTCAGCACTCCGTTATTCGGAGCAAGTATCCTTTGGAGCATAGTCACAATAATTACCGATGAAAGGAAATGTGGTAAATATGTAATTGTCTGTGAGATTTTTTTGAATCTGTAATTTCGAATTTCATTAAGCATTAGCGCCAGTATGATAGCAAATGGAAATTCCAAAATACATTTGATAAATCCAACTATAAGAGTGTTACGTATAAGCCTTCCGCAATCATAGCTGGTAAAAAAGGTTTTGAAGTATCTAAAGCCTACCCAGTCACTACCATAGATACCTTTTCTAAAAGAATAATCCTTAAATGCCAGAACAATTCCTCCCATAGGAACGTAGCAAAACAGGATGTAGTAGACTATACATGGAACAAGCATTACATAAAGCGGCCAATATCTGATAAGCCTTTTATGCAGTGGCTTTTTTTCCACGTATTTTATATTAGAACCTTTATGCTTCCCCACTGTTTCCCCATCCTCTCTTAGAGCAAACACCGTTTCCACCGGTGTTCTACATACGTTAATACTACGAAATTCAAGAGAATGGGACAATGGAAAAAAATTCATTATTTAGTGGATATTTCTACGAACACAGGAAAATGATCTGAGATATATCCATCTTTTGTATCACTTCCCCATACTCCAACGTTTTTTAATATCCAATGCCCGGATCCAAAAATATAATCTATCTTTTCAGGATTATTAAGCTGCCCAAAATCATGGAAAGAGCCTTCTATCACTTTCGTAAAGTCGCATAGTTCTGCTACATCTTCAAGGTACTTTACTTCCGGGTCAGCAGGGAGAGCATTAAAGTCTCCCATTATAATAAATGGAGCATTAGGAAAAAGCTTTTCTTCAGAAGTTCTTTTTACTATCTGCTTAACTCCATGAAGTCTGGCCTTAGTTCCGATATGGTCAAGATGTGTGTTATAAATCCTAAAAATCTTTCCCTCTGAAATATCACTAAGTAAAGTCACCGTACAGGTTCTTGGACATTCACTCTGGTCTTCATATCTTGAGCCGGGAACATGTGGACTTGGAGACAGCCAAAAAGTATCCATCTGGATAAGATCATATTTTTCTCTTCTAAATGCTATTGCTGTAGCCTCATCTCCAAGGTCATCGTCTCTTCCGCATCCCACAACAACATAATCAGACAGCGCACTCTTTAACCAGCCAAGTGCATCTGGCAGCACTTCCTGAAAACCAATAACATCGGGCTGATTTTTTTCTATGGTTGTCTTTATCAGTTCTTTTCTGTTTTCAAATCTGTTTTCGAGATCATCCTCAAATTCTCTTCTGACATTAAAGGTTACTGCAATCATAACTCAGCACACTCCCATCCTCTAATCGTTCCCAGGTTTTAATATTCTTGCAATCATTCTCTGAAATCAGAATAATCCTTGCTCCGTGTCTGTATCCCTCGCAGCTGTAGGTGTTATATCCTGTAGCTCTTCCGTATCCCAAAATTACACTCTTGTACTTCCCAATATAGTTATTGATATGGTCATGCCCTGCAAATACAGCTCTTGTCACTCCATCGCCTGCCATAACTTCAGCAAGTCCACTGTTTACCGGACTGGCACAGACATCTTCATTTCTTTCACCTATATGATTTCCCTCAAAAGCTTCATTGTACTCCGGTAAGGGAATATGGAAAAAAGCAATCGCTCCTCCTTTTCCATGTAGTTCCTCTACCTTATCTTTATACCACTCAATCTGCGTCTCTTTGATATAGTCATAGTCTTCTTTTGTCGTCTGATTCAGATAGGTTCCTGAATCCAAAAGCATAAGACGCCAGACTATTTCTCCGCCAAAACCTGTTACATTTATTGTATGATTACCCGTTCCTGCACCGGCTTTTTTATCGTCATACGAAAGGCATCCCGGCAATTTAGATATAGCATCAAAAAGTTCTTCTTTGCTATGTCCGTCTTCATCGTCATGGTTTCCAAACACAAATGTCCATGGTATTCCTGACTCTGAAACTGCTCCAAAGGCTTTAGGTACCATCTCAAGATTCTTTTCACCGTAAACAGTATCTCCGGTTATAACTATGATATCCGGCTTTTCTTCATCTATAATTCTTTTTATGAGAAGGTCCGTCTTTTTATCCGATTCATTACCCTCAACATAATGAATATCTGTTAGCTGTAATATCTTGAAGGTACCATCTGCTCTAAATCTCATTGCCTGACTCTCCTGTATTGAAGCGGCGTCATTCCGGTTTCTTTTTTGAATAGTTTAAAGAAATACTGACTGTCATTGTATCCGATCAGTTCCGCTATTTCAGCTATACTGCGATCAGTCTCTGCCAGGTCCTTTTTTGCTTTCTCTAATCGGATTCTCTTCATATAAGAAATTGTTGATTCACCGGTCTGCTTCTTAAAAATTGTCGAGAAATAATTGGGACTCATATAATACTTTTCTGCAAGGTCGCTTACTGAAATATCCTCATTGAAATGTTCCTCAATAAACTTCTGCGCCATTATAATCTTGCTGTCAGCATCGGATTCAGGCACAACCTCGCCTTGCATTGCTTCAATTACAACTTTAATAAATCGTTGCCTTATCTCAGGAAGGGATTCCGTCTTGATGATTCTTGAAAAATTGTACATCTCATGCTCAATCTGTTTGGCGCTGTCATTAAAAGATATATTTAAAGTATGCAGTAATATATTAAGAACCTGTATCCACACAACTCCTATATAATTAATGCTGTTTTTGATTACTCTCTCATCCGAAAGCATACTGCCAATGATCGCTTCTACATTTCCAATATCATGAGACTGTGCATATCTCTTTAAAAGCGTAAGTTCTGAATTAGGGAACTCATCTGCTGTCAGAACAGGAATATCGTCAAAGTAAAACAGATTTCCGTTTCCATGTATTATTCTCTGAAGGAACGCCTCTCTTGCCTCCTGAAGACGCTCAAAACATAGCTTTTCTCTGATACTGCTGACGCCGATAGTCACTCCCATTTTGGCATATTTCCAAAGAGATGACTGAAGGTTCTCAAAAAGCTGCTCACTTCTGATCTTAAGAGCCTCTTCATCTTTTCCAAAAAAGATAGTATAAAGCTGCTTGTTGTCAGACATGTTATTGGCGATGATGCACTGGTTTTCTGAAAGCTCGGAGGTAATATTCTTGATTATAAACCTGATAAGATTAACATCCTGAAAATCCATATTTTTCTCACGATAACTGTTCATATCTATGCTTATTATTCCAACACAGTACAACCAGTTTTCAGAAAGAAATTTCGACAGCCTCTCCGATGACTGCATTATTTCTTTTACTTCGCTCTCGCTTTCAGTATTTAAAAGTTCATTTATTCTCTGCTCAAACTTAAGCTCTGCGTTTTCATTTTTGGATGCAATGGCCTTAATATCATCCTCATTGGCCTTTTTAGTCTTTGCAATGTTATCAAGGACCTGTTCCATCACATCTTTAAGCTTGTCATTGGCTATTGGTTTTAATATATATGCAGTAACGCCAAGTCTTATTGCTTCTTCTGCATACACAAAATCATCGTATCCACTGACTATGACAAACTGAACATTTTCATCCTGCTCCTTAATTCCGCGAATAAGCTGAAGTCCACTTACAGATGTCATTTTTATATCAGTTATAACAATATGTATCTCGCCTTTTTCATAGCTTTTAAGTGCCGCATCCCCATCATCTGCTTCTATGATCCTGTCAAACTTGTATCCCAGGTAATTTAATCTTGCTATTATTCCCTGTCTTATAAGTTCTTCATCGTCAACAACCATTAGACCCAAGCTCATACCGTCACGCTCCCTGCTCAATATATGGTAATCTGATTTCAAATCTGCTGCCCTTTTCAGGCATACTCTTTATCTCAATTCCGTATCTTTCCCCACAAGTAAGCTCTATTCGTTTATTAACATTTCTTATACCTATGCTTCCCGGCTTATCTGAAGTGGCATTTATATCTTTTTTGATATATTCGTTCATTTCATCCAGCTTTTCTTTATTCATGCCTACGCCATCATCCTCTACTGTTATCACCAGTTCATTTCCATTTTGCTGTGCGCTAATCTCAATATTTCCCGGCTTAGCATTCGGAATAACACCATGAATGATCGCATTTTCTACGATGGGCTGTAATATGAATCTGAGAATCTGGCAATTCATCAGCTCTTTGGGAATGCTGTAGTAAACATCAAACTTATCGCCGAATCTCGTTTTCTGGATAAAAACATAATTTTGAATGTGCTTTATTTCCTGACTTAACGGAACATAATTTCCATAGTTTTTTCCAAGGCTGTATCTAAATACTTCGCCCAGCTTTTCACAGATTTCGCAGATATCATAATTTCCTTTTACCGCACTCATTGAGCTTATGGATTCAAGAGTGTTATACAAAAAGTGCGGATTAATCTGCAGCTGAAGATTCTTTAACTCAAACTCTTTATTTATCAGCGTCTGGATATAATTCTTGTTGATAAGATTATTCAGCTCTTTTTGCATCTGCATGAAATCCTTATCCAGCTCTGCTATTTCATCATTGCCGCCTATAGCTTCCGACACCGAAAAGTCACCGTTTTCTATCTGTTTCATTTTGTTGACCAGAAGATTGATCCTTGAGCTAAACTTTTTGGCAAACACATAACTGAGCAATATGACCGCCAGAATAAGGGTCATAAATATAATGATGATCGGGATAATAACCTTAATTCTCTGATTTACATATGCTTTGTTATCAAAGACAAGGAAAACCTTATAATCTCCTGAATCAACCCTATCCATAAAAATGAGTCTGTCCTTAAATGCAGCAAGCTCTCCTTTGCCTATATCAAGTTCTGAAACAGATGCCAATAACTCATCCGCTCCTTCCCAGGTTTCATAGACAAGATTATCCGCGCTGTCCAAAACTATCACATCATAAATTGCATCTTCGTCAGAAATTCCGTTATTAGCATAGAAAAAATTTCTGGCATTGATATCTAGTTTGATATATCCGACCAGCATAGATTCCTGTGTTTTAGGGTCAACACTGATGATCTGTCTTACCATTGACAAGAGACATGTCTTTCCATTTGCTGTTCGGTAAAAGAACTTTGTTCCATCCTTAAGCCTTTCTTCCTGATACCAGCTTTCTATCTCTGCCTCTTTTATTGAAGTTACTCCTCTTCCAACAGCAGGAACATCTTCTACTACCGAGTAAATAATGCAGTTATAATAATCAAGGGTAGTATCTAGCTGAAGTATTTTTATCAGCTCAGTGGATATATCCTCTCCCAGAGTTATAGGATTATCTTTTTCTCCTCCTCCGGAAAGGTCCTCGATAATGTTGTTATCCACCGAAAGATGCTTTAGTCTTGCATCCGCCAAAGTAAATTTCTCATCTATGTCATACATATACTGAGTAACTACCTGCTCATAGGATGACATAGCAATTTCTCTAGACATGTTAAAAAACAATCTGAAAATTATAACTGCGCCAAGCGCTATTGGGATTATACTTATGATGAGTGAGTTCACAACAAGCTGCCTGAAAATGCTGTTTGTTGATACTCTATGCTTTATGGTCTTTACCACACTACTTCCCCTAGATCATTTCTATTTTTATTTCATTATCAATAAACTTGTATAGAATCTTTACTACTGTATTGTCCTTAGGAACAACGAATTTCTTTTTGTGTCTTGAGCCGCTTCTTGGGAATCTGTCATGGCAATATGTAGATGACAAAGTTCCATAGAGTGACACTGCAAAATCGTACTCTCCGGCATAAGGCATTATAAAGCTAAGGGAATATGTATTATCCCCAACATAATACATTCTGGTGATATCGCTATTTGAATCATTTTTTGCAGCACCAACATATGGCTGGAAGCTTCCATATAAAACTATTTTTTCAGGGAGCTTTAAACCGGTCTTTAAGTCAAACTGATCTGCTGCGCCATACCTGATAAGGTCTTCGGGATTGGACATTTCCTGTCTTAATCTTTCGTCTCCCTCATCCCAAAGTTCTTTTACCATATCCTCTTGTCCAAATCCCATAGGACATCTGTCGGATGCATTATTCATCTGATATTTAACCTGAACATCATATTCATCATTATCAGCTCTTTTTACTATCATCTTCGCGGAGCTGAGTCTTCTGGTAAAAGGTATTTCAAAGTATGCATTTTTATTATTGATAGCCACCCATTTATAGGTATATTCAAGAAACTTATTTCTTGAATCCATGTCCTGATGGGCAAACCATGCAATCTGATCATATCCCCACCAGTCCAGTTCAGCTCTTTCTTCCAACGATATAGCGGAGAAATCATCTATCATCTTCCCGCCCCAGTTGTCATATTCCATGAGATAAGGCATCGTCGCAGCGCTCCATCCGTTTGGATTAAGACCTCCCTCACTGAAGCCCTCTCTTACTAAAACCAGTTTATCCCCAGGTCTATCCTTTAAAGGGAAACGAGTAAAAGGCATTGCGTGATAATCAAACAAAAGCTTACCATCAACATTTATTCCATGAGTGTGCGCATCAAGCAAAACCTTATGCCTTCTAGCATTTTTCTCCCCATATTTTCGTATCATTTCAAAAAGATTGTAGGTCTCTTTGTAGCCGTGATCGTTGGCTGTGTATAAATGAATCTGCCCCATATGCAGAGCTTCATAACCACAGTCAATGTATCTTGATGCTCTATAGTAAAACCACAGCTTCGTTTCCAATCTTGTTATATCCGGTATTCCACCGTCTTCCCAGCAAAAATCTTCAGGCTCTTCAAGAAACACCATATCCTTTAGTTTAAAGCACCTTTTTTCAGGCTCTAATCCAAAAGCTTTAAATACATAATCCGGCACCGGTATCTTATCTACTTCAGCAAAAACCGCTTCAAACACGCAGCTTTGCATAATAATTTCCGGGTCCATATCATGAACTTTTTCCGCAAGCTTTCTGCTCATGTCAAAATGTCTGTCATCATCCATGATGACAAACCATATTCCCGAAGCTCTTCCAAGAAACTTAGCACCTATTTTTTTAATAACTCTGAGATCATCTTCCAATGAATCACTAAGATAAAGATCAGCAGCTGTATCAGCCCTGGACAGATAGTTTTCCAATACCTCTTTGGAAATTGTTTTATCACAAGAATACTCCCTCATACATCCCCCATTACAATATGATAAGCGGTGC
>JAEEGF010045832.1_pt1 | contig 15194 bp, 14 predicted proteins | sample 9134171 | NCBI WGS metagenome assembly JAEEGF01 (sample SAMN16246542, study PRJNA631951) | gut metagenome | biome: gut microbiome; feature: rumen; material: AP-attached | host: Bos | place: Iran: Karaj | collected 2018-10 | reverse complement strand
CTCGCTATCGTTGCTGATAAGAAGCAGAAGCTAGCCTTGCAGGTCATCAACCTCAATACCCTGATGGGCGACTGGGTGATGCCTGATCCTATCGACGGCAGTAACGAGGTAGGTATCCGTATCAAGGAGGGTGGCGTAGCCGAGAGCATCGACCAGAGCGTCATCATCTATCGCACTTGGCGTATCTTCAACGGTTACCTCGACATCCAACTGGTGCGCGAGGGTGGTGGCGACGAGCAGGAAGACAACCGTTATGAGATCCTGACGCTTGGTGCCGACACCTTGGCATACCGTACTGTTGGCAAGCCAAAGGACGAGACTGATACCTTCGAGTACAATCGTCACAAGCCCAAGCCAAAGGTTGATCTCAAAGGACTGGAGCTCGAGGATACTAACGACGAATTTAATAAGATCTAATCCGTTTGGAACCGTTCAGAGTACATATATTAGGGTGTGGAAGTGCGCTTCCCACCCTTCGCCATCATGCTTCTTCCCAGGTGGTGGAGGTGCGCGACAAGGTGCTGATGCTCGACTGTGCCGAGGGCACTCAGATGCAGTTGCGCCGCTGTCGTGTGCGCTTCACGAAGCTCAGTCACGTCTTCATCACCCATCTGCATGGCGACCACTGTTTCGGCCTCATTGGCATGATCTCCACTTTCGGACTTCTGGGGCGCACAGCCCGTCTCCACGTCCATGCCCCTCAGGCACTGGGCCCCGAGTTGGAGCGCCAGATACAGTTCTTTACCCACGACCTCGACTTCGAAGTCGTCTTCCATCCTGTTGACACCACTGTCCGTCAGGTTGTTTACGACGATCGCAGCATCCAGGTCGAGAGTATCCCGCTCGAGCACCGTGTGCCCTGTTGTGGTTATCTGATTCAGGAGAAGCCCACGTTGCCCCATATCCGTCGCGACGTGATTGATGCCTACGGTGTTCCTCTCAGTCAGGTGGGTAATATCAAGAATGGTGCCGACTTTGTAATGCCTGATGGCGAGGTGATACCCAACGGCCGTCTGGTTGTGCCTGCCGATGCTCCCCGTAGTTATGCCTACATCAGCGATACCCGCTATATGCCTGGTCTCGCCAGTCAGCTCAAGGGCGTGAACGTCCTCTATCACGAGAGCACCTATGGCGACGACCATCTGCCGCAGTCGGAGAAGTATTTCCACTCTACAGCGCGACAGGCGGCAACGGTGGCCTGCGATGCTGGGGTAGGGCGCCTGCTGTTAGGCCATTACAGTTCCCGCTACGAAGACGAGCGCGTGCTGCTCAACGAGGCTCAAGAGGTGTTCTCCAACGTGAGTTTGACCAACGAAATGGACGTTTTCGAGCTCTGAACGCCTCCAAAGTGAAGATTTTTGCCTTAAAATTTGGCTTTTTCCGAATAAATCCCTATCTTTGCCCCGATAAAAACGTATAAGTGATGAGAAAGCTAATCATGATTTGTGCCATTCTGGCCCTCTCGATGTCGGTACCAGTAACCACCTGGGCCGAGGTCTCCGTCACCTATACCCAAGGCTACCTCTATGTCAACGATGCAGAAGGCAAGACCCTCGAAATCGTGTCGCTCACAGGCCGTAAGGTGATGGAGGAGCAGATCAATAGTCCAGCACAGAAAATCGAATTAAGCATTCCCAAAGGCTGTTATATCGTGAAGGTAGGCTCAGTGGTACGTAAGATTTCCGTGCGATAACCGTCACGACAGATTCCATATCAGAGACCTTGACAGACGAACGCGAACTTTCCGCTCAGCTTCTGAATCCCAAGACACAGCGTAGTGCCTTCGGTGAGGTGGTGCGCCAATACAGCGAACAGTTGTATTGGCAGATACGCCGTATCGTCCTGACGCACGATGATGCCAACGATGTGCTTCAGAACACATTCCTCAAGGCCTGGAACGGACTCGACGGCTTCCATGCCGACTCGAAGGTGCTCACCTGGCTCTCGCGCATTGCCATCAACGAGAGTCTCGACTTCCTCCGCCGCAATAAGCATCTGACAGTCAGTTCCGACGATGATATGACCATCGCCAACACCCTGATGGCCGACGACTATTTCGACGGTACAGAGACAGAGGCGATGCTGCAGCAGGCCATTGCCTCGCTGCCCGATGTGCAGCGCACGGTGTTCCAGTTGCGCTACTTCGAGGAGATGAAATACAGCGATATGAGCCAACTGCTCAACACCAGCGAAGGTGCCCTGAAAGCCTCCTATCATCTGGCGGTGAAGAAAATTTCAGAATTTTTTAAGTCTCGCGATTAAACTTTTTGGATATTAATACGTCATAAATACGATGAACGAAGAAAAGTACATACAAGAGAGAGTAGGGAATAGGAATCCGTTCCGCGTTCCCGAAGGTTATTTCGACCATCTTGCCGATCAGGTGATGGCCACTCTGCCCGAGCGTGAGCCCCGTGCTCGTCGCGTCTGGCTGCGCCCTCTGCGCTATGCTGCAGCCGCTGTGTGCGTCTTCGCCTTAGGTGCCTTGTCGTGGATGGCTCTCTCCCCCGATACCCCTCAGTTGCAGGCTGAGGCTGTTCAGCAGGAGGTGACAGAAGAGACGTTCGACGAGGCTGCCGATTACATGATGATCGACAATTACGACATCTATGCATGTCTGTCTGACGAATAAAAACAATTTGATAAGATGAAGAGATTGTTGCTGACTTTAAGTGCTGTATGGCTCCTGAGCGTCTCACTTCTTGCTACAGAGCCCCAGAAATTCTCGCCTGAGAAATTCCAGGCCGACCTCGAGCAGTTTATCACCCAGGAGGCAGGGCTCACGTCCGAGGAGAGCACTAAGTTCTTCCCTCTCTATCGTGAGATGCAGCAGAAACAGCGTGTCATCTACAAGCAGATGAAAGAGTTGGGCAAGAACAAACCCTCTGACGAGGCCTCTTGTCGTAAGGCCGTCGAGAGGCGCGATGAACTCGAACTCGAGCAGATCCGTCTTCATCAGAATTACCACAAGCAGTTCCTTCGTGTGATTCCCGCCTCGAAGGTCTATGAGGTCCTTCGTGCCGAGGCCCGTTTCCATCGCCGTGCCTTCAAGAACTGGGGTAATCCGCCCCACAAGCATCAGCCCCGCAAGTAATCCGTAAGCCTTACGAGTTGAGTTTTGATCCTTCGATCAGTTTAGGACAGAGGGGTGCGAGTTCGCACTTCTCGCAGTGCGGTTTGCGCGAGGTGCAGACGTAGCGGCCGTGAAGCAGCAGCCAGTGGTGGGCGTTGGGGATATCCTGTGGCGGGATATGCCGCGTGAGTGCCTGCTCCACTTTGAAAGGCGTGTTGTCGCGCTTGCTGACCAGTCCGAGTCTGTGGGCCACGCGATAGACGTGGGTATCGACGGCAAGGGTGGATTTCCCAAAGGCGACGCTCTGGATAACGTTGGCGGTCTTACGGCCTACACCAGGCAAGTCGAGTAGGGCATTCATGTCTGAGGGCACCTCGCCTGCGTGATGCTCAACCAGAGCCCGCGCCATCTTCACCAGATGATCGGCCTTGGCGTTAGGATAGGAGACGCTGCTGATATATTCGAACACCTCATCGGGTTCAGCCTGAGCCATCGACTGGGCATCGGGGTAGCGACGGAACAGTTCAGGGGTGACCTGGTTGATGCGCTTGTCTGTACACTGTGCACTCAGGATGACTGCCACCAGCAGTTGGAACACGCTGCCAAACTCGAGTTCAGTGGTCACCTCGGGCATCTGCGACCTGAAGTGGTCCAGTATTTTCACATATCTTTCTTCTTTCTTCATATTCCTGCCATATATGTGCTGCAAAAGTAACTAAATATTTGGTCATTTGCAAATGTTTTCGTAACTTTGTGCCCACAAAATTGCTAAGAACTATTATCAATAAATTTATGAGAAAACTACTGTTATTTTTCACTTGCATGGCAGCACTCTCCGTGTATGCCGCAGACATGACACCAGTGTGGCGCGATCCCAGCGTGAACCAGCAGAACCGCGAGCCACGCAGGGCTCATTTCTTCGCCTTCGAGAATGCAGAGAAGGCCCGTGGCGACAAGTCGGCCTCTGAGCGCTATCTCTCGATGGAGGGGATGTGGAAATTCCATTTCGTGAAAGACCATCAGAACGCACCTAAGGACTTCTTCGCCCTGAAGTACGACGACTCCAAGTGGGTGGATTTCCCCGTGCCCGGACTCTTCGAGATCAACGGCTATGGCGACAAGACCTACAAGAACATGGGCTATGCCTGGTGTACCACCTTTGAGAACAATCCGCCCTATATCGGCGAGACCAACAACTATACTGGCTCTTATCGCCGCACCTTCGACCTGCCCGCCAACTGGAAAGGTCAGGAGGTGTTCTTCCATGTAGGCTCGGCTACGAGCAACCTCGCTGTCTGGGTGAACGGCAAGTATGTGGGCTATTCAGAAGACTCGAAAGTGGCTGCTGAGTTTAACATCACCAAGTATCTGAAGGCAGGCAAGAACCTGATTGCGATGCAGGTGATGCGCTGGTGCGACGGCAGTTATCTGGAGGATCAGGACTTCTGGCGCTTTACGGGCATCGCTCGCGAGGTGTATCTCTATGCCACGCCGAGGGTCCACATCCAGGATATCTTCATCGGACAGGACTATCAAGGCGGCAAGGGTCTGCTTGCCGTTGATGTGAAGGTGGCAGGCAAGGCCGAGGTCGAGGCTACCCTCTACGATGCTGAGGGCAACGCTGTGGCTCAGGGACTCAACGCTACCGTGGAACAGGCCAAGGCCTGGACGGCAGAGACACCTTATTTATATATGCTGGAGCTTCAGCTGAAGCAGGGCGACAAGGTACTCGAGGTGGTGCGCAAGCAGGTGGGCTTCCGTCATATCGAGATTGCCGGCGGACAACTGCTCATCAACGGCCAGCCTATCCTGATCAAGGGTGCCGACCGTCATGAGCTCGATCCCGATGGTGGCTACATCGTATCCGTGGAGCGCATGATTCAGGATATCAAGATCATGAAGCAGTTGAACATCAATGCCGTGCGTACCTGTCACTATCCCGACGATCCGCGCTGGTACGACCTCTGCGACCAGTATGGTATCTACCTGACGGCAGAGTCGAACCTTGAGAGTCACGGCATGGGCTATCGTGAGAAGACGCTGGCCAAGAACGCCGCTTTCGAGAAGATGCACATCGAGCGCCAGGAGGGCAACATGATCACCTACAAGAATCATCCCTCGATCATCGTGTGGTCGCTGGGCAACGAGGCGGGCTACGGTCCTAACTTCGAGAAGGCCTACGACTGGGTGAAGGCTTACGACAAGACGCGCCCTTGCCAGTTCGAGCAGGCCCGTCACGACGGAAAGACCGATATCTTCTGCCCCATGTACCTCGGCTATGAAGACTGCGTGAAATATGCCCAGGGCGACAATCCCCGTCCGCTCATTCAGTGTGAGTATGCCCACGCCATGGGTAACTCGATGGGTGGCTTCAAGGAGTACTGGGACATCATCCGCAAGTATCCCAAGTATCAGGGAGGCTACATCTGGGACTTCGTCGATCAGGGTATGCGCGACAAGAGCAAGACGACGGGCAAGGAGATCTTCACCTATGGTGGCGACTACGGCCGCTATCCCGCCAGCGACTATAACTTCAACTGTAACGGTATCATCGCCCCTGATCGTCGCCTCAACCCGCACGCCTACGAGGTGGGCTACTACTATCAGAACGTTTGGATCGAGGACAAGGGACTGAAGGACGGTAAGATAGAAATCTATAACGAGAACTTCTTCAAGAACCTCGACGACCTCGAACTCGAGTGGTTTGTTGGCGGCGTATCGGGCAAGCATCATCACGACGGCCAGCGTCCTGAGGGCATGACCTTCGGACATGGCGGCAAGGCCGATGTCAACGGCATCGCTCCGCAGCAGCGTAAGACGATCACCATCGACGCCCTGAAACAGGTGGCCCAAAAGGTGCTCAGTCATCACGGCGATCAGGAGATCTTCGTTGTGTTCCAGTTCAAGACGCGTGAGGCTCAGCCGCTCATTGAGAAAGGTCAGGTGGTGGCACGTCAGCAGTTCGTGCTCAATCCTTATCAGTTCCCTGAGATCGAGGCCAAAGAGACCACACTCACGAAGGAGGAGACCAACAGTTACGTGAAATTCGACGCTGCTGGCACCACGCTGACCATCGGCAAGTGGAGCGGACTCATCGACTACCTCGATGTCGATGGCGAACCCATGCTTCTGGACCGCTGCTCGCTGACGCCTGAGTTCTGGCGCGCGCCAACAGATAATGACTACGGTGCACGACTGCAGCAGCGCTTTGCTGCCTGGAAGGATCCCGAGATGAAACTCAAGGAGTTCGAGACCAAAGCCAACGGTGCCGTTGCTAAGTTCGAGATGCCGGGTGTGAAGGCGACGCTGGAGCTGACCTATACGCTGACCGCTGATGGCGAGGTAATCGTCAGTCAGGAACTCGATGCCGAGAAGGGTGCAGAGGTGAGCCCCATGTTCCGCTATGGCATGCAGCTGCAGATGCCGCAGCAGTATCAGACAGTGAAGTACTATGGCCGTGGACCAGTCGAGAACTACTGCGACCGCAACTCATCCGAGTTTATCGGCTGCTATGAGAACAGCGTGGCTCGCGAGTATTTCCCCTATGTACGTCCTCAGGAGTCGGGCAACCATACAGATGTGCGCTGGTTCTGCGTGCTCAATGCTGCAGGCAAGGGCCTCGAGTTCTATGCAGGTGCCCCGATAGAGGCCAGTGCGCTCAACTACCTCGTAGAGGATCTCGACGACGGTGTGACGAAGGATAAGAAGATTGGCCGTCATTCAGGCGATCTCGTAGAGCGCCCGCTTACTCAGGTTCACATCCAGCAGCGCCAGATGGGACTCGGCTGCGTCAACTCATGGGGTGCATGGCCGCGCCAGGAATATCTGCTGCCTTATCAGGACTACGACTTCACGTTCGTCATCAAACCAGTTAGATAGAACTTTCCACATTTTCGTGGCAAAATGAAACCACTTGCGGTTGACTTTAGTCAAAAAGTAGGCCGTGAGTGGTTATTTTTTGAATTTTTAGCCAAATTTAGTTGGATGGTAACTGATAAATGCTTAACTTTGCACTCGCAATATGATATTTTAAGGTAAAAGAGATGAAGATGATGAACACAACAAAGAAATTACTGCTGGTTGGCATGCTGATGCTGACTGGTACGACTCTGTTTGCAGAGGAAGCGCAAGTCACCAACGAGGTTGACACCACATACATCAAGCTCGACGAGAATCTGGAGCCCATCAACTATGTGAACTGGACCAAGGACGATCTCGAGGCTGCAGTCGGTGAACTGGAGACGATACTTGAGACGGAAGCCTTCCAGCTCTATGCCGCTGGCGACTATACCTACAAGATTGAGGGCGGTCTCGTCACCTCAATGGCCATCCAGATTGAGGATGCCAACAACGATAAGATCGTTTACAACAAGATTCTCAACGCTCTGGCCAAGAGCAACTCGGTTAAGGATACCCACAATACGGGCGGTAACTATTACCAGTATGCCAACTTCCAGGTGCAGTTCGACGACTTCGAGGGTTACGAGAAACTGACTTTCTCAGTCATCCCCGTGGAATAATCAGAATCACCCTTCAAAAGCTTATATAGAGAGTCTGCTCGTCAGCAGGCTCTTTTTCTTTTGGTGTCTGCTCTCGAAATAAACCAGGGGGCTGGTCTCGCCTTGTCGGGGTCTGGTCTCGAAATAAAGTTTTCCCCGAAAACTTCTACTTTCGGGACCTGACCCCCAGCCTTCGCAGGATGTTAGTAATAATTTTTAGTAGATCTCTCGCTGGTCGTTGCAGAGCACCTCTTCAGCGCCTATTAATCGAAAAACTTGCTACTATTAATGCGCGCAATTTCTAGATTTAATCCTCGCAATTTTTTCTCCTTAATGGCCACCGTTTCGGTATCTCTTATCGACAGTGCAAAGGTACAAATAATTCATAAATCCTCCAAGCCTTTTTCGAATTTGTTTCTGATTTATTTCAAATGTTAAAATGACGGAGCAGCGAGAACAGAATCCAAGCTTATCCGTTTACCCGTTTATCCGTTTACCCGTTACATTAGCAAAATCCATGTGTAACGGTTAAATCTCTTCTATATATTATATAATTATTATATATTATAATATATAATAATTTAATATAGATATATACTATCACCCAACACCAAACGCAAATACCAAATGAAACGGCTAAACGCCTAAATGTAGGTAATAATTTGGCGAAGTCGGAAAAATCACCTACCTTTGCACAACAATCAGAATGAATACATTATGAAACCAGCAAGGATTTTCCAACAATACATCTGGCTCGTCAACAAGTTGAGCCAGTACAAGCGACTGTCGCTCGAGGAACTCAACAACCTTTGGCTGAAAGATGAGGTCATCGGCGGGAGTCCGCTCAACCGCAATTCATTCATTCGCCATAAGGATGCCATCCTCAATATGTTCGGCATTATCATCGAGTGCGATAGGGAACATGGCTACAAATACTATATTGCCAATCCAGAAGTGCTCAAAGACGACGCTATCGAACGCTGGATGCTCTCCACGCTGACGGTGAACACGGCACTCTCCGACAGCTCCTCACTGAGCGACCGCATCCTGCTGGAAGACGTGCCCGCTGGTGAGCAATACCTTCAGACAATCATCCAGGCGCTCAGGATCAACCGTCGCCTGGTCATCACCTACCAGCGTTTCGGATGCGAGAGCTACGAGAAGACCGTCTCGCCCTATTCGCTCAAGCTGTTTCAGCGCCGATGGTATCTGCTGACATTCACGGGCAGGCATTATGCCACCTATTCGCTCGACCGTATGCTGTCTGTGGAACTCTCCGACGAGACTTTCGAACTGCCTGCCGACTTCTCGGCTGATGAGTATTTCTCTGAATATTATGGTGTGCTGACTGACGAGACCCCGATTCAGCATGTGGTGATCAGGGCATACGACAAGACGCCCAACTACCTGCGTACGCTCCCCCTGCACCGCTCCCAGCGTGAGCTCGAATCGACAGACCAATACACGGAGTTCAGCTACGATATCCGCCCCACGACTGATTTCCTTGGCCAGCTGCAGTCTCATGGCGATGGCATCGAGGTGGTCAGCCCTCCCGAACTCCGCCAGAAGATGAAGGACATGGTAGCCCGAAATCTTAAAAGATATTAAATCCTTACGGGGTGTTGCACGTTTTGCAACACCCCCTCTTCTATATTTGCAGCCGATAACTCACATGTTTAATCTAAAAATAGAAAGTTATGGAAGCAAAGAAATTGTATTTTATGGATTGCCATTTGGCTGGTAGAATGTATCACGATGCTGATGAAGTGTGGGATGACCTGAAGGTAGGTACCATCTTGAAACTAGAACGTGATATAGACAATCGTCATGACGGAAACGCAGTGATGGTGATCTATGAGAAGGATGGTGAAGAGTATAAGATTGGCTACATTCCTCGTGGTGAAAATGAGACGTTGGCCAACTTTCTTGAAATGGGCTGGAACAACATCTTCGAGTGCCGCATCTGCAAAATCAACGAAGAGACGCACCCTGAGAAGCAGATACATCTAACGATAAAGATTAGGCGAAACGTGAGCCTCTTGGGAGAAGTTAAAAAGTAAGCGAAAGATTATAGATAATTAATACGTTCCCATTAGAAACATCCAAGCAGTCTGTATGGTTTGCTAGAATGATGAAAGAAAAAAACAGAAATGTTTGAATCTGAGAAATAATTACAATTTTTATAGCAGCCCCCAAGAGTGATGAATAGCGAATTGAATATCGAAAGTCTGCGCTCGATGATTGCTCGCTGTGAATGGACGTTCGCAAAGTCGATGCCATTTGCACCACATGAGTATATCGTGAAGGAAAAATGTCCATTGACAACGGACGAATTTGAGTATTTCGTCAATATGCAGCGCGAACATGGCGTGAAGGAACGTTGGGGTAAGTATAACAATCCCTACCTCTACATCGATGACTACAAGTACTGGACAATGGGCGCTCCCATAGATAAAACAATTATTATTAATCGCGCCAAAGCGAGCGCTGTCAATGACGTTCATCAGTTATATGAAGGAATAAACAAAGGTGATACGACTATGAGTTATGTTGTTGAATATATACACAAGCAATTGGGCCTAAAGAACAATAACAAAGCCTTTAACATCGAGCTGATAAATGGCAGGCTCAAAGAGATCACAGATTGCGTAGGCCATTTGGAACACATCAGAAACAACTATGCTTACGAGGTGATGCAAGAGTGGAGTTATCGCCTTTCTGCTGATTTCCCTGAGTGTAAGAAGGTTGAATTTGTCAAGCCTGAATACATTATCAACACAGGTATTACCATTCCCTTTGAAGGTGTTCCTGATGCCGTTGCCATTCGCATTCAATTTGAGAATGGGAAATTATATTATGGTCTCACTTGTATGCCTGCGATGAAGGAGAAACGTGCAGAATTACAGGAGGCGATGAGTTTCATCAACGCCAATGACAGCTTCATCAAAGGTAGCGACTGGCTGTACTTCAAGTACACGTCGTTAAAGAATGGGTATGAGGAATTGAAGAAGTTGATAGAAAGGCTTTTAAATAACTAAAAAATCAAGGATTCTACATAAGGAAGTTCTTGTTCCAGCACGAGGGGGAACGAATCCGGGCTCGTCTTAGCTAGCGGTGGATGATTAAAATGTTGCGAAGATATACGTTATATATGAATAATCAAAAGATTCTGAATGGAAGTTCTTATTATCCCAAAGTTTTTTTGTACTTTTGCAATCAAATTGTTAATGACTAAAGACCGTTTATGATAGAAAGTAATATACAATTGGAAGAAAGATTGGTAGGAAAATTAGAAGGAGAATTCTACGTTCCTTCCTATCAACGGGGGTATCGCTGGGACGAAAGTCAAGTGAAAGCCTTACTTGACGACGTATATGATAATGGTGAGAAATCCTACTGGCTTCAACCTATTGTCGTTAGGAAAGGTGATGACGGCAGATATGAACTGATAGACGGACAACAACGGCTAACGACATTGTATATCATTTATAAGTTCATGACTAACAGGTGGCCAGACTACATCGAAAATGTCAATTATTCGCTTTGTTATGAGACGAGACAGGAAAATGAATATTTCTTCAACAACATAGAGAATGAAGAAATTGCAAATTCCAACATTGATTTCTATTTTATCCATCAGGCATACAAAACTGTAGAAAAATGGTTCGCTATAGATAGAGGGAAGAAACCTCTACATGTTGCAGGAAAGTTATCAGAATTCTTTGATAACAATGTTAAGGTCATTTGGTATGAGATGAAATCTGGTTCTGAGGCTGATGCCATTTCGCTTTTCACTCGTCTGAACATTGGGCGCATACCTTTGACAAATGCAGAGCTTGTGAAAGCACTGTTCCTGTGCAAGTCAGAACAAGTAACGAAAAGCAAACAGATGGAGATTGCTTTGCAGTGGGATACCATAGAACGTGAGATGCATGATGAGGACTTGTGGTATTTCCTGACCAAAAAAAAGGCAGAGACCTATGCCACAAGGATAGAACTGCTCTTCGACTTTATGGCAGGAAAGGACGATGATGAACGTGATCAGTTTTTTACCTTTCTGCATTTCAATAAGCAAAGAGAAAAACTTCTTGATTTGTGGGACGAGATTCTACGCTATTATTATCGATTGAAGGAATGTTTAAGAATGATAGGTTGTACCATAAGATAGGCTATCTCATAGCGACTGGTACCTCTACAATAGACGTTCTGATGAATGATACAAAGGAGCTGAAGAAATCGGCAATGGATACCCTCCTCGATGAAAAGATTCGCCAAAGTATCGACAGCAACAAACCTTATAGTGAATTGAACTATAACAACGATTCTGGTATCATCACCAATATCCTATTGCTGTTCAATGTTATTTCATTGCAGCAAAACGGATCAGGAGCAAGATTTCCTTTCAAGGAGTTTAATAACGAGTCATGGAGCCTTGAGCATATTCATGCCCAACACTCGCTGAAACTCAATACTCAGGAGAAATGGAAGGAATGGCTGAGATTACACATTGACTCTGTCAAAAAGTTGGATGGGACAGAGAACTTGTTGGTCGAAATGAATGAAGCAATAGACAATGAACGTCTTACTGACGTTAAATTTAACGAACTGGCAGACAAGATTACTACACTCTTCTCAGAACAGGGTGACACAGAATATGTGCATTCCATCTCGAACATGGCCCTGCTGCAATGTTCGAAGAACGCTGCACTCAGCAATGCCCTCTTTGATGCAAAGTGTAGGATGATTAGGAAAATGGATGCCAATGGTCAATTTATTCCCTATTGCACTAAAATGGTATTTATGAAGTACTATTCTTCTGATAAGCAAAACAGCATCAGTCTCAATTTCTGGGGACAGAAAGACCGTGAGGCTTATGTTGCCAAGATGAATGAAGTGTTGAAAGATTATTTGAAAGAACCCATAGGCTATGGTAGTGAACAAAGCAGATAACTTCCGCAGTATTTTTAACTGTAAGGATGACGAGATAGAAGTGAAGGGAATCACCATCCCTATCGTTCAGCGTGACTATGCACAAGGTCGCACAACAGCAGAAGTCAACAGAATAAGAAGTCGATTTCTGCAAGTCCTTTTCGATGCACTTGTTAATGGTAAGCATACCACACTCGACTTTATCTATGGTAATGTTGAAAATGGACAACTGATTCCACTTGACGGTCAGCAGCGTCTGACCACTTTGTTCCTTTTACATTATTATATTGCTCGCCATGAGAGTATTACGGAAGACGAGTTGGGCTTTCTGCAAGGATTTACTTATGAGACTCGTGTTAGCAGTCGTGAATTCTGCCAACATATAGTGAGGTATGTACCAGACTTTACACAGGATAATTTATCAAAACAAATTCAAGATGAAGCATGGTTCCTGTTGGAATGGGAATCTGATCCAACTGTCAAGGCTATGCTGGTGATGCTTGACGCTATCCATTCTCTATTCAAGGAGACAGAAGGGCTTTGGCCTCATTTGATGAGTGATGCTATTACGTTTTATTTCTTACCGTTAGGAATGGGTGAGAATGATATAAATATGACAGATGAACTTTATATCAAAATGAATTCACGTGGCAAGCCCCTCACCAATTTTGAACACTTCAAAGCAGAGTTGGAATTGCAGATGAAGGAAGTGGACGAGAAAACTGCAAAAAGAATCATTAGGAAGATAGATAGGGAATGGTCAGACTTGTTATGGCCCTATAGAAATAGTGAAACCGGTAATCATCAGTCAGATACTGTTACTGATGATGAGTTCTTACGCTATATCCATTTTGTAAGCGACCTTATAAGTTATCAAAATAATGAGGCTGAGATAAAGGATGAGTTTGACATCATCGAAAGTCAATTTTCAAAGGCCAACCCCAAGGCTTTGGATAATATAAAGAAACTGGAAAGCCTGTTCGATATATGGACTACTATTCCCAACATTGATGCGTTTTTCAATGATTACTTCTCTGTTGCAGAGTATCAGCCCAATAAAACGAAGATTGAAAAACAGCCTAATTTATTTTGGGATTGTTGCGCACATTATGGTGTTATTATTGGTAAGCGACCTCAGTTCCCATTGGGAAGGTTTATCCTACTGTATTGCTTCATTCTAAAGTTGGAGTACCCAGAAATATCTGATGCTGATTTCCGTCGAAGACTGCGTATTGTCAATAACCTAGTAAACAATTCTGTCAACACATTGCGTTCTGACTTCATGAAAGAATTGCTGTCCCAAGTCAATAAGATTATTCTTATGGGCATTGTGGAGCAAGTGGACGAAGGAAGGGCTAGATTCCAGTCGAAGCAGATGGATGAAGAGCGTCTGAAACTGCAATGGACTCAGGACCATCCAGAAATGGCAGAGACATTGTTCCGTCTCGAAGACCATCCATATTTGAATGGTTACATTAAGGCGATAGGATTGGAACATGTAGATTGGTGTGACCGTTTCTATAGCTTATTCAATTGCAACAACCATAGTGTGAATAAGGCGTTGCTCGCCACAGGCGATTATTTTGAGAAGGACGCTTGGCGCTATCAAATAGGAATTGGTGATTTCGTTGTAAATAGAAACGTGAAGGATCGCATGTGGCTGGAATTATTCAGCCCTGTTCGCTTGGAAGACAGCTTATGTGATGTATTGCAGCAACTTTTATCGCGAAGAGAAACGTTTGATGATGACTACTTGAACGAATTGGTTACGGAATATCTAAAAGAAGCCAAAGAGTATCCATTACGCTACTACATTGTCAAATACGATTCGATGCGTACTAATAGGGATGGCCGCTATAACAACTATGGTAAGTACTATTGGCGACATCATAATGACTGGCCAAAGAAAGACGAAGATAAGCAAAGAGAACTGCGCCTAAAAGACTATAACGTCATTCTAATGACCACAGAATGGAGTACTGGCGGCTACAACCATGATGTGTTCTTGAAGACTCTTTACGACTTAGCTGGTGGAGAAAGTGCTGGTTTAGTTCTTGACAATTACTCATACTCACGTTATAACGAATCTATCGACGGCCATAAAGGCAAAGACAAACTCAGGATGAGTAATGGAAACTACCTGACACTAGCAGACAATGTGTACAAAATATTTGATGAGAATAATGAATTGCTGGATAGCCATCAAATTGTTCAAGATGATGCTGGCATTGACATCGAGGAGCGTGTGGAAATTGGAACGCAAATGATAAAGAAGTGGATTTAATGACACTCATTGAAATCATCAATTCCTTTGTTGCTGAGAAGTTAGATGGTGACATCCAACGTTTGGCAGACTTTCCTTTGGGTTACCTTCTGGCGAGGTGGATATACGAATCGCGAACGTTTCATCACAGAATGCCACCGCTATATCGATTTCAGCACAAAGATTATTAGAGACAGAGCAAGAAGGATGATAGAAAAATAGCAACAAAATGAAGCCAGCTAAAATTTTCCAACAGTATATTTGGATCGTGAATACGCTGCGGCAATACAAGAAGTTGTCGCTTGAGCAGCTTAACGAGCTATGGGTGAAAGATGAGGTGATTGGTGGTGAGCCTCTGAACCGCAAATCGTTCTTGCGGCATAAGGATGCCATTCTCAATATGTTTGGCATCATCATCGAGTGCGATCTG
>JAEEGF012399140.1_pt1 | contig 15195 bp, 8 predicted proteins | sample 9134171 | NCBI WGS metagenome assembly JAEEGF01 (sample SAMN16246542, study PRJNA631951) | gut metagenome | biome: gut microbiome; feature: rumen; material: AP-attached | host: Bos | place: Iran: Karaj | collected 2018-10 | reverse complement strand
GTCAAAAGTGTCAACCAAAGAAGGAGTAAACCACAAACTGACAACCTGCATTAGGAATAAAGAAAATGAAGTGTAAACCTATTTAGTTTTAACAAACAAAACTGTCAACCAAAATCAGTACAGGGCAGCTCCCAACATTCTTTTGCGGCTTTTCCATTTTCATTTTGTCATCTTTTCATTTTCATTTTTCATTTTTCATCTTTCATTTTTCATCTTCATACGTCATTTCCAGCCGCAGGCTGATCCTTGCTCAGCACGCTTCGCGTGCCTGGTACAGAAGTCGGCTACGCCGAGAAATTAATCAAAAATTAGTTACAAAAATTATTCAAAATTCAGCCATTGGTCGCAGTTTTAAAACATCATTCTTTCCTTTTTTCTCCCTTTTTGTGAAACGCTTGCGTTTTTTTGCTTCTTTTTCTTAACGCCTTGAATGTCAATTATTTACTTTTTTCTTCCTTTTTTATTTTATTATTCTATGCCCCTCCCATGCATATTTCAAATAAGAAGAAAAATAAAAAAGGCTGAAAAAGAAAAAGTGCCAAGGCACTCACAAAAAGGGTAAAAAAGTCCATAGGACAGTCTCCAGGACCATAGATTCTATAGGACAGTCTCCAGGACCATGGTGAAGGCATGAGGAGCACTCATCGGGGATGATTTTAACGAGCTTATGTTAAAATGACATCCTTTTGGTGCGGGGTGTATCTATTTTTGCATGCAGAAATCCCCATCAACCTAACAAAAACCCACAGAGAATATGGCAAGACCAGTGAAAACAGGATTGGACTACTTCCCGCTCCATATCGACTTCTTCGACGACATCCGCATCAGCGCCCTTGCCGTGAAGCATGGCGTCAAGGGACAACTCGCTACCATCATACTGCTCATACATGTCTATAAGACAGGCTATTACCTACCTTGGGACGATGCCGCCCGCATCAGAGTTCTCAAAGACATGCCCGGTGTCACATTCGAAGAACTCGACTGTATCGTGGAAGAACTTGTGAATCGGGACTTCTTCGACAAGGCGCTTTTCGACCTGCAACACGTCCTCACCAGCCGAGAGGTGCAAAAACACTTTTTCAATGCCACCAAGCGGCGTAGATATAACATCGCAGAAATGCCGTTTTTGCTTGCAGAAACCGACAACACGCCAGAAGATGGCCAAAAAACATCTGGTGAAGGCCACATTAGAGGCTATGAGCGACAACCGTATGCAGAAACAGGGTTTTCGTCTACAGAAACGGCATTTCAGCAGGCAGACCGTACGCAAGAGTATAATAAGAGAGATACGATAATTAAAAATTATCTCTTTTCATCGTCGTCGTCGTCGACTTCCGCGCGCACGCAAGGAATCCCGGTGGAGGAAAAAAAGGAAAATGCTGATAACGACAAGGATTCCGCCAACAACCAGACACCATCATCCCCCGAAGTCGTAGAGACGGGTTCTATGCCCACCCGAATCCAAGAGCCCTATAGGCCCAAAGGCAATGTCTACGCCGAGGTGGAGCAGTTGAAATCAAACCGCCAATGGGTGGAGATCATGTGTATGCAACGCCAATGCACCTCCATCGTTCTCTATCAGAAACTCGATGAGTTTGCCCGGGAATGTATCTGCCGGGGGAAGACCGCCCACAACGACCTCGCCGACGCACAGGGACATTTCTGCAACTGGCTAAACATCAATATAAAACAATCAAAAGTCAACCAACAAATCCATTCTTATGAATCCATCAGAAATCACAAGACACCAGCAGATCATGTGGCAGACGCCCAACAATGGGCCTACGAAGAGACTCTACGATTCCTCCAGTCGGGAGAGGGAAGAGGCAATGACGTTCAGAAGGGCTTTCCCTACTGAACTCTCCGTTGCGACCTATTTCGTACCCAACAAGTGGGCCGACTTCCTCGACAACCCGATGAGAAGCACGGAGTTCCCCTCTGTCACCCTCCGCGTGCTCGACTCCATTTACCGCGATGGACTGGCTGTCCACATCGTGAAGAACAACCTCGTGGGACTGTTCTCTGTCACACGACCTCGTGACCCGCTCTGCGTTCAGGCCATTGAACTCACCGCGAAAATGTTCGTGGGGAAATACCGCGCCGAACTGTCGGTCTATGGCATGCAACACTTCTTCGCCACCTACCTCACCGACGCCAAAAACAGTTACTCGCAGTTTGACCTCACCGACGTGCTCAGACAGTGTGGGAAGGTCTATTTGCCGAGATGGCGCGATAGACTCGAGCGCGCCATAAGGGCTCAGCAAGCCGAGAGCCTTCAGGGGCAGGAGAAAAATCTCACCGGAATGCCAGCCCTCCTCGCATACCTCAAACGCGAATATGTGGACAAGGGCATCGACATCAGTACATGTAACCTCTTCAATTTCAATGCTGACAGGAAGACATGCACCGAACTGGAACGCATGATCAACGAAGTAAAGAAAAGACTCTCATTATAAGTTTACTGATGCGCTGACAAATACTCTCCACACGCTCGTTTTGGTGAATATGAACTTTATTTTCTCAGCTGCGTCTCGAAAATCGTGTGCCCCCGAAACACCCTGTAGTCCACATCTGTCAAAACCAGAGGCAGCGATGGCATTGAAAAAGATTTAGCCAGACTTCTGAGTTTTGGAAGTCGTATGTTGAAATCCCTTAGCCTGCCGAGCGTGACGTGCAACATGAAGTCGGATAGAATCACGCAGCCTGCCGCTTTCATATCCGCACGGATAGACTCTATCAGAGCGAGAAACTCCTCTGGCACCTCACTCGCTGTCAGATGGATGATGTGCATCCCAGACCTCACTGAAAAAACATCCACTCGGTCAAAAGTCAACTCCGGTGCCTGTGCTTTTGCCAAATGATTTTTCAATAACGGGCTCAGGTCAATGCCCTTCGGGGTGTCATCGACAAACACCAACGTGATATGGTAAAAGCCTTTCTGCCACCTGAAGGGTATGCCGGCAAAATGGCTCCTCAGCTCTTCCATCCAAGGATCATCATATTTGATGGGTATTTTTATCTCCAGATAGGATTTCATATATTTGGTTTCATCACATCGTGACACTTCACCGTATGTGGCTTGGAGAGCTGGTAAGATGCTGTGGCACGGATGTCCTCCACGCTGGCTCCGAAACCGATGGTATATTTGCCTGGAGCGGTCTCCCAGGCTTGGGTGGCCTCGTTATAAGACGCCAAGTCGTAGAGTGAGAGCTGCATGGTGAGTGTCTCACTCTGGTTGGGCTGCAGCTCACGTGTCTTGGCAAAGGCTTTCAGCTCGCGGGCGGGTTTATCCAGACCGCCAGCAGGTGCGCTGACATAGAGCTCAACGACCTCTTTGCCGACCCTCTTGCCTATGTTGGTGACGGTGATAGAAGCCGTGAGACCATCCTTGGTGGCTTTGACCACCGGTTTGCTATAGGAGAAAGTGGTATAGCTCAGGCCGAAACCGAAGGGATAGGACACCGATTTCTTGGAGGTGGTGAAGTAGCGATAGCCGACGTTGATGCCCTCTGTGTGCTTCGTGAAATCTTGAAATTCCACCTTTTCGTTTCCACGTCTGCGGCCTTGCGTCATAGGACGCACGTTGGGGAAGCTGGCGCTGGATGGCAGGTCGACGAGGTTGTTGGGCCATGTCATGGTGAGCTTCCCGGAAGGATAGGCCTTGCCGGTCAGCACATCGGCCACGGAATAGCCGCCCTCTTGTCCTGGCTGCCACGCAAGGAGGATGGCATCGGGCATCGACTTCCAGGAGGCAGTCTCGATGACATTGCCCATATTGAGCACGACGATGACGGGCTTGTTGGCCAGATGGAAAGCATTGCATACATCCGTGATGAGCTGTCGCTCAACGTCTTTGAGGGTGAAGTCGCCCTCCTCCTGCCGGTCAGAACCCTCGCCAGCCTGACGGCCTAAGGTGATGATGGCGAGGTCAGACTCCTGAGCTTGCGTGTTGATGATAGGCCGGCTGACCGCCATCTCTGGAAGAAGCGCCTTGCCCCAGAACCAGCCGCCTCGTGCGGGACCGGCAGCTGTCAGACAGTTTTGATAGTTCTGGTAACTCTTGTAGAGGTCGGCCAGTTTGGGATTTACTTTCAGTCCAGCCTCGGTGAGTCCCTGCATCAGATCGATGGTGTAGGCTTTGTTCACATCGCCAGATCCCGTGCCGCCGGCAATGAAATCGTAGGATGTGACGCCGAAGACAGAGATGGTCTTTGAGCCGTCCATCGGCAATGTCTGTCCCTCATTCTTCAGGAGCACCATACCCTCAGTGGCGCTGCGGCGCGTCACCTCGGCATGGGCTTTCAGGTCGGGCTTGTTGGAGAATTGGTAGGCGCGGAAGGCAGGTGTCTTGACGAGATACTGCAGGATGCGTTTCACGCAGATGTCAAGGTCGGCTTCTTTCAAGACACCACTGTTCACTTTCTCTATAATGTCTTTGATCTGTGCGTCGTTGCCCGGTTCCATCAGATCATTGCCGGCCTGAATCTGGGCAGCCGTATTGCGGATGCCTGTCCAGTCGGTCATGACGATGCCGTTGAAGCCCCACTCATCGCGCAGGATGGTGGTGAGCAACTCCCGGTTCTCCTGGGTGTACGGACCGTTGAGGCGGTTGTAAGACGACATCACCGTCCAGGGAGCCGCCTCGCGCACGGCAATCTCAAATCCCTTCAGGTAAATCTCGCGGAGGGCACGTTGTGATATCACCTCATTCACCCCCATGCGGTTGGTCTCCTGAGAGTTGGCGGCGAAATGCTTGACAGAGGTTCCCACGCCCTGACTCTGCACGCCACGCACATAGGCGGCGGCAGTCTTGCCCGTCACAAGAGGGTCTTCGGAATAATACTCGAAGTTACGGCCGCAGAGCGGAGAGCGGTGGATGTTCATGCCAGGGGCGAGCAACACGTCGCAACCATATTCCATCACCTCGTTGCCGATGCATTTCCCCACCTCCTCTATGAGCTGTGTGTTCCAGGAACAGGCGAGCGCAGTGCCTACCGGGAAGCCCGTGCAGAAATAGGTGTTGGTGTCATTGTCACGTTTCGGATTGATTCTCACACCGGCGGGACCGTCAGTGAGGACAGTGGAGGGGATGCCGAGTCGGGGAATGGCCTGGGTGGCACCGGCGGCACCCGGCACGCGACGGGCATGTCCGCCAATCATGCCATTGTTGTCGCCGTTCGCTATCTGGCGGTTGCCGCCTACGACGAGCATGGCTTTCTCCTCAAGCGTCATGGCCTTGAGCACTTCATCCACATTGTCTGCCTGCAGTTTCATCTGCGCAGTGATGGTGCTGATACTACCCAACAGTATCACACAGATGGTCAGAATCTCTTTTCTCATAATAGTGTATTTTCTTGAAGGTGATGTTTCATGGTCAAAGTTATCTGAATAGATGCTTTTCGGTTGTAAAGATACATCATTTTTTCAGTAAAACCGCATAAGTCACGATTATTACTGAAGTTTTTCATCTTTTTCTCAGATGAGCGTTATGGCGTCACTCATACCTTTGCCCCAGATGATAGAAATTTGGGGAAGGCACCAGAATGACCACCCGGATCGGTCGCTCTCTTTACGAAATGGCATCAACCCCCTCGCGAAGCAGGCGGATGACATCGTCGGCAGAGATCTGGGCGAAGATGTCGGCATCCTGAAGGAGGGCATCGGCCATTGAACGTTTACTCTGGTGCAGACGGATGATTTTCTCCTCTATGGTGCCAGCGGCAATGAGACGATAGACGGTGACAGGACGCTCCTGGCCGATGCGGTGGGCACGGTCGCTGGCCTGGTCTTCGATGGCCGGGTTCCACCACGGGTCGAGATGGATGACATAGTCGGCTGCGGTCAGGTTGAGCCCCAGCCCGCCGGCTTTCAGACTGATGAGGAACAACGGTTCTTCGCCGGTCTGGAATTGGCGCACCAGACGGTTGCGCTCAGTGGGGGTGGTGCTGCCGTCAAGATAGAGATAAGGCGTGGCTTGGCTGTCGAGTGCCTTGCGGATGAGCGCCAGATGGCTGGTGAACTGGCTGAACACAAGGGCACGGTGCCCGCTCTGCTGTAGTTCTTCCACGAGGTGGAGGAAGGCGAGGGTCTTGCTCGACGGGATCTGCAACTTGTCGTTGACAAGCCGTGGGTGACAGGCTGCCTGTCGCAGACGCGTGATTTCGGCCAGCGTCTGCAGCGCGCTCTTGGAACCCTCCTCCAGGTTGGCGATAGCCTGTTGGCGAAGATTGTCATAGAGCGCTTGCTCTTCTGCGCTCAACTCCACACGCAGGGTGATTTCGGTCTTCTCAGGCAGCTCGTTGAGCACGTCATCCTTGGTGCGGCGCAGCAGGAAGGGGGAGAGCAGCCGCCGCAACAACCGCTGGCGCTCCTGATTGTGGTCGCGCTCGATAGGCAGGATGAACCTGTCGGTGAACTGCTGATAACTACCAAGCAAGTCGGGATTGGCAAACTGAAACAGGTTCCATATCTCGCTCAGATGGTTCTGCAATGGCGTGCCGGTCAGCATCAGCCGGAAATCGCCCTGCAGTTTCATGGCCGCCTTTGAGGTCTGAGTGTCGCGGTTTTTGATGGTGTGGGCCTCATCGAGTACGATGGTGCTCCAGGTGCGCTGGCCAAGCAACTCGCCTTCAGTGACCAGCAGACCGTAAGTGCTGAGCACCACATCGCCAGCCTCGGCGCCATTCACCAGTTGCTGACGGTCAACCCCCAACTGATTGAGGATCTTGACAGTCAGGGCGGGCGCAAACCGCTGCAGTTCCTGCTGCCAGTTGTGCAGCAGCGAGGTGGGCATCAGCACCAGGGCCGCTCCTTGGCTGGCACGTGACTGCATCAGCGTGATGGCCTGCAGGGTCTTGCCCAGTCCCATGTCATCTGCCAGACAAGCTCCGGCACCCCAATAGGCCAGACGGCTCATCCACTTGTATCCCTCCAACTGATAGGGCCGGAGCTGGGCGTGGATATTGGTGGGGACGGCAAATGTCGTGTTGGCCGACTCCTTGATGCGGCTCATCAACTGCCGGAAAGGCTCGTCGGCATTGATCTTCACGCCTAATTCCTCAAGACCTTCCAATTGGAATCCGTTCATCTTTGACACCTTGGGCTGTTTGCCGCGTCCGATGAGCATTTTGTCGATGGCATCCAACTGCCGTCGGAGCTGCTCGCTGAGGGCGACATATTCGTTGTCGCCCAGACGGATGAAATTGCCCTCTGCCTCTCGCAGACGCTCCAGCAGTTCGGCCATCTTCAATTTCTCCTTGTTGCCGATGCTGATGTCGCCCTCCATCTCGAACCATTGTCCGGCGGAACTGATTTTCAACCGTAGCTTGTCTGCCGTGATCATCGGCCTCGCCACGCGCATCCTCACCCCTTGCGGCCATTCCACGAAGGCGATGTCCTGGGCTGTCCGCAGGGCATCCAGCAACTGCAGACATTGCGCAGTGTCTATCAACCAACGATTGTCGTCGGTCTCTTCCCGGGCAAAGGGCTGCATCAGTTTGCGCACGGCTTTCAGGTTTTGTCGCTCAGCCTCCAGGTCGCGCTCCGTCTGCACACTTTCACCTTCAATTTTCGTGCTGACAACTTCCATGCCCTTGCCTGGTTGCTGATAGGGTGGGTGACTGCCAAATGGTTTCACGGCCAATGAGATGCTGAAGAATTGTCTTGCTGCCGGCTCCGTGTAGAGACGGCTGCTGGTCGTCGTTGGTGCTATCTGGACAGCGATGAGCGGTGAGGCCTCGACGTGCTTCAGGTCTGATGCGTTTTTCAGCAGTGGACTCATCACGGTGAATGTGCTGCTCAGGTTCTGGAGCAGTTGGGTGAGTTGTTGCTGGCTCTCCTTGGGGAATGTCTTCACGTCGTTCAACAGTGTCAGCGTCTGTTTTTGCATGGCATTGACGCGGATCACCGTGACTTGCTTGTCTCCCACTTTGTTGAGATAAATGCCTGATGGGTCGAGATGGGCCAAATCGACGTTTGAGCGCACTTCAAACCCCTTTGCACAAGGTCGCACAGTGAGTTGCAGCGGCTCCTCATGGATGTCGATATGCTGGTTGGTGTGCTCGTCGAATACACTCTGGCAGCCAGCCAAGGCAGCAATGACTCTGATGCCGGCCAATTCATAACTTTCCTGGCCATACCAGCCGTAGGTGTAACGACCGACCATCTTGGCCACTTGCCGGTCCTGTGGCGTCATATATCCGCCACGGCTGAGCTCAAACGACTTCAGGGCAATGTTTCTTCCCTTGCTCCAGGTGATGCCGCCGTCTTTCGATTTCTGCAGCTTCGGCTGAACGTTATAATTGCGCATGTTCACGACATAGGCCACCCGCTCCATCTCTGTCGGAGGCGCCAACTCTTTCTTGGCAGTGGCCGGCTTATTCAGTCTCAGCAACTCCTTCATCGTGAGCTCCCATTGCGCCAGCCGCTTCACCTTGGGCAGTATCGAAGTGGAGAGACCAGTGTCCTGTCTCAGTTTTTTTGCTGCGCCTTCCAACTTGTCATAGTCAAAACTGTAGAGCAGGCACAGGTAGCCGTAATTATCATGGACGACATGGTCGGCAGCCTCGGTGATTTCTGGTGTCTCTTTGTCTAATATCTGATAGTGGTGCATGAAGAGCGTGGAGAGCCGCCAGCTCATCTTGTCTTTGCAGTTCAGCAGGGGATTTTTCTTATAGAAATCAGAAGCATCGCCGGCGACAAGATGATGCACCGCCAGCCTAAGGGGATAGCATGCGTCGAAAACAGCGATCTTGCGGCTTCTCATCAGCGCCACGGCAGTCTTGCGCAGTCTGTTGCCGGCACTTTCTGTTGTTGGAGAAGCGATGCAGCGTCCTAAGGCCACGCCATAGGCAAAGTTGGTGAGTGCTTCCTCAAAGAAATCCTGGTCTCTCTCCTTGAGCAGTGACTGCAGCAGTGCGAGCGCCTCGGCAGCATTGTTTTCGTGCAGTTTCTGCAGGGCAGACAACTTGCGTTGATACTCGCTGCCAGGTGTCATCTTTTCCAAAATATCGGCCAGATGTCCAGTCTTCAGAAATTCAAAGTTATACAGGTAGGCATCACGCATCAGATTTCTTCTTTCTTCTTCGATGAGCGGATTCTCCAGAAACAGTTGTCTTACAAGTTCAAGATCCGTGGCGGGCTTTAGCTCCATCCAGTTGTAAACATGTACAATGAAGAACAATTTTGTGAGGATGTTGCCAGGCAAGTGCCGGGTGAAAGGCAGCAGGTCGGTGCGCTTCACCAAGCTTTCCAGAATAAGCGTTATCATGGGGTTTTTAGCCTCAAGTATCGGCCATGGTATCCGATTCATGTGATCCTCGAAAGGCTCGTCATGCATGGCGAGGCAGAAAGCTTGAAGGAAATCGCTCATAAAGGGAGGTAGAGGCTGTCCCCTTTCCATGCAAAAGACCAGCAGTTTGTCCAAATCCTTCGGCTTGATAGTCAGCATCACATCGGCCCATCGCTCAGGGTTGATACTGATCAAATTGTTGGTGTATCTGCGCGGCAGCTCACCCTTCACCACTTGTTGCTCCAACCAGATACGGGCATTGCTCTCAATGGGTGTAACGTGCAGTTGATATGCCGTATACAGCATTCTCAACTCGCTGTAGCCATATCTCTTCAACGTGCAGGCCATGGTTTGCAGCACGCTGTGATTAGCAACTTTTTGGGTCTTTTCTTTGTCCATACTGATAGCAAAAATATGAGTATCAATTCAATAAAGGATTTGATTCCGCGCCTTTGTGTGAATAGGCAAATATTTAAAAGAAGATAGCCATTTGCCTCGATGTGTCCCATTATCATTTGGGTCGCAATCATGGAGGCAAAGGTAATCAATAAAAATGGTTTAGATGATAATTTCGTGTTTTTATTAACTTGGCATATTGAAGATAACACAGTAAAGCAGTACGCATCACAAAGATTGCTACCGAGGGACTTGTTAGTAATTTATATTCAGATGAAATATTAAGCCAAGTAACCTCTGACGATTTATTCAAGTCATAAAAACTAGATTTTACGGCCATGCTAGAACTCGTCAAAATGTCAAAAACCAAAAGAGATTTTGACGAGTTCTGATGTAGCCAAAATAGTAATTCAAAGGGACATGTACTTGATTTCTGCTTTCAATCAAAATACCTGCCCCCTATTAATGAAATAAAAAAGTGGTGCAACTGCATGAGTTACACCACTTTCTATAGGTTTTCTTATTGTTTCTTATCGTATCCTTATCTGGCTTCGCTGAATAAGGTCTGCGGCTCAGCATAGGAGATGAGCAAGCTCATCCCACTCTGCTCTCGCCTTGCACCTTATTTGACCTTCGGTCGAATAATTTCACGACTCGGCAATACTCAAACAAGTTTGGCATTGCGCTCGCTACTCAATTACTTGACCTCCTCGAAAAAGACTTTAACTGACTATCAATGCGTTAGCACCGGATGTTGCACACATGTCGCAAAAACGGAAATAACCATTGATAATCAACATGTTACAAACATCACTGCAAAGGTATATATTTCCACCTAAATAACCAAAAGAAAACACTTAAAAAATCACAAGCCTAATGATTTTTCTTGATTCGGGCTAGTTATACATGGAAGAAGAAGATATCTATCCCTATAATTATAATGTTCTTATTCTCTCCTGCGCAATCATGATAGCATCGTTGCAGAGGTCACGTTCTTGTTCATCATCAACAGCATCAATGAACTTGTCCGCCAACCAAAGGGTAAGCATCTCCTTTTCATCCTGATGCAGATAATCCGCAAGTTTGATGACCTGCTCACGCTTTGCTCTTATGTCACCACGTTCAATCTTACAGAACATCGGGGTGTCAATCTTTTGTTTTTAAGTTCCGTTATTTCATATAATGTCTATAGCCGTGTTGGACTGTTATTCAGTTTTCTTCTTAACCAATTATACAATGCGATTCGTGCTGCTTGTTGTATCTCAAGGCGGAGCATCCAATCTCTATTTTGTTCATTGATGTCTCCGTAGAGGTCATCATCACAGAGAAATATGGTTCCATCATGGCAGATTTCACCACGCCTGCTGTAATATTGTTTATATTTTTCTTCTGAACGTCCAGCAACATATCGCTTCAAATACCTAACGAATCGTGCAGTCGGCCTATTCTTTTCATCTGCAGTTCCATATAGTTTGAAATCAATATTCGCCATACCTTCTATAGAAGCTATGGTTGCCATTGTTGATACACTTCGTTTATAATCAAAAAACTCTACTCCATCTGCTAGTAATGAGATGCAATGTCTTACACCTTTGCGCATATAGCCTCTCATAGCGAAATACCTGTCCAGACAGAACTCCATAGCCGGAGGAAACTGTATTTGCTTTTGATGGTTAGTATCTGGATTATTAGTATAATAGTATAGAAAGTTCGTTGCCTCTTCGCAAAATTCAGTACAATCCGTGAACGTTTGTTGTTGAAGTTGTTCACCAACCTTAGGGTACAAATATGCAGGAATCGTCCAATGACTTATCTGGTTATTGAACTTCTCGGTATCCTCAGGAGATAGAGTATTAAAATCATCCATCGGAGCCTGAACGCCATAGTATCCCACGCTTGCATTATATTCAAAGAAAGAATAATTAGTCAATGCGGTCAGCAGATGCAGTATTTCACGTTTAACCCGTTGCGACTCCGGTATAGATTTCCCAAGTTTCACCACATCCTCGCTAAGACCACGCTTCAGCAGTTCAGCCTCCATCGGCTGCATTTCCTCTTTATCTTCGCACTCATATTCCAGTACAGCAGGAAAATGCCTGGCAAACTTTGAGAATGGCGCTCCCCTAAAATAGAAAAACGGCACCAACTGAAAGCGCTCCCTATACAGGAATGCTTTCAACAATGGTACATCAGTGAATATGATGGATTTTCTAATCATGTGTTACTTCTTTTTATTGATAGAAGAATTTATCTCGTCAACTATAGGCTGGAACTCTTCCTGAAACTCTTTTAACTTATCTTTTATCTGCTCCCTAGAAATGTCCTCACTATAGCGGTGATTGTAGATATAATCAACTACCTTTTCGTCTGCCCTAAATTCTAAACTTCTATGGGTAAAGAATACAGATAAGATTTCTGTTGATGTTTTTACGTATGGGCATATCATGACTGGGTATGTCGCCCCAAAATTGCGGAATGTCGACTCATAACAAATATCTTTCAGTCTTAGGCTTGAATACTTTTTCAAACAGGGCATGTAACCTCTGGCATAAGTTCCGCCATTTAGATAGTTCTTAAACCATCTTAGCTTTGCTTCTTTTGTATCTGCGATAAGTTCCTTGTTACTGTCTTTTGAAAGGACTATACACTCAGATGTGTATACAAGATTTGTTAAATGCCGACCAAGTACGAATTTCAGGAAGTCAAAACATTCCGGTCGAGTATTTAAACCATTTTGACTTATAACAAATGGAGACTTTTTGTTTTTCTTATTATAAAAACGTAATTCAGAATTAGCGTTATTCCAAAATTCAACTTTGCCAAATTGGAATAATTGTCCGATAGATTTTTTCTCGTCAACACCAGCATATTTCCCCAAAAAATCTAACGACATCCAGTCGTTTGGCAAGAAACCGTTGATTTCTATGTTGTGTGTTTCTATATATTCACGGTTTTCTTCCAATATAGCAGCAGCCAATGGTTTGAGCTTGGTCATCGGGTCTTTAATCTCTTTGTCTAGTAATTCATATTTTGATATCAAATACCTGAGAACTGACTTAAGTACATTTTTAGAAATTTCTTCTTTCTTTTCCTTCAAGACATTATTTCTACTCAACTCTAGTAGTTCAGTTGCTTTGCCGCTTAAGATATTAACACTAAAATTTAGTAACTCAATATTGCTATTGAATTTTTCTACATACTGATTCCTGTAATATAATGCTGTCTTTCTGTATTGAGACCCTATTCTTACTTCGTAGCCTGTTTCCTCATCATAATAGTCGTATGCATCTTCTTCTTTAACGGCAAAGTCATACTCTTTGTTATTCATCTTGAAATGAATACCGACATTGGTTTGCTCTGCAAATTTATTAATCTCATCAATAAGTTTTGCAGCTTGTATATCTAAAGATTCATCAACGGCAAAGTCAAAATTTCCTATTGTCTCCAATGACACCTTTTCATTAGAGTGTACAGACCATCCTGAATGCTTGTCAAAATATAAGTCACAGTCTATAATGGTGCCGAAATTCGTAAATTCGTCTTTGTAAGTTTTTTGCAAAATATTGCCTTTTTCATTGCCAGATGGGTTCCACATTTCCAATTTCACAACATCATCAGTGCCCCATTTCCTAGTGACTAAGGTGACTTTATCCGTTATAAGGAAAATGCTTTGAAATCCAATACCAAATGCGCCAGATGGACGCATCCAAGAAGGCATTTTCTTACAGATATCATTCTTCTTTTGATTTTGGCTCGAGCTACCAGTTCGTGTCAGGTATATGACCTCATCTGGAGCTATACCAACACCTTGATCTTGAATTTTCAAATGCCACTTTACATGGTCCGCCTCTACTGCCAATTTGTTAAGTTCGACGTTAATTAAGTGTTCGGCGCATTTCTTTCTAAACTCGTTTCTATCAGAAAGAGTCGGATTCTCCAAGAAGACACGGATATAGGTGGCATCTACTGCATTTTGCAGCAACTCCCGTATACTCTGACTTGCATCATTGTATAACCCAGCTCCTTGCAACATTTCAATGGCCTTTAATGAATTTATCTCAAATCGAGGTCTGTTCTTTCCACTTATATCATCATATCCTTTCAGTCTCACGATTAGTTTTCCAACAGATGGTAGAGAACCAAAATCAATAGACGGGGCTATCTTATACCAATTTCTACTTTGAAATTGTAGCTCGACGTCAATCATTTTAAACCAGTCGTTTAAAAGATTAGCCACTTTAATGTCTTCACATTCTGCTGATATTTCTATCAATTTGCGTCCTATATTGATATGAGTAATATCCCTATTCGTTTGGTTATACAGCAAAGAGTCAGAAGGAATGCTGGTCAGTGAACTCAACAAGACTTTGGATACCCTATTTGTATCCACATCAAGCAGATCTCCTAACCGCAACATGCATGCGACAAATAAAGGATGACATTTTTCCGTGCCACATCCAGAATTCTCTTCTTGAGCTAATTCCAGCAAGTCTTTCTGCTTTTGTCCATGAGCTTTACATATATTCCCAAGTATTCTGATAATTCTTTCAGGAATACTACTTCCCGGTAGATGCATTGATCCCTCATGTTGAATACGACCAGTAGCCCTATCAGCATGTTCTTGTCTTATATAGTCTGCGAACAAAAATTTTTGAGCATCTATGTTCTCGGGAGTTATCTCATTATTTTTATGAAAAAGTTTATTGTCCTTTATTTCAAAACAAAGAGCATAGTTGTGCATTGGAGATGTCTCGTCGTTCTGCTTACTTCTTACATAGTTGATGAACGCAGACCCTTCCTTCAAGCATTCCAATTTATCATCACGAGTTATCACCATCCCTAAATCATGATAATATGATGCAGATAATAATAACCACAAATCAACGATAGATAACTTATCTATTACCTCCGCTCCCATTATAAGTTCAATGTTATTTAGTATGGTCTCCGAATGAGTTGAGTCATGCAAACTATAATGAGGGAAATAGTGAGAAATAGTATTCAACAATTGAGGTACATGAGTTTTTGCTACGTGCCATTGCTGCAAATACTTTCCTGCCTCCGCATTTTCTTTTGATTTACTTTCAAAAACAGATTCTATATGGCTCATATCTTATTTGTTATTTTCTTTGAGGAGTTCGATTAATCTGTAAATCCCAGTTGAAGGGTTTTGGAAATCTTTTAATCCCTTAGCTCTTTCAACAGCAACTTCTGTTTTGTCGTTCAAGAAAGACTTTTGTGTGTCGGTAAAAGCCGATTTGGAATAATTCATCCACACTGGAGCACTTTTCTTCAACTCTTTGATGAGTGCATCCGTTTCGATTGCAGCCTTCTGGTCTTTAGCATGAAGGAGCAACCATATTTCAAAACAAGGATTGCTTAGCAGCATTTCTGCCTTGCATTTGCGTAGTTTCTCATTGATAGCCTGCACATCCATGTCGTACATGAGGAATGCGTGCACCTTATCCCATTGTGAGATTTTGAGTTCCTTTGTACGTTTCTCTACCAAT
>JAEEGF010029546.1_pt1 | contig 15197 bp, 13 predicted proteins | sample 9134171 | NCBI WGS metagenome assembly JAEEGF01 (sample SAMN16246542, study PRJNA631951) | gut metagenome | biome: gut microbiome; feature: rumen; material: AP-attached | host: Bos | place: Iran: Karaj | collected 2018-10 | reverse complement strand
TCATCTGGGTGCATCGTGCCCGTAATACCGAACTTCAAGAGAATGCATAATTCATAATGCGCAATTACTATGGAAGAACTTAATTTGTTTGTCAAGTCGATCTTTATCGACAACATGATATTTGCCTACTTCCTGGGCATGTGCTCTTTCCTGGCCGTGTCCAAGAATGTGAAGACCGCTCTAGGCCTGGGTATAGCAGTGACATTCATGCTTGTGGTGACTATCCCCATCAACTTCCTGCTTGACCGTTATGTGCTTCAGCCTGGTGCATTAAGTTGGTTGAGCCCGTCGCTGGCCGATGTTGACCTGAGTTTCTTGGGTCTGATCTTGTTCATCGCAGTGATAGCCAGTGGCACTCAGTTGGTCGAGATGGCTGTTGAGAAATTCTCCCCGTCGCTTTATGCTTCGTTGGGCATCTTCTTGCCACTGATTGCCGTTAACTGCGCCATCCTGGGCGGTGCGTTGTTCATGCAGCAAAAAGACTTTGCCAATGCTTGGACCGCAACAGTCTACGGCTTTGGTTCGGGTATCGGTTGGTTGCTAGCCATTGTGGGCTTGGCAGCCATCCGCGAGAAGATTGCCTACAGCAACATTCCGGCTCCGTTGCGTGGCGTGGGCATTGCATTCATCATTACTGGACTCATGGGCATCGCGTTCATGAGCTTCCTGGGCATTAAACTCGGATAATCGGCTATGATATTACTGGATATTACAACCACAGTCATTGCCAGTGCGATAATCTTCCTGATTATCACCCTGTTACTGGTGATTGTCCTGCTGACGGCACGTCACTATCTGGTGCCCAGCGGCAAAGTGAAAATCAATATCAATGGTGGCACCAAAGAGCTTGAGGTTGAGACTGGTTCGACCCTTCTAAGCACGCTACAAAGCCAGGGAGTGATGCTCTCAAGTGCCTGCGGCGGCAAGGGTAGCTGCGGCCAGTGCAAGGTCCAGGTCGTGGAAGGCGGTGGCCAAATTCTGCCCACCGAGACCGTCCACTTCTCTCGCAAGGAACAGCAAGACCACTGGCGCCTGGGATGCCAGGTCAAAGTAAAGGATAACTTGGAGATTCAGGTTCCCGACTCGGTTCTCAGTGTCAAGGAGTATGAGTGCACGGTGGTGAGCAACAATCTGGTGTCGTCGTTCATCAAGGAATTTATCGTGGCATTGCCCGAGGGTGAGCACATGGACTTCATCCCTGGCTCCTATGCTCAGATTCGCATCCCCGAGTATGAGATGGACTACGACAAGGATATCGACAAGGAGTCGCTGGGCGAGTACCGCGCCACCTGGGAGAAATATAATATGTTCTCGCTCAAGTGCTGCAACACCGAGCCCACGATACGCGCCTACTCGATGGCAAACTATCCCGCCGAGGGCGACCGCTTCATGCTCACCGTCCGCATAGCCACACCGCCATTCAAGCCCAAGGAGCAGGGCGGTGGGTTCATGGACGTGATGCCCGGCATCGCTTCAAGCTACATCTTCACGCTCAAGCCTGGTGACAAGGTGATCATGAGCGGCCCTTATGGCGACTTCCACCCCATCTTCGACTCCAAGAAGGAGATGATTTGGGTGGGTGGTGGCGCCGGCATGGCTCCGCTGCGCGCTCAGATCATGCACATGACCCGCACACTCAATACGCGCGACCGCGAGATGCACTACTTCTACGGTGCTCGCTCGCTGAGCGAGGTGTTCTACCTGGAAGATTTCCTGGAGATCGAAAAGGAGTTCCCCAACTTCCACTTCCACCTAGCTCTAGACCGTCCCGACCCTGTCGCCGACGCAGCCGGCGTGAAGTATACCGCGGGCTTTGTTGCCCCGGTGATGCGCGACACTTACCTGGGTCAGCACGAAGCTCCCGAGGATTGCGAGTACTACATGTGCGGCCCGGCAATGATGAGCAAAACCGTCAACGACTTGCTCGACTCGCTGGGTGTCGACCCATCGAGCATCCACTACGACAACTTCGGCTAAAACGAGCCAAGTATGAAAACAACCGCAATCACAAATTGCGGTTGTTTTTTTGCAATTACAAGAATTATTCGTAATTTTGCCTATCATTTTACAACTCACACTATGAATATTAAAGAGACCAGAAATGCTAGGCTTGGTGCGACGATGGTCAAGAACCTGGAGCGTCGCCACTTTGAGGCACACTACTGCCCTACCCGTCAGGAGGCGATTGAGTTGATTAACACTCTGATTGCCGATGGAAGTTCAGTGACGTGGGGTGGCTCGATGACCATCCGTGACATGGGCCTGCTTGACAGCCTGCGCCGTCGCCCGTCGCTGATGCTTCTAGATCGCGAGGGCCTTACCGACCGCGAGGAAATTGAAGCACTGTACCGCGAGGCGTTTGCCTGCGATGTGTTCTTGACATCGGCCAATGCCATCAGCGAGGATGGTGTGCTGGTGAACATTGATGGAAACGGCAATCGTGTTGCAGCCATCACTTGGGGGCCACGACGTGTGATTCATGTCATCGGCATGAACAAGGTGGCACAGGATGTAAAGGCAGCCTTGAAGCGTGCTCGTTCGACAGCAGCACCTACTAATGCTACTCGTTTTGACATCAAGACTCCATGTCAGACCGATGGTGCATGCCACAACTGCAACTCGCCTCAGTGCATCTGCAACTACATCCACCTGCTGCGCAATAGCAATGGCGCCAACCGCCATGTAGTCGTGTTGGTGGGCGAAGAGTTAGGATACTAGATTTAATGCATAATGCATAATGCATAATGCATAATGCACAATGCACAATGCATAATGCACAATGCATAATGCACAATGCATAATGAGTAATGTACAATGCAAAATGCAAAATGCAAAATGCAAAATGAGTAATGCCAAATGGTTTTAAAATGATTGAGGAAGTTGATAAATGGGTGTTGGCGATTGGTCGCCAATATGGCAGTGGCGGTCGTGAGATTGGCCGCTTGGTTGCCGAGATGCTAGGCATCGACTACTATGACAAGGAGTTGCTTCGTGCCGCGGCACGGCAAAGTGGAATGAGCGAGCAAGTGTTTGAGGCTGCCGACGAACGCAGCCCTCGCTTTTTTACCAACCTCTGGTCGTTCAACCTGGGCATGAACAGCGGTCTATACTTCATGGGCGACAGTCCCCTGAGCGATGATTACGCTTATCGCGCGCAAAGTAAGGTGATCATGGAGCTAGCCGACCGCGGTCCCTGTGTGATGGTGGGCCGCACGGCCGACTATGTGTTACGCGAGCATTGTCGTGTGGTGAGTGTGTTCATCCATGCTCCCATCGACGACTGTGTGTTGCGTGTGATGAATCGTGGCGAGTGTGCCACCAGGGACGAAGCACGAGCACTGATTGAGAAGAAGAACCGCTTGCGTGCCGAGTATTACAACTTCTACACCGACAAGCATTGGGGCGAGGCGTCGTGCTACGACCTCACCCTCGACTCTTCGCTGCTAGGCCCGTGGAACTCGGCGCGCCTAATTTCAGAGTTTGCCAACTCAGTCGCGCACCAAATCGTTGAGGATGTGTGATTGAAGGGTGGGCGCCAGTTTGCGCCACTCCTTTGAGTTGAGATAATTCTTGATGACCTTGACATGCTCCATGCCGTGCATGTCGCTTCCCAACATATCAATCATTCCTTTCTTTGCCAGCCACAATGCTGTCTCGCGACAGTGCTGACCAAAGTATCCAGCCAATGACAACAGATTGACCTGGAACTTGATTCCCATGCCATGAAGATGTTCCATGCGCTGATGACGCTGCGCATAGTAGCCATATCGTTCGGGATGAGCCAAGATGGGATGATACCCCTTCATGCGCAGGTCAAAGAGCAGTTCATCGAGTCCCAGCAGTTCCTGGTGAAACGAGTTCTCCATGAGGATATAGTTTCCTGGCATGGCAATCTGGTTGCCTGCGGCATATTGCTTATCCCAGAACTCGTCGATACGGTACTCTGCCGAGAGATAGAGCTGCATATCACGCAAGTCCTCGGTCTCGGCCACAGCCTGCTTGAGCAATTCAAAGGCGGGTTTCAGCGTCTCAGGTGTATTCTCAAATGTCTCGGCAGTGACGTGCGATGTGAGCACGACACGATTGATGCCCATCTCCTTCTCTGCTCGAAGCATAGCCAACGAGTCTTCTACAGTCTGTGCGCCATGATCCACCCCAGGCAAGATGTGGCAGTGAACATCGGTGACATAGAAAAGCGTTGCGTCTTGATTCTTTTTCTTGAATATATTGAACATAGTAGCTTTAGAACTAAATTGAGTGCAAAATTACGAAAAAATGTCCAATGTGGGGCACTTTTTCACCCCTTATATAAAAAATAACGCAAAAATCGCAAAATATTTTTGCCATTCCGAAAAGTTTTAGTACTTTTGCACGCCATTACGAAAAAGGGCGTTTACCACCGCCCGCAAAACTCAATTAGTTAACTATTTAAGAGAAATATCGCAATGAAGAAAGATCTCCATCCTAGCAACTATCGCGAAGTTGCATTCAAGGACATGTCGAACGAAGAGGTTTTCATCACCCGCTCGACGGTCAACTCGAAAGAGACCATCGAAATCGACGGCAAGACCTATCCCCTGGTTAAGCTTGAGATTACCAGCTCGTCGCATCCCTACTTCACTGGCAAGCAGAAGCTGGTCGACACCGCTGGCCGCGTTGACAAGTTCCTGAGCCGCTACGGCGACCGCAAGAAGAAGAAATAATCTTCCTCTCACTAGCACAAAGCACCGCACAGATGATGTGTGGTGCTTTTTTCATACAAGCCCAAGGCTTGCATTACTCCAACGAGAGATGGAATCCCTAAGCGTTGAGCTGCTTGATGGCCTCGCTGACCTGTTTGCCGCCAGCTGCTGGGAAACGTTGCTGGACAAAGGCGAGGATGTTGCGCATGTTCTTCATCTCGGGTGCAAGTCCCGACTCTTTCACGGCAGCTACAATCTCTTCCATACTGGGTTCCTTGGGCAGGTAGCTTTGCAAAATCTGTACTTGCTCGCTCAGTTCGGTCACATCACGGCCAGCGTCACTGAACGACTTGAGTTCGTCAGCCCAGGTTTTCTCCATCTTTTGCAGGATGGAGATTTCTTTTGCTTCGTTAAAATCCTCTTCCTTGAAACCTTTGCTGGTCTGGAACTCGAGGAACTTGGCTTTGATCATCTTCAGGACGTAGAGCCGGTTCTTGTCTTTTGCCTTCATTGCCTCGGCAATGTGGCGGTTAATCTCGTTGTGTAACATATGTAAGTAGTTAAAGTAGTTAAGTAGTTAAAGGAGTTAAGGAGTTATAGGGCATGACGTGTTGAGTTATACTTCGGTGTGGAGGTATTTCTCGGCATCGGGGTCGTGGTCGCAGTCTTTTCCAGTGTCATCGGCAGGCTTGTGAGGCGGCGGTGTGGCTGTGTCATCATCAGTGTCATCGATGCGAGGCAACGTGGGGGCGTTGCGGCGTGCTTTGCGCTCGGCAAAATACTCATGCAAACTGGTCATGTTGAACATGAGCAAACCGAGACCTGTCATCATCACAACATTGTCTTCGTGGTTTCGCCACCCATTGACAAACAGGATGAGCAGGCCGAACACGGTGACAATCAGTGGCAACACATAATACCATCCCTTGACTTCGACTGTCTTGCGCGAGAGGAAGAGGTAGATGATATGGAACAGGCCCAAAACGATGAGCAAGGCTCCCATGAAGATGGTCAACACACCGCTGAAAAGTTGGGGTTTGGCCAACATGATGATGCCAAAGCACAGTCCGCCAACGGCAGGCAGGACACCCAGATAGTCATTGCTTGCCTTAGCGGGAGTGTGCCTCAAGGCCACCACCATCAGGTAGGCTATTGACGGCAGCATAAACATCATGCCAATGATGCGCGCCACCCAGTCAAGCAGGTCAGGGTGTTTGTAAAAGATGATAAGCAACACGCCTGCCAGCAGCAGGACCACGTTGGTGAGAAGGTTGATACTGATATTCTTCATGAGTCATTATTTTTTGCAATGCGAAATTACTAAAAAATGTTCACTCGCACAAAGAACTGACGTTTTTTTTGTACTTTTGCCCTCACATTTCGTACCAATGAGTGCAATTCGTGCTTGCATGAATTGCCGAGTGCAGTCGAAATTATCTAAATTTCGTACCAACGAGTGCAATTCGTGCTTGCATGAATTGCCGAGTGCAGTCGAAATTATCTAAATTTTGTTATATGAACCATTATAGACTCCTCGCTATCATTAATCCCATATCGGGCATTGGCGGCAAAGCCATGATGCCCGCCCTAATATCCAACAAGCTTGATCCCAACAAATTTGACGTAGACATTGCCTTCACTGAACGTGCTGGCCATGCGACCTTTTTGGCTCAGGATGCAGTAGCTGACGGCTATGATATCGTGCTTGCCGTGGGTGGCGACGGCACAGTCAACGAGGTGGGTCGCGCCCTGTGCGGCAGCGACACCGCGCTGGCCATCCTGCCCTGCGGCTCGGGCAACGGTTTGGCGCGTCATCTGCACATCCCCATCAACGCCGAGAAGGCACTCGACGCGATGGATGGCGGTGTGTTTGACCACGTGGATTACTGCACGGTCAACGAGCAGCCATTCTTCTGCACCTGCGGGGTGGGCTTTGACGCCCAGGTGAGTTACAAGTTTGCCAACGAAGACACCCGTGGCCTCGTCACTTATATCAAGACCACCATCAGCGAGTACTTCCGCTACCGCGCCCAGCATTACCGCATCACCATCGACGGCGAGAGCCTCGAGGAGAAAGCCTTTGTCATCGCCTGCTGCAACGCGGCACAGTATGGCAACAACGCATATGTTGCCCCGCGGGCATCGATGCAGGACGGCAAGATCGACATCACCGTCATTCACAGTTTCAATTTAGGCGCGGCTGCACTGTTGAGCGCCCGCCTGTTCACCAGCACCATCGACCGCGACCGCCATGTGAGCATCTACCGCGGCCGCCACATCACCATCGAGCGCGATGACACCGACGTGATGCACATCGACGGCGACCCCGTGATGATGCCCGAAGTGCTCGACATCGTGTGCCATCCAGCAGGCCTTAAAGTCGTCGTTCCCGCCAGCAACGCAGTGATTTAAGCACAACTATCTGATTGTCATGTAATTACTAACAATTGCCTTGACATGAAATTTATTCTTAATTGCACCGACGACTGGGCGACGATGCCCAAGATGAAGATTATTATAAAGACCGCTATCTGGTTCGTTCTCTTGACAGTTGCGAGCATTGTCGCCATATTAATTTGCCAAATGGCTTACATGAGCCAAGGCATAGACCCCACCCAACTCACCAAGTTTGGAGGAGATGTCACCACACGAATGGATAAACCCGTATGGCAAACTGTCCTGTTGTTGTTAGTGATTGCTCCCATCGCTGAGGAAATCATATTTCGACTGGGCGTGTCGCTCAAACGGCAAGCTGTGGCTCTCTGGTCTGGACTGCTACCCGTCACCATAGCAGCCTATTTTTATGATGCCTACGCTAATTGGATGGTCATGGCCGCCACAATCGTCACCGGAGCTTTACTGTACTGGCTGGTGATGCACTTCACGACCGATGAACAGTGGAACCGATGGCGGGGAAAATACCTACGGCCCGTGATGTGGGCATCGGCCATAGGGTTTGCCTTGATTCACCTCAAGGCCTTCTCGGTGATCACTTGGATGCTGTTGCCCTACTGCCTGGTGACCATTCTGCGTCCTGGCCTAGTGGGATGCGCCATCACCTATGCCCGAGTGAATCTGGGTTTCTGGTGGGGCGTGCTATTCCATGCAGCCAACAATGTGCCTGGCGTACTGATGCTGTTGGCCATGAGCAGCCAGTAAGCTCCCCAAAACACGTGAGATCGATCAACACCATTCTATCGCGAAGCCCGCAAACCAATTAATTCTATCACGCGAAACGTCGTTTCGTTTGTTTCGCTTTTAGTTGCGGCTTTTAGCCATTTTTTGTAAATTTGCAGCGGATTAATTGACTGGATTATGCGTAGCGAGAAGCAACAGGCTGCGGCGGCAAAGAAGTTTGCCGAGAAGTGGCAAGACCGGGGATATGAGAAGGGCGACACCCAGTCGTTCTGGATTGAGCTGTTGACCGAGGTCTACGGCGTGGAGGATGCCAGCACATTCATCCGCTTTGAGGAGCAGGTGAAGGCGGGGAGCACCAAGTTTATCGACGCCTCCATCGATGCGACCAAGACGCTGATTGAACAGAAGTCGCTAGGCAAGGACCTGCGCAAAGGCATCCTGCAGAGCGACGGCTCGCTGCTCACGCCGTTCCAGCAAGCCAAGCGCTATGCCGCCGAACTGAGCTACTCGGCACGACCGCGATGGATTGTGACTTGCAACTTCGCCGAGTTCCTCGTCTACGACATGGAGCGGCCTAATGGCGAGCCGGAGCAAATCTTGCTAAAGAACCTGGAGAAGGAGTACTACCGCCTGCAGTTTCTCGTCGATGTCAAGAGCGAGCATCTGTCGAAGGAAATGGAGGTGTCGATGGCAGCGGGCGAGATTGTGGGCAAGCTCTACGACGAACTGCTGGGGCAATATATCGACCCTAGCAACCCCGACACGCTCAAGTCGCTCAACGTGCTGTGCGTGCGCCTGGTGTTCTGCCTCTATGCTGAGGATGCTGGCATCTTTGGGCGCCGCGACATGTTCCACGACTTCCTCGCCGCCTATTCCGTCGAGGAGATGCGCAATGCGCTGATTCGCCTGTTCAAGGTGCTGGACACTCCGATTGCCGAGCGCGACCCCTATATGCGCGAGGATCTGCTGGCGTTCCCCTATGCAAACGGCGGGCTATTTGCCGACGAGCACATCGAGATACCTCGCATGAACGACCGCATCCGCCAACTGCTGTTGCAGAACGCCAGCCTCGACTTTGACTGGAGCAAAATCTCTCCCACCATTTTCGGTGCCGTGTTCGAAAGCACGCTCAACCCCGAGACTCGCCGCAGCGGCGGCATGCACTACACATCGGTCGAGAACATCCACAAGGTCATCGACCCGCTGTTTATGAACGACCTGCGGGCCGAGTTCGACACCATCCTCGAGGACAAGGTGGAGCGTAACCGCAACCGCAAGTTGGAGGCGTTCCAGGACAAGTTGGCATCGCTCACCTTCCTCGACCCCGCCTGTGGCAGCGGCAATTTCCTCACCGAGACCTACCTGTCGCTGCGGCGGCTGGAGAACGAGGTCATCCGCGAGCGTTACCAGGGGCGAGCCTTCATTGGCTTTGAGGAGGTCAATCCCATCAAGGTCAGTATCGACCAGTTCTACGGCATCGAGATCAACGACTTTGCCGTCACCGTCGCCACCACGGCATTGTGGATCAGCGAGGCGCAGATGCTGGCCGAGACCGAGCGCATCATCCACCACGACATCGAGTTCCTGCCGTTGAAGAACTACAGCAACATCGTCGAGGCCAACGCCCTGCGCATCGACTGGGAGACCGTCGTTCCCAAAGACCGCCTCAACTACATCATGGGAAACCCGCCGTTTATTGGCGCCCGAATGATGAGCGAGAGCCAAAAACAAGATGTGATTGACGTTTTTGGTGCCAAATGGAAAAATGTGGGCAACATGGACTATGTTTGCTGCTGGTACAAACGAGCCACCGAAATCATGAAGGACGCACCGCAAATAAGGGCAGCTTTGGTGTCGACCAACTCCATCTGTCAAGGCGAACAAGTGGCAAATCTTTGGCAAAGTCTCTTTGATGATGGCCTGCATATCAATTTTGCCTACCGCACCTTCCGTTGGGACAGCGAAGCCAACCAAAAGGCCCATGTGCATTGTATTATTGTCGGTTTCAGCTATCAGAAGATTACTCCGTGCATTATCTTTGATGGCGAACGGCAAATTCACGCTTCGCACATCAACGCCTATCTACTGGATGCACCTGATGTGTTTGTCGGCAGCCGACAGCATCCATTGTTCGATGTGCCCGAAATAGGCATCGGCAATAAACCTATTGATGGCGGCAATTATCTCTTCGAACGCGAGGAGATGGAAGCCTTTATCGACCTAGAGCCAAAATCTGCACAGTATTTTCATCCTTGGTACGGTTCGGTCGAATTCATTCATCAAAAACCTCGCTACTGCTTGTGGCTTGGAGATTGTACCCCTGCCGAACTGCGCCAAATGCCACATTGCATGCGGCGTATAGAGGCGGTTCGCGATGTTCGACTAGCCAGCCCAAGTGCGGGAACAAGAAAACTCGCTGACCGACCAACTCGTTTTCATGTCGAAAATATGCCTAATGGCAACTACATTATTGTGCCTAGAGTCTCATCCGAGCGACGTAAATATATTCCTATGGGCTTTATGCCTTCAGATACGATGCCTAGTGATGCGGTTCATGTTATCCCCAATGCAACGCTATATCACTTCGGCATTCTTACGTCGAATGTCCACATGGCCTGGATGCGGGCGGTGTGCGGCCGATTAAAGAGCGATTATCGCTATAGCAAGGATGTGGTTTACAACAACTTCCCATGGCCGGAGGCGAACGAGGAGCAGCGGGCGAAGATTGAAGCAACGGCGCAAGCGATTCTCGATGCACGGGCACTCTATCCCGAGTCGTCGTTGGCTGACTTGTATGATGAGGTGACGATGCCGCCGGAGTTGCGGCGGGCGCATCAGGACAACGACCGCGCGGTGATGGCTGCCTACGGCTTTGATGTCAAGACGATGACCGAGAGCCAATGCGTGGCAGAGTTGTTCAAGCTCTACAAGCAGCTGGCGCAATAGTGTCCAGTTTTGTCCAGCGTGTCCAGTTTTGTCCAGCGTGTCCAGTTTTGTCCAGCGTGTCCAGCTGTCCAGGGCACAAAAAACTGGACAAAGATTAAATATTGTTAAAGTGCAATGAAATATTTGCATTTTGCCAATATTTGATATTATATTTGCAGCAAATATTGTTATTTTACAATTCAATCACGTATTAAACATGCAATACCGCACCCTACTCCTGGGAAGGAGTGGGGAGGGGCGTCGTTTATAATGCTCTGCATTATGCATTCATTCAGGGAACTATATCATCACAAAGGAAATCGTCTCTGTCTTGTCGATATGAGGGGTCAGATATTGCCTCTTTTACGTTCTTTTGTAAGGGTCCGGTATGGGATCGAATGAATAGTTAAAAACTTCAATGCTCATGATGTGTGGTGAGCCCCATGCATCATAGACAGTCACTCTAGTTCCATTGACTACATAATTATAATAGCACTTAACTAGAATGCACTTTGAAATTAGACTATTATTTTTGCATCTGCATCTCATTTCCATTCTCTTCTTTTTATATGTTCTGCAAATATTGTACCAAAGTTTAATGTGGCAGCCTATGAGTCTGCATCTCGGCAAAAATAAAGGGAACTATATACCAGTTGTCCCCAGGGTATGCTTTGTCGCTGAAAGCGACTGACTTGAGTAACCGGGGGTGGAGCTTGCGACACCCTCGGACAGAACGCAAACTATTATCCTCGCTGAAGGCGAGCATTTAGTTTTCGCGACAAGGTGTTCGCTTTCAGCGAGATATTTAGTATGCCCTCATACCGGAGGTATCGCTAACGCTCCACCCCCGGTTACTCAAATTGTCACCTTCGGTGACGCTGCTTCTTCACCAAAAAACAAAATACTAATTGGGGGACAACAGGTATATAGTTCCCTTCAAATATTTACGGTCACCAGCAAAACCCTGTGTTTGGCAGCTGCATGGGTGTCCAGCTGTCCAGTTTTTTTGAGGGCTGTACAAGGTGGACACACTGGACAAAACTGGACAGTGATATGAGGAAATTAAGCAGATTTGGGCAGATTGGTGGTGAATCTGCCTATTTTTTTGCAAAAATGTTTGCGCGAGTGAGGAAAAAGTTGTAATTTCGTAACTTTAAACGAAGTCCTGATGCACTAGCATGGGAATTTAGACCTTTTTAGTTGATATAAGCCTCTCAATATGAGTTATTTAAAGTTCGACAAAAACCTAATGATCAATTTGGACCAATCGTTGTCCAAAGAGATCCTTCGCACGAACCAGTCGGGGGCTTATCACTGCACGACCATCGTGGGCTGCAACACGCGCAAGCACCATGGGCTGCTAGTGATACCCATTCCTGAGCTGGACGACGAGAGCCATGTGCTGCTCTCGTCGCTCGACGAGACGGTGATCCAGCATGGTGCCCCGTTCAACCTGGGCATCCATCGCTACAAGGGCAACTGCTATAGCCCCAACGGTCACAAGTATATCCGCGAGTATGCGTGCGAGCAGCTGCCCACAACCACCTATCGCGTGGGCGGCGTTATCCTGAAGAAAGAGAAAATCTTTGTCACCGGTGAGAACCGCATCCTCATCCGCTACACGCTGGTCGAGGCCCACTCGAGGACGACGCTGCAGTTCCGTCCGTTCCTGGCGTTCCGCAACGCCAACGACTTGTGCGTCGAGAACAGTGTGGCCAGCCGTGACTATGAGGAAGTGTCAAACGGCATCGCCACCTGCATGTATACTGGCTATCCCAAGCTATACATGCAGATGAACCACAAGCCGCAGTTTGTGTTTGACCCTCACTGGTATAAGAACATAGAGTATCAAAAAGACCAGGAGCGCGGCATCCCCTACAGCGAGGACCTGTATGTGCCTGGCTACTTTGAGATTGACATCAAGAAGGGTGAGAGCCTGATTTTCTCGGCAGGCATCGACGAGGTAAATACCCGCAACCTGACCAAGATGTTTGAAGCCGAGATGAACCCGCGCACGCCGCGCAACAGCTTCTACAACTGCCTGAAGAACAGCGCCAAGCAATTCTACTTGACCAATGAGGACGGTCACTACCTGCTGCCTGGCTACCCCTGGTTCCAGGTTCGCGCCCGCGACCAGTTTGTGGCGCTGCCCGGCTGTACCCTGTCGATTCATCACCGTCAGGACTATGAGGCCATCATGGACACCAGCCGCCGTGTGATGCTCGACTGGATGCATGAGGGCAAGCAGGACAAGCACCTAAAGGATATTGACCAGCCCGATGTGCCACTATGGATCATTTGGGGCCTGCAGCGCTACAGCCACGACCAGTCGAACGCCATCTGCCGTGAGCGCTATGGTGACCTGATCAGCGAGTTGCTCAACTTCATCATTGACGGCAAGCACCCCAATGTCAAGGTTGACACCAACGGTCTGCTCACCGTTGACGGCACGCGCACGCCCATGTCGTGGATGAACTCCACCAAGTATGACGGCACACCGTTTGTACCGCGCACGGGCTACCTGGTCGAGACCAACGGCCTGTGGTACAACGCACTGATGTGCGCCAGTGAAATCTTTGAGGAGGACGAATCGGAAGAGTCGCAGGCCAACGTGAAACGCTGGCGCGCGATTGCCGATCAGGTGAAGGTGTCGTTTATCGAAACCTTCCTCAATGGCTACGGCTACCTATACGACTATGTGTCGGGCAGCTATACCGACCTGAGTGTTCGCCCCAACATGATTATCGCCGCAGGCCTGGACTATTCGCCGCTCGATCGCCGTCAGCGCAAGAGCATACTGGATGTCGCTACCCGCGAGTTGCTCACCCCCAAAGGTCTGCGCACGCTCAGCCCCAACAGCTATGGCTATCAGCCGTGGTACCTGGGCAATCCCGAGGAACGCCATAAGGCTTATCACAACGGCCCTGCTCGTCCGTGGCTGATCGGTTTCTATACCAACACCTATATAAAGGTATTTGGCCTGAACGGCTTGTCGTTTATCGAGCGCATGCTCATCGGCTTTGAGGACGACATGAAAGAAGGGTGCCTGAGCACATTAAGCGAGCTATATGACGGCAACCCGCCGTTCATTGGTCGCGGTGCTGTGAGCTATGCCGCCAACATTGCGGGTGTGGTTCGCATCGTGCGCATCTTCAAGAACTTGAAACTAGTTGATTATTAACAAAATACCCACCACAATATGAAAGCATTAATGTTTGGGTGGGAGTTTCCACCCCACATTCTGGGAGGACTTGGCACCGCCAGTTTCGGCTTGACGAAAGGCATGGCCGAATGTGGCGACATGGACATCACGTTTGTGATTCCCAAGCCTTGGGGCGACGAGCCCAAGGACTTTGCCCGCATCATCGGCGCTAACTGTACGCCCGTGGTATGGCGCGACGTGAACTGGGATCATGTGCAAAGTCGCATCGGTCATGTGATGGATCCGCAGCAATACTACTCGTTGCGCGACCACATCTATGCAGACTTTAACCACATCGGCACAAACGACTTAGGCTGCATCGAGTTCTCGGGCCGCTATCCCGAAAACCTGCTTGAGGAGATTAACAACTACAGCATCGTCGCTGGAGTTATTGCTCGCACGCTCGACTTTGACGTAATCCACTCTCACGACTGGCTCACCTACCCTGCCGGCATCCATGCTAAACAGGTTTCGAACAAACCCTTTGTCATCCATGTTCACGCTACTGACTTTGACCGTAGCCGCGGCAATGTCAACCCCAACGTATTCAGGATTGAGAAGGACGGCATGACCCATGCCGACCATATCATCACGGTGAGCAACCTGACACGCCGCACGGTGATTGAGAAGTATGGCATCAGTCCCGACAAGGTGACGACGGTGCATAACGCCGTGGAGCCATTGAGCGAAGAACTGCTTAATGTCGAGGTGCCGCCCAAACACGACAAGATTGTCACTTTCCTGGGCCGCATCACGATGCAGAAGGGTCCCGAGTACTTTGTCGAGGCAGCTGTGCAAGTGTTGCGCAAAGTGCACAATGTGCAATTTGTGATGGCTGGTGGCGGCGACATGATGGAGAAGATGATTCGTCTGGCCGCCCGCCGTAACATTGCCGACCGTTTCCACTTCGCCGGTTTCTTGCGCGGCAAGCAGGTTTATGAGATGCTCAAGGCCAGCGATGTGTACATCATGCCGTCGGTGAGTGAGCCCTTCGGCATCTCGCCTCTGGAAGCGATGCAGATGGGCGTTCCGTCAATCATCTCTAAGCAGAGCGGCTGCGCCGAGATTCTGGACAACGTCATCAAGGTGGACTATTGGGACACCAACGCCATCGCCGACGCCATCTACTCTATCCTAGAGTATCCTGGCATGTATCGGAAACTGCGCGAGAACGGCTTGGCCGAGGTGAACCAGATTACCTGGGACAAGGCCGGAGCGAAGGTAATCAATATATATCGTTCGCTGATGTA
>JAEEGF010457378.1_pt1 | contig 15202 bp, 7 predicted proteins | sample 9134171 | NCBI WGS metagenome assembly JAEEGF01 (sample SAMN16246542, study PRJNA631951) | gut metagenome | biome: gut microbiome; feature: rumen; material: AP-attached | host: Bos | place: Iran: Karaj | collected 2018-10 | reverse complement strand
AAGGTAGCATTTATAGACGCCGGAGATGGTGAACGGCTTCGTGGTCATATCAATCGCGCTTCCGTGACCAGTGATACAAACCTGCTTGCCAACAGCGCCGTCGCTCCAATCCGCGAACTCCGCCATCTTTGCCACAAACTTCTCATCCACAACTATTTCCGAGGAATCTCTCGGAGCTCGTCCATCGACAAATTGAATATTCATCAATTCAAAGAACTCCGGCGAGCACTCGTATTGGTCGGCGATGTTGAAGAGCTCCCGGTCGTCATCTGGAAGATAGACATTGTCGCCACTGGACCCATCGAAGGGCAGGTTATAGGTGGCGGCCACGCCCTTAACCTCAGGGAGGCTGCGAAGGGTTGACACCGCCCTTGTGATCGCTTGACGGTCACCGTCGAACATGCTGATGTAATAGAGGTTCTTATAGTCATAGCCAGGGTCGCTGTTGGACACCATATGGTACTGGCGGCCGATAATCAACATCATCACCACGAGGAACACGTTGATCAGCACTTGCACTCCCAGAAGGGCGAGCTTCCAGTTGCGGGAATGCCCGGTATAATTCTTAAGTGCCTCGTACACAGGGATTCTCTGGTAAAGCTCCGCCGGGACGACGATAGAGATGAGCAGCACGAAAAGGATGACGGCAACGATCGCGGCGACACTCTTCGGCACCAGCAGAGTAGTGAAAGGCACACCGAGAAGGTTCTCAATGATGCCTCGTGCGGCGAATATAATCACAGCGGCAAGGGCAAGGGAGAGAATAAGGTGAATAGATGCTTCCTTCGTCAGCATACCGTAAATATTCTTGCTTTCCGCTCCATAACACTTTCTGACCCCAACCTCCTTGGAACGTTTGACCATCGAGGAGATAACGATCAAAATGTAGTTCAGTAAGCTGATAATGATCAGCAGAGCGGCGACGATTGACAACAGGATTATTTGCGATTTGACTCCAGGCTGGGAGGTGTGAACCTTACTGAACTGGCTCAGGAAGTACCTGAGACTCGTGCCGTTAGCCTCAATCTGCTCCAAAGGTTGATGGGCCTCCTGCATCTTCCTGATCGCATCCTTCAGGGTACTTGGATCCACTCCTGGCATCAGTTTGACATAGCCCTTGTAACGGTCGTTACCGAGCCAGTTGTCCGTGCTCTGTTTGCCATAAGTCTCCATTGAGAGAAGGATGTCATAGTCCAGGCTTCCGTTTTTGGGGAAGTCCTCGAACACGCCCTCTATAGTGAGCTTGAGGCCGGCCATGTCCTCATTGTAAATCTGTTTGCCGATGACGGAAGAGAGATCCCCGGCCATCTTCTCCGCAAAGGACCGGCTGACCATCACACAGCCCCAGTTCCCAAGCGCCTTCACCGGATTTCCTGCCAGGATCGGCCGGTCAAACACTTTGAAGAAACAAGTGTCGGCGCAGACCAGCGTGGCTTTCAGCTTGTTGCCATCCTCGTCAAGGTAGGTGTCGCCATTGAACACGTAGGTGGTCCTGGTGCCGGTCTCGACTCCCGGAACCTCGTTCATGAAGCCGACACTCACCGCACCGCTAACCTGGCCGTAATCCTTCTCGTCTCCGCTTTGCGAAATCCACGTCCTTATGCTGTACACCCGGTCGATGTCCTTGTAAAAACTGTCGTAACTCAACTCAAAGAACACCTTGGCTATCAGCACGATACCCACAGATAACCCCACTCCAAGAGAGAGCACCTTGATCAAGATGTCACCATGTTTTCTCATCTTCTTAATACTATTATTTTTACGTCATGCCCGACCTTTACGTCATGCCCGACCTTTACGTCATGCCCGACCTGATCGGGCATCTTTTATTCTTTTTTCAATTCGGTGGCCGGGTTGGTCCGGGCGGCCTTGAGGGTCTGCCAGAGGACGGAGAGCAGGGCGATGACGGCAGCGACGATGACCGCGACAATGAAGACCCAACCGTAGCCGGAGATCCTGTATGAATATTGCTCCAGCAGCTTACCCGCAAGCCAGACTGATATCGGCACAGCGATAACGGTGGCGATCGCCATCAATAAAAGATATTCAAAGACTGTCTTCTTGACCTCTCCCTCCACAGTGCTGCCAAACACCTTCCGGACGGCAATGTCACGGGAGTTCTCGTCGGCATAATAGCCACTCATCGCGATCAGGCCAAGAGCCGAAAGAAGCAGGCTCAGCAGCATGAACAGCCGGACCAGCGACAGCCTGTCCTTCACCTCCGCAAGCTGCTCTGAGATGATCGAAGGAATGTAATCAAACATATAGGGTTTGTCCTCGATCCCGTGTCGTTCTACGCAGAGGTCTCTGTAAAGGCTGTAAAGACTCTTACGGGCCTCCTTTTTGTCGCCTGTCGTCTCGATCAACAAGCCATACTGTTCCTCGGAACGACCTATTCTCACATAACTTCCGGTTCCGGAGTCGTACCTCAGCACATCGTTCGGGGCGAAATCCCCGATGATTCCTCCGATAGAGCGGCCAATGATGTGATGTTGCCTGAGATCCTCCGTGTTCCTGTCCACACCGAAGCGTGTCATCTCCTTCTCCGAGATCCACACCGTACCGACGGCAGGCTCCTCAAACTTCTCCTCGATGTCAAAGCCGAACATGTCGAAGGCGGTGGTGTCACAATTGAGGACGGCCAGGGTCAAGCGTTTGCCTTCCCTATCCTCAGTGACCATCTCCTCGACCATTCCTGGAAAATAAGTGCTGTGGCCTATCCTGCTGACACAGGGGAGGGACGCTGCCTTTTCCTCGAAGGCCGTGGCAAGTCCCGGATCATCCAGATGGACATAAAAACCATTGTCCACTTTGGCTCCGAGCGGGCGGTTAACCATGTGAGACACTTGCAGCCCCATCACGATGGCCAGCGCCAGAAGGATGATGGAGAACACGTGCTGCAGGACTATGAACACCTTGCTGAACACGTGCTTGTTCTTCGCCCGGAACTCTCCCTTCACAACGGAAATCGCTGGGAATCTGGCACTTATCAAGGCAGGGAGGCTTCCTTGAATGAACGATACAAGTACTATGAATATGGCATATATAACCAGCCAGCCAGGGGAATACCTGATCCGCACCTGCACGCTCCCGCCGATGATCCGGTTAAACCAAGGTGTCAGTGCCTCTGCGAGAAGGATCGCGAGCAGGAAGCAGACGGTCGTGAACAGGACCGATTCAAGGATCCGGTTCCCGAACAGGCTCTCTTTTGAGGCTCCCAGCACCCTTCTGGTAGCCATCTCCTTTGCCCGTTTGCCGGTCATGGACACGCAAAGGTTGATGTAATTGAATATCGCTGAGATAAGCAAGATTATCGTAATCAGCAAGATGATCCTTGTGTAGAAGCGGCTTCCGCTTTTGAGACTCTGGTTGTTGGCTGGGGAGTACCAGAGCTCATCATACCTGACTAATCCACTATCTTCCAAGAAGTTCCTTGCTCCGAAAGCGTCAAAAGCCTTGGCCGCCAAGGAGTCGGCCTTCACTTCTAGCGCTGCCCTGTCAGTGCCTTTCCTGACTTTCACGAACGGGATCACATCCAGCATGAATGGTCTGTTTTTCCTGTTGGTGAGGTTCTCGATGCTGACTATCACATCCGGCTCCCCGAAAATCGGGTTGGGAGTGTCCTCGATAATCGCTGAGATAGTGTACTTCCCGTCGATAACCTTGCCGATAGCCGCCGACTCGCCACCAAGACGATTGGCGAACGCTCTGGTAATGATGGCGTTGGAAACATCGTTCAAGGCCGTTGCGTTCCCAGTCCCGAACTTTGAAGGGAATATGTCGAAAAAGTCACCGCCGACCATGCACTCCTGTACATGGTATTTAGCGCCGTCAATATCGATGGTGCTCTCTTCCTCTGACATCGCTTTCCAGAACATCGCCGCCTTCTCCACTTCCGGAATATCCTCCTTCGCCTGGAGGGCTGTTCCCCATGAAAAGCCGACGCCGGAGCTGCCGCGCATCGACCTGTAGAATGTGTACACATCCTTGTAGTCAGGGACATTCCTGGTCATTTGCCTTTGGATCCATACGAAATGACCTGTGAGCAGCACAAAGGCCAGGCTCACTATGAGCCCAACCGCCTCGATGGCGGTGTATAACTTGTTGCGACTTAAGAATTTCAGGTAACTCTTCATGTTTTACAGCTTGCTATTATTCATGACACAAAACCACAACACTACCCGTGCCAAAATGCTTAATATGTTTATAATGAATTATTTACGCCAAATGGTACGCAATAAAAAAGTGTAAAGCTTTACACTACACTTTACACTTTCTTTACACTTTTATGTAAGGGATTACCTGAACCGGAGTTCGAATACCGTTTCTTCCGGGCCGCTCTTGACAAGGTCGATTGAGCCATTGTGCTGGCGCATTATCTGCCGGGCAAGAGAAAGGCCGATGCCCGAGCCTTCTTTCTTCGTTGTGTAGAAGGGAACGAATATCTGTTCCTGGGCTGTGACTGGGATTGGTTCGCCGTCATTGGCGACACGTATGATCGTTTCATCATCCACAGTCAATGCGGCCGTTATGTTGATATGCTTCGCTCCTGCCTGTAAAGCATTCTTTATCAGATTGATGAAGATTTGGGATATCTGCCCTTCGTCGGCATAGACCATAAGGTCGCTTTCTTCGGGAGTATATGTGCACACAGCTCCCTTGGTGGAGAGCAGCTCGCTGTCCAGGCTGATGACTTTGTCCATCAGTTCTTGTAAATCAATGGCTTTCTTCACCGGGCGTGCCACACCTGACAGTTCCCGATAAGTCTCCACGAACTTGATGAGGTTCTTGGAGGAATCACTGATAGTGTCGAGCCCCGCCTTTACGTCCAGTTCGCTGTGTCCATCCTCATCCATCGATTTAGACAGGGCATCGGAGAGGGAAGCGATTGGCGAGACGGTGTTCATGATCTCATGTGTGAGCACCCGGATCAGTTTCGTCCAGGAATCCTGCTCATGCTGCTGCCGTTGCTTCTCAAAGATGGTTCTGATACGGTTCAGCGTCCTGTTGAACTTATTCTTGTCTTGAAACCGGAAGTTAAGTTCCCCATCCTCAAGCGCATCCATCATATAGGCCACCTTCTTGATGTCCTTGCGTCGTGTCCTGAGTGTAGCGATCACCGCCACCAAGACAGCGACGCAGACGAGAAGTATGATTTGCCATGTTGACATGGATTACAGGCCATATTTTTTCATTTTCGCGTAAAGGGTCGGCCGGCTTACGCCAAGAGCCTTCGCGGCGGCGGAGATATTCCCGTTAAAGCGCTGGACCGCCTCACGGATCATGCTTTCTTCCTCCGCATCGCTCATGGCTCTATGGATGCCGCTGCCATCCGATACATTGAGGGCGCTTGAGCCCGAAGGATCTGTCTGGACATCTTTGGCGGTCAGATCCTTAGCTTCGCTCAGAATGACAGCTTTCTCAATTCGGTTCTGCAGCTCACGGATATTCCCGCTCCATCTTTCTCCTTCCAGTACTGTCTTCGCCGATTCATCCAGTCCGCTCACCTGACGGTGGTACTTCTCGGCAAACTGACCGATGAAGCGTTCCGCCAAGGGGACGATGTCTTCTTTCCGCTCCCGCAGGGGAGGCAAGGCGATGTGGACGGTGTTGATGCGGTAATACAGATCCTCTCTGAAGCGGCCGTTCCGAACCAGTTGCTCCAAATCCATGTTCGTGGCGCATATAAGCCTGATATTCACTGGAATAGCCTGGTTGCCACCAACCCGGATCACGCTGCGGTTTTGAATCACACGCAGCAGTTTCGCTTGAAGGTGCAAAGGAATATTGCCAATCTCATCCAAGAATAAAGTTCCGCCGTCGGCCTGCTCAAACTTGCCGACATGGTCGGTGTGGGCATCGGTGAAAGCGCCTTTCACATGGCCGAACAACTCACTCTCAAAGAGGGTTTCCGTGATGGCGCCCGCATCCACGGCCACCATCGGCTTATCTTTCCGAAGGCTGTGGGCATGAATTTCCCTCGCCAGCACGTCCTTGCCGGTTCCGTTCTCTCCGGTGATCAGTACCGTGGCCTCGGTGGGTGCTATCTTCTGGACTGTCTTCTTGATGAAGGCCATCGGCTTGGAAGATCCCCAATACATCAGACCATCGGATGAGCCGTGTATGACACCGCCTGGTTCCATTTTGCCCGACTCTGCTCGGACATCCCTTCCCATCGCTTTCCGGGCCTTGTCCCTGGCGGCAGTGAGCGTGGCTACCAACTTGTCGTTGTCCCAAGGCTTTACGATAAAGTCAAATGCCCCTCGCTTCATTCCCTCCACCGCCAGTTGGATGTCGGCATAGGCGGTGAACAGCACCACCTCTACTTCAGGAGCCATCTTCTTGATCTCTCCAGCCCAGAAAAGGCCTTCATTCCCAGTGTTGATGTCCGTGTGGAAGTTCATGTCAAGCAGAACCACATCCGGTTGGAAACGCTCCAGGGTTGAAACCAGCGTCACTGGCGAAGGCAGTGTCTCCACTTCGGCGAAATGCATGGGCAGCAGTATCTTCAATGCCTGCCGTATCCCCGCATTATCATCTACGATCAGTATTTTTCCTCTCTTTGAAGCCATATCGAAATCAAAAGTACGAAAAAATAATTATATTGTAACTCTATGAAAAGGATTGTGTTTTTCTCTGTTTTGGTCCTCGCTCTATTGTGCTCTTGCGAAAGTCGACGGGACAATTCGGCTATTCTTTTGACTGACAGTTCGGTCGATTGGGAGGCTTCATGGATAGGTGTCACATCTTCCGAAGATGTCCGCACAGGGGATGTTTCCCTTCCCGCAAGGTACCTGCGAACCACTTTCAATTCTCGTGGAAGCATAAAGGAAGCTCGGCTGCACATTTGCGGGCTCGGCCTTTATGAGGCCTATGTCAATGGTACTAAAGTTGGCGGAGCCCAAGTGTTGTCTCCCACCGTTTCCAATTACGATAAGGTGGTGTATTACAACAGTTTCGATGTGTCTTCCCTCATTCACAAAGGTGATAACGCTATCGCGGTGGCACTCGGAACCGGCCGTGTTCCAGGCGTTCGGGTGCAATGGGACGGGCTCAATTCGTACAAGCACTACGACAAGATGCTGCCATGTCTTCTTTGCCAAATCGAAATCACTTATTCTGACGGGAAGGTGCAAAGGATTCTCAGCGACCAGACGTGGAAGGCGACTGCCGAAGGTCCTATCCGGAGCAATAATGAATATGACGGGGAAATCTATGACGCTCGTCGGGAGTTCGATGGATGGCTCTTATCCTCTTATGATGACAGCGCTTGGCGGCAAGCCGAGCTTGCCGATCCTCCGACCGGCAAGCTTACGGCCCAACCTAACCCGAACATTGAGATCCAAGATGTGGTGAAACCTGTGGGGATAAACACTCTCTCTGGAGGCAGATATATCCTTGACATGGGACAGAATATGGTAGGGTGGCTCAGTGTGAAAGCCGCTCTGCATGAGGGAGATACGCTTTTAATGCGCTTTGCTGAGACCCTTCAGGATAATGGGGAACTTTACACGGCAAATCTCCGGACCGCCAAGGCCAGGGACATTTACGTCGCGAGGGACGACCGTCCTTTCGAGTGGCACCCGACATTTGTCTATCATGGTTTCCGTTTTGTGGAGATAAGCGGGCTCAGCCAGGTTCCTTCATTGACGGACTTTGAGGGGCAGGTCATCTATGACAAAATGGCCACTACCGGTCATTTCAGTTGCTCCGATCCGGTCATCAACCAGGTGTATCAGAACGCCTTCTGGGGGATCAGAGGCAATTACAGGGGCATGCCGACAGACTGTCCGCAACGTGACGAGCGCATGGGGTGGCTCGGTGATCGAGCGACCGGATGCTACGGCGAGAGCTGGATTTTCGACAACCATGCCTTGTACAGCAAGTGGCTGGACGACATAGCGACCGAGCAGAACGAGGAAGGACAGCTTCCCAATGTGGCTCCAAATTTCTGGACCGTACGCCAAGACAACATGTCCTGGCCCGGGCTGTTTATTGACGCCGCGAGGATGCTTTACTGGCGTTTTGGCGACACGGATGTTATTGTGCGGCATTATCCGGCGATGAAGAAGTGGCTCGCCTACATGAAAGACAAGTGGATGGTGGACGGCATAATGACAAAAGACAATTACGGGGACTGGTGCATGCCTCCAGAGTCCTTGGAAATGATTCATTCCCAGGATCCTACCCGTATCACTGCCCCTGCGGTCATCTCCACTCCCTATTATGTCCGCTATTGCGAGATAATGTGTGAATTCGCTCCTGTCGCCGGGCATCCGGAGGATGTCCCTTACTTTGAGGCCGAAGCGCTTGCGAGCAAGGAGGCTTTCAACCGTAAGTATTATAATGCGGAGGGTGGATATTACGACAACAACACAGTCACCGCGAATCTTCTGGCCTTATGGGACGGCCTGGTTCCGGAAGGGGAGGAGCAGAAGGTCTTTGCCTCAATAGTCGATAAGACCGAGAATGTCTTCGGTGGGCATGTCAGCTCGGGCGTGATTGGGATTCAGGTACTTATGCGGACTTTGACTGAGTACGGCCGCCCAGATCTCGCCTTACGGATAGCCTCCGATGTCACCTATCCTTCTTGGGGTTATATGGCCTCACATGGAGCCACCACGATTTGGGAGCTTTGGAACGGCGACACAGCCGACCCGGCCATGAACTCAGGGAATCATGTGATGCTCCTAGGCGACCTCATAATCTGGGAATATGAGTACCTGGCAGGAATACGTCCCCTCAAACCTGGTTTTGAGGAGATCGAGCTTCGTCCTTGCCCGATTGAAGGACTTGATTATGTGAATTGCGACTACAACTCAGTTCGAGGCCCGATTTCCAGCTCATGGAAAGTGGAGGAGGGGGTCTTCAAGTGGGATGTCCAACTTCCTGATGGAATACGTACTGAAATCTATCTTCCCGGATCGGAAGAAGCCGAGGTGGTCTCCGGCGGGAAGCATCATTATGAAGTGAAGATCTAACGGCTTTTCTTTAGTCTCCCGTTTTTTCTAAGAGCCTCATTGATAATCCATTGAAGCTGGCCGTTGGTGCTGCGGAACTCATCCGCGGCCCAACGTTCCAAGGCTTCCATGGTCTCGGGATCGATCCTGAGAACGAAGCTCTTGACAGCTTCTTTTTCTTTGGCCATATTAATAAAGGCTACCTGAATTGACCACCGGCTGGGCGGGCTCGTCACCGCAAAGGACCACGAGCAGGTTACTCACCATGGCGGCTTTGCGCTCTTCGTCCAGATCCACGACTCCCTCTGCCTTGAGTTTGTCGAGGGCCATCTTGACCATGCTGACAGCTCCGTCAACTATCTTCTCACGGGCGGCGATGATCGCGTCGGCCTGCTGACGGCGGAGCATCACGGCAGCTATCTCTGGGGCGTAAGCGAGGTAGTTGATGCGAGCCTCGGTGACATGTATTCCGGCCATTGACAAGCGGTCGTTAAGTGTCTTGACCAGACGCTCGTTGATTTCCTCGGCGTTCGAGCGGAGAGTCAGCTCATCAGCCGAATCGGCGTTGTCGTAGGCGTAGCAGCCGGCGACTTGGCGGAGGGCGGCGTCACTCTGGACCCTGACGAAGTTCTCGAAGGCCTGTGAGAGGGAGCGGACCACACCTCCTCTGGCGGTCGTGGCCACGACAGGCGCAAGTGACTGACTGTCAATCTCGAAGAGAGCCTTGTAAGTGTCCTCGAGCTTCCAGACAAGCACCATTCCGATGAGGACCGGATTTCCGGCTTTATCGTTTACTTTAATAGGCTCTGGGTTGAGGTTGCGGGCCCTGAGGGTCACGCTTTTCTTGCTGTAAAAAGGATTGATCCAGTAGAAACCGTTATTGAAGAAGGTTCCGCTATATTTCCCGAAGAACACGAGCACTTTCGCCTCGTTCGGCTCAAGCTTGATGAAGCCGCATGTTCCTATAATGAATAATAGCATCAGTATCGCTCCGGGGATGGCGAATAGGGCGTTCTTGTCCGTAAGCACGAAGCAATAGATCGATGCGGCAAGAGTTATGAGAACCAGCAAAATCGCTAGGAAACCGTTGACGGTGAAACCTTTGAAGGAGAATTCTTTGTTTTCCATGATGATTTATTTTAATATCATTTTGATATCGCAAAGATACGATAAATAATTAATGTTCCAAATAAAGTCGCCATTATTTTTCGTATATTGCGAAAAACACGAATGAAATGGAAAGAATCACTTATGATGTGACCAAGTTGAGCGATACGGTTGAAGATGGTATCCGGAAGGCTTCTTTCAGGACTTGCCCTGTCGTTTGCTCCGAAGCCATATACATTGAGACTGAAGGAAATATCATCCGGAAAGTCCAGTACACGAAAGGGTGCAATGGCAACACCCAGGGAGTGGCGGCGCTATGTGTAGGCCGAAAGGTCGAAGATGTCATAGCCTTATTGGATGGCATTGACTGCAAGGGTCGGGGAACAAGTTGCCCTGACCAATTGGCCAGGGCGCTTAAACAACTCTGATTCGCTCACGTCTATAGATAGGGATTGATCTCCTCTATCACATTGGCGCATTCATCAACGACCTGTTCCAGTGTGGTTCCATACTGGTCACTCAGCACTATACGGGCTTCTTCCAGGGTGATTGGAAGGGCATCCTTGGGCGGTGGGTTGCCAAGGCTTTCCAGGATGCGGATCTTCTCGTAAAGGAGGGAATAATCCTTGCCGGCATTTTTCGCCGCAAGTGCCTGGATGCGGGGATCCAGAATGCGCTTGAACTGCTTGACATTCTGGCGGATACCCTCTTCAACCAAGGCTTCTCCGTAGCCCTGCACCTTCATAGCCTCCTCATAGAGCCCGGCCTCGTACAAGCTTTCCGCCTGCCGCCGGCAGTTGTCTCCTTGGCCCATGAACTCCTTGCATTTGTGTTTGAAAGTGTTGGCGACGCGCTGTGGATCCATCAGTTTCTCCGTCTGTCTCGCCTTGTTGATGATCCGGCCCAGATCCTGACCGTATGACTCGGCTCCCTCCAGACCGTTGACAGTTGCCTGGTCGAATTTCTTCAGGGTCTTCAGCAGTTCCTGCCGTTGTTGCGAATAGAATCCGAAATGTACTTCGTCGAAGGCCTGCGCGTAGCATTCCTCCATGATTTCCTCCTTGATGTCCACCCATTTACCGTCTTTGCCCCGGACTTGGAATGTCACGTCACGGTCGGCACCGATCTTCCTGCCCAGGTAGAGATCCCTCGCGTCATTGCCCGTGGCCCCGTTCCAGACTTTGATGTCCGACTCTGGCACCCCGAGGCGCTCTGCCATTTTTTTGATGGCAACAGGATCCGTGTTCTTGTACATCTGCTGCATCTGGGCGTTGAAATTGGCGCGAAGTATGTCTGAAGGATGGTTCCTGAGCAGGTTCTGGGCATTTTTGTTCCCCTGCAACATCAGGGTCACGCGCCTCATTTCCTCCGGTGTCGCCGTAGGGTTGTTCATCACGGCCTCAAACTCGTCGATAATCTTGCGCGCGTCCTGCCTGGCCCGTTTTGCGCATTCTTCCGCGTAAACCGAGTTCTTGGAGAACACGGAGTCTCCCTTTATCCTCGTGCGCTTGATGGCGTCGTTGGCCTTAGATGCTGCTCCTTCCTTAGTGGATTTCACCTTGTCGCCGGCATTTTTCACTTTGTCTCCGAGTCCCGCGGTGTTGAATCCCTTCGTCTTGGACAGGTTTTCCGTGGCCTGTTTGGCGGCATTGGCTTTTTCAGAACCCTTTCTCAATTTGTCGAAGTTTTCTTTCAGCTTCGACCATCCCTCTTTCGCCTTGTCCTTGACCGCGGTCGTCCACCCTTTGTGCTTGGCGAATTCGAAGGCCTTCCCGCCGACATAGAACACGCCCTCCCATAAAATGACATCCTTACTGCCGGCCACAAAGCCTTCCCAGGCGCTGTCACCTCCCTTGTTCACATATTCCTGCATTTTCACAAGGCCGCTGTATGGGGTCAGGACCAGTTCGGAGGCACCTGCGGTGAAAAAGCCAAGCGCGATTCGCAGTCCGATGACAGGAACGGATTTCTCCATCTTGGCGAAGGTGGCCACAAAGGCGTTGAAATTCTCGTCCGCCTCTGTCCAAGCGGGGGTCCAAACGGCGTCATTGACGAAATAGTGGCCAATCTCGCCGGAGCAATATTTGTCGAACACTCGTTTTATTTTCTGGTAATCAGGCTCGTAAATGCCGAACTTCGGGTCGTAGCCTTCCACCAGCGCATGGACCTTGTAGTAGAACGGAAGCAACTCGGAGAAGCGCGGATCGTAGGCTATCTTGGAGCGGATGTCCACCAGCTGCTCATATTTCTTCTGGTTCTCTTTGAGCCAGTTATTGTATTCACGGGTGTCATTGATGTCAGCGAACGGTTGTGAGATAACCGGGACATTGACGCTTTGCTCAAAGGTCTGTCCCTTCCAGCCGACTTTGAGAGTCACTTTGGCTTTGCCGCGGTTCGGCGGCAGCAGACCGCCGGCAGTGGAATGGATGACCCCGATGACGGTGTTGTCGGTATCGACGCCCACTAATTCAAACTTAGGCTGCATCATTCCCACGGGGGACGGGACGTCATTGCCATACTTGTCCCGGAAAAGCAGGCTCTCCTCCCGTATATCCTCGTAAGTGAAGTCCGGGCCGCTGTCAGGAATGACTGCCTGGATTTCTCCGGTCTCAGGATCCTCCGCGATCAGTTTGAAGGTGACTTTGCTTTCCGCGAACTTCTTCCTGACTTTAGGGTCCGTGGCCAGCCGTTCGCTGTCGTAGGTGCTGTCGAATTCAACCAGGTACGCTTTGATCGCGCGCATATCCAGGCGCAGCCCGAGCCCAACACGGTAGATGTTGAAGGAGCCGGTGATGGGTTTCTTCCGGGCCTTTGACTGGACGGAAATGTCGCAGGTGTAACGGTCGATATCACCAGGATCCATCTTCTTGTCGCCGCATTCTGTCACGTGGACTACGAACTTGCCGGGAACATCCTTTTTCTGCTCGGCCGTGATCTTGAAGACACCTTTCGCACTGGGACCGGCGTCAGCGGACAGGGCAGTCACTTCCTCGTTGAAATGGTTGATTCCAAACTCCATGTCGAAGGTCTTCCCGCTGCAGGCCACGAACGTAAGCGCCTCATCCATCACGATTTCCGTGGCCTCCTCCAACTTAAATACCACGTGGTTCACAAAGGTTCCGCCTTCCCCTGTGAAACTGAGGCGCACGACGGCCCTTCCGGATGAGCTGGGCTTCTCGCAAGACCTGATCTGGGCCATCTGGTAGGGGCCGTTCATCCTGACCTTGCTGATGATACAGTTCTCTTCATCCTCAATGGTGATCTTGGAGGAAAGGTCCCGGCGATCGACTTTATGCCCCTCGGGGTTGGTCTCCTCGATCCTCGCGCCTACTAGAAGGTTGTCACCATCTTGGGGGAGCGTACTTCCGAAATTCTTGTACAGAATCATCCGGAAAGTGCTATGCTTTTGCTTGTCCTTGTCATTCTTCTTCTTCCGCTTCCTTCGACCAAGCGCGATCCCGGTACCGATAATGACGGCTCCGCCGCCGATAATCTCCCAGGGGATTTCTGTTCCCTTCTCACGGAAGCTTCCATCTTCACCATATTCATCCCCTTCCTCTCCGATATCATCCGAGGCTATGGTCGTCGTTTCGAAAGTGGCGGAGGATTCCGGCCAGAACGCGATGATTAAATTAATGGTATGGCGGACATTCTCGTATGAATTAGCCCGGGATCTCGGTTTTTCTTCAAGTGTGGAAGCCGTGAAACGACGAAACCCTTCCCGTTCTCCCGCCTTGTTCAGGTTGATGACATGCCCGGTTTGGCGCGCTGATCCAAACCACTTGAATACATCCTCCTCGGCATTCTTTTCAAAGCAACCGGTGTATTTGTAATAACGTGTGTCATAAGAACCGCTACCGTAAGTTGGAAGAAGCAGTTGGCAGTAAGGTGTATGCTCCGGACGATTGTTGTGATCGTAGTTGCGGTTATGGGCGATATAGTCGGTTTCCGCCGACACTTCAATATCGATTTTTGTTCCGGGCTTGTAAGTCGCGACCCATACGACAGTTCCTCCTTCCAGGACTTGTATATCACCACGGGTAAGGTCACTGATGTTTTCCTTCTGGGGATCGTAGTCCCGCAGTTTTACTCCGGGGATATCCACGCGAATGGCCAGTCCATCTCGTTTATACTCCTTGTAATCTGCCCGCAGAAAGGGACCGGTCATGAGCAAGGCACAGCAAAGTATCAGGAATCTCTTCATGGTAAGCGTATTAGGCGGAGGTGTAACCTTGATAGAACCAGTACAGGACCAGCAGGATAATGGCCGTAAAGATCAGGCCGAAGATGAAGCGGAAAAAACGCAGGATGAAAGGCCGCTTCTTTTTTTCTTTCCTGCCATCCTGCCGTTTTGCGGGAACGGCGGCAGCCTGCGGCCCCTGCCTTGAATCGGCAGTGGGTCCGTCCCACTCGCTTAAGGTGAATTCTCCCTTAAGCTCCGGAGCATCTACAGTGGAAGTCTTCTCAGGACCTCCCGAGATGCTGACAGTAGCTCCCGCTGGAGCGTCGATTATGATTCCGCGACCGTCGGGGGAGGTTCGGGCTGAGGTGGTGGCGACTCTCTTGCCGCAGGCGGGACAGAATTTGGCGCCCTCTGGCAGAGGGGTGCCGCAGTGGATGCAAAATGACATGGGTATAGAAAGCTATTTGGAGTCAGGACAGTGTTTGCGGATAAAGTCGAGGACGAAGTCGAAATCCTCGTCTGTGACATAGATTTGGTTACGCTCAAATGTCTGGTTGACTTTTATGAGATGCTGTCCGCGGCGGGGCTTGATCCTCTTGACTTTGGAGAAGTCGGAGATGGAGGTCTGGCGGGAGGCGGCAAGCATACCGGCTCCGGCAGTGGAAGGCCTTTTGGCGAATATTCCTACCAGTGCTGTGACCAGGCCAACTTTACGGGCCCTGTCGTTCTGGACGGGTTCCTGCTCATGGGTGACGCTCTTTTCATCCATTGTGAAATTCACAACGTACTTGCCACCGTTCATCCAGACCACGATGAGGTAGGAGATGATGATAATCGCGAAGAACACGATAACGACGATGAGCCATATTTTGATGAACCCGTCCCAGATATTCTGCCAGTCGTTGTTGACCGCCGTCGAGATGAGCGCGATCAGCAGTGGAATACTGAGCAG
>JAEEGF011725677.1_pt1 | contig 15203 bp, 12 predicted proteins | sample 9134171 | NCBI WGS metagenome assembly JAEEGF01 (sample SAMN16246542, study PRJNA631951) | gut metagenome | biome: gut microbiome; feature: rumen; material: AP-attached | host: Bos | place: Iran: Karaj | collected 2018-10 | reverse complement strand
ACCTGGGACGGGATCTATATGGGCGCCACCGCCACCAAGGCGTTCCGGGACTCGATGGGCGGGGCCGCCATGGCCTTCTTCATCATCTGGTTCACCGGCCGGGCCGTGCTGCATCCCGAAGGACCGGCTGCCCTCCACCTCCTCTTTGCCGCCTACTACGCCCACCTGGCCTTCCGCACCTTCTGGCTGACCTTCCGCTACCGCCGCGACATCCTCGGCGCCATCCGGTAGCTGGCGCCGAAAAAAGGTTTCTTCTGAAGCCCCCGGTTAGATGTAGTTGGCGTGTTTGACTTCGACGTCAGGGTTGGCGCGGCGGATTTGTTCGACCATACGGTCGGCGTTTTCCTTGGAAGTAAGAATCTCCATGAAGCCGGTGCCGGAGTCGTGGATGAAGAGTTTGCGGAATTTGCCCTTCTTGTTTTCCTTGTAGATGGCGCTTGTGATGTCCGACAGGCGAAGCGGATACTTCTTGATCTGGCTGAAGGTGATCGTATCGGCTTCGTCGTCGAAGGTGTAGGTGCTCAGCTTGTAATTGGCATAGAAGACGGCAAAGTAGATAAAGGAGAAGAAGGAGGCGAACAACAGCGAGTCTCCAGTGAGCACGCAGTAGAGAATGAGACAAACGAGCCCGATAGCGCCGACGGCGATGCTTGACCAAAGGACCAGTTTCGGATGGCGGGTATTTGCGTAAACGGTCTTCATATCCGCAAAGATAGTAATAATTCCTAAAATATGGTACCGGTGGATTCGAGTTGCAGGAGGCGGAGTTTGCGGTCCAGGCCGCCGGCGTAGCCCCCGGGCCAGCCGCCCGCGCCGACCACCCGGTGGCAGGGCACGATCAGCGAGACGGGGTTGCGGCCCACGGCCCCGCCGACGGCCCGGGCCGAACTGCCCAGGCGCCGGGCGAGGGCGCCGTAGGTGATCGTCTGTCCGTAGGGAATGCTGATAAGTTCTTCCCAGACGCGGCGCTGGAAGGGGGTCCCGGCGAGATCCAGCGGTGGGGTGAAATCCGGTACGCGGCCGCTGAAATAGCGGTCCAGCCAGCGGCAGACCTGCCCGAAGACGGGCAGCCACGCCTCCGGACAATCATCCGGCAGCGTGGCCGCGAAGCGGTGCTGTCCCTCGAGCCACAGGCCGGCGAGGGCGTCGCCCCGCCCGGCCAGGGTGATGCCGCCGAGCGGAGAGTCACAGTGCCAGAGGGTGGTCATTATGATTCCGCGAGGACCAGCTCGACGGGGCAGTGGTCGGAGCCGAAGATTTCGTTGTGGATATCGGTGCCGGCGACGCGCGGGGCGAGGCCCCCGGAGACGAGGAAATAGTCGATGCGCCAGCCCACGTTCCGTTCGCGGGCGGCCATCCGGTAGGACCACCAGGAATATTTGGCCTCGCCGGGATGGGCCTCGCGCCAGGTATCGTGGAAGCCAGCGGCGAGCAGCTCCGTCATCTTGGCGCGTTCCTCATCAGAGAAACCGGCGTTGAAATGGTTGGTGGCGGGGTTCTTGAGGTCGATCTCCTCGTGGGCGACATTCATATCGCCGCAGATCACCACGCCCTTCTTCTCCGCCAGGCCGCTCACATAGGCCCGGAAGGCATCCTCCCACTGCATCCGGTAGTCCAGGCGCCGCAGGCCGTCCTGGGAATTGGGCGTATAGACATTCACCAGATAGAAATCCGGCAACTCGAGGGTGAGCACGCGCCCTTCGTGGTCGTGCTCGTCCACCCCGATGCCGCAGACCACGGACAGGGGCGTGTGGCGGGTGTAGGTGGCCGTCCCCGAATAGCCTTTCTTGTCGGCGTAGTTCCAGTAGGATTGGTATCCGATGAATTCGAGGTCGATCTGGCCGGCCTGGAGTTTGGTCTCCTGGAGGCAGAAGAAATCAGCGTCGAGGGCCGCGAACGCCTCCGCGAAGCCCTTGCCGGCGACGGCCCGCAGGCCGTTGACATTCCAACTAATGAGTTTCATAAAGGCGAAGATACGCAGAAAATTCGTATCTTCGCCTTGATATACGAAAAACGACCATGCGAGAATTCTTCCTGACCAATACCCTGACCCGCCGCAAAGAGCTCTTCGTCCCCATTCATCCCGGCCACGTAGGCATGTATGTCTGCGGTCCGACCGTCTATGGCGACGCGCACCTCGGCCACGCCCGTCCGGGGGTGACCTATGATGTGCTGAGCAAGTTGCTGCGCCACCTGGGCTACAAGGTGCGCTACGTCCGCAACATCACGGACGTGGGCCACCTGGAACACGATGCCGATGACGGGGAGGACAAAATCGCCAAGAAGGCCCGCCTGGAGCAGCTGGAGCCGATGGAGGTCGTGCAGGCCTACACCCTGCGCTACCACGAGGCGATGCGCCTGCTCAATGTCGCGCCGCCCTCCATCGAGCCGCGCGCCTCGGGCCACGTGATCGAGCAGATCGAGGCCGTCAAGAAGATACTCGCGGCCGGCTATGCCTACGAGAGCAACGGCAGCATCTATTTTGATGTTGAGAAATACAACCGCGACTTCCATTATGGCGTCCTCTCCGGACGCAATCTCGTGGATACCCTGGAGGGCACCCGCAGCCTGGACGGCCAGGGCGACAAGCGCGCCCCCTTCGATTTCGCCCTTTGGAAAAAGGCCGAGCCGGAGCATATCATGCGCTGGCCCTCCCCCTGGGGCGAGGGCTTCCCGGGCTGGCATCTCGAGTGCTCGGTGATGGGCGAGAAGTACCTCGGCCGCGAGTTCGACATCCACGGCGGCGGAATGGACCTGATGTTCCCGCACCACGAGTGCGAAATCGCCCAGAACCAAGCCTCCCGCGGCACCCAGGGCGTGCATTACTGGGTACACAACAATATGATTACCATCGGCGGACAGAAGATGGGCAAGTCGCTGGGCAACTTCATCACCCTGCCGCAGCTCTTCGCGGGCGACCACCCGAAGCTCACGCAGGCCTACAGCCCGATGACCGTCCGTTTCTTCATCCTCCAGGCCCATTACCGCGGCACACTGGACTTCTCCAACGAGGCCCTGCAGGCCGCCGGGAAGGGGCTGGGCCGCCTGATGCAGGCCGCCCGCGACCTCTATGCGATGACCGGGCGCAAGGTTCCGCAGTACCCTTACGGCGAGGAACCGGTAAATGTCGCACCCGACACCTGCCCGGCCGACAATGCGGCCGTGAAAGCCGTCTTCACGGGCATCTATGATGCCTTGTGCGACGATATGAATACCCCCGTGGCCCTCGCCCACATCGCCGAGGCCGTCCGCATCATCAACTCCGCCAAAGCCGGGCAGCTGAAACTCTCCAAAGGGGATCTCGCCACCCTCGTACAGCTCTTCGACGACGTGGTCTTCGGCGTACTCGGTCTCAAGGACGAAGAGGCCGCCGGCGGCAATTCTTCCAAGGTCATCGACGGACTGATGCAGATGGTACTCGAGCAGCGCGCCGCCGCCAAGGCCGCCAAGGACTGGACCACCTCCGACCACATCCGCGACGCCCTCAAGGCCCTGGGCATCCAGGTCAAGGACACCAAGGACGGTCCCGAGTGGTCACTTGAATAGTTTCGTATGCGGAATCGGATCAAATTGTTCCTGCTGGCCGCTGCGGCCTTGCTGGCCGTCTCCTGCGACGATCCGATTGCCCCCGACGTCCTCACGGAGACCCCGCTGGAGGATGCCCTGGCCTGGCTGAAAACGCGCTAGGCTGGCCGTTATCCCAGCCGTTTGAAAACGGGGATGGCGTCGAGGTCCACGGGGACTTCGAGCGCCTGCCCACCGGCGTAGCGGACACCGTTGCGGATATCTTCCCAACCTGCCTGATTCTCCGGTAGATATACCTTCCAGGAAGAGACGCCCCCGGCTGTGACCGGACAGACGAGGTAGTCCGGTCCGAACATCCATTCGCAGTCCTGCCGCAAGGCTTCTTCGTCATCTGGGAAGTCGAAAACCAGCGGGCGCATCAGCGTATAGTCCTCTTCCCAGACGCGGCGGGCCTGCTCCAGGATATAGGGGAGCAGGGCTTCGCGCTGGGCGATGGCAGCCTTGAAGCGGCGTTCCGTCTCGGGGCTGTACTCCCAGGGCTCTGTGCGGCTCTGGTAGCCGTGCACGCGCATGAAGGGCAGCCAGACGGCGGCCTGGATCCAGCGGATCATCCGCTCCTGGTAGCCGGGGTCGGTGTATTGGTCGCCGGGACGGAAGAAGCCGCCGGCATCATAGGTCCACCAGGGCAGGCCGGCGGCCATCTGGCCCAGTCCGCCCGCGATCTGGCGGCGCAGCGCGTCCCAGTCGCTGCCCACGTCTCCGCTCCAGGTCACAGCACCGTAGCGCTGGATACCTGGGAAGGCGCTGCGCGTCAGGATGACGGGCAGGCGGTCGGGCTGGTCGCGCCGCAGCCCCTCATAGACAGTTTGGATGACTTTCAGCGGATAGACATTGCGGTACCATTCGCCCGGAATCTGGTCGGGGCCGATGCGGCGGCCCTTGAGGTCGTCGTTCTCGGGCTCCGTGGCGTCCTGCCACCAGGCGTCGATGCCCGTCGGGAGCAGGCTCGCGCGGAAATGGTCCCAGTAGAAGGCGGCCGCGTCCGGCTGGAAGAAATCGATCCACTCCGTGCCGTCGATGTAGTAGCCGTGCGCAGCGGCCTCCCGCCCGAGCACGGCGTCGCGGCTGATCTTGGACCAGACCGACAGCATCAGGTGCTGGCCCATCCCGTGCAATTCGTCGGTCATCGCCTTGGGATCTGGATACTTGTCTTCGTCGAATTGCATCGCATTCCAGCCGTATTTACCCCACCATTGCCAGTCCTGTACGATCGTCCCGACGGGGATGTCCTCGGCGTGGAAGCGGCGGGCCGCCTGCAGGAGTTCGTCCTGGGTGTCATAGCGCTCCCGGCAGTGGATGTAGCGGAAGATCCAGTCCGGCAGGGCCGGGACGTGGCCGCTCAGGGTTCTGAAACTGAGCATCACGGCGTCGGCGCCGCCGGCGAAGACGGTGTAGTCGAGGCCTTCCGCGACAGGGGAGCGGAAGGTGGTACGGTCGTCCACCGGACGCCAGTGGAGGACGGGCCGGTCTCCGAGGACGCCCTCGACCGTCACGTCGTTCCTTCCTGCTTTGAGTTGGACTTTGACCGAGGCGGTGGGCGGCAGCCAGGTGTTGGAGACATCGATGACTGGTTTGCCGTTAACGGTCAGATAATGCCGGCGGGCCATTTCGCGGCCGACATCGAGCAAAAGGGCGTATTCCCCGTCGAAGGGGGCGTCGATATAGCCGGTGAAGATCTGGAAATAGCGGCGTTCGCGGCGGTTGCCGGCCGTACCCGTGGCGTCGACGGTGACCCCTTCGCCGCCATAGTCATTGGGCGCCAGGAGCATGCTGTCCCTGGGCGGGTTGAATTCCGTCAGGCCGTAGTCGTGCCAAAGCAGGCCCCAGCCGCGGCTGGAGAGGATCATCGGCAGGGAGATCTGGGTGTTGACCTGCGTCAGACGGCGGGTCAGGCCGCGGATGTCCAGGTAGCCATCCTGGAACTGGCCGGTGCCATAGAGGTGTTCGCTCTCCGGTGAGTCGAAACTGACGCAGGCGATGTAGCCCGGCTGGTTATCGAACCGGACGAGGTAGCGATCCGTTTCCTGCAAGAGAACCCGGCCCCGGGCATCCAGAAAACGCAGCGTCATCGTGGCGGTATTGAATTCGGCGGACATCCGCCGCGTGCGGACCGTGATGTTTCCCTTGCGGCGCCGGATGCGGTATTTCGGTGTTTGGACCTGTTCCGTGAAGATCAGTTCCTCCAGTTTGGCCTGGCCGTCGGGGAGTACCCGTATCCGGATGGCGTCTTCGGCGAGCGGCTGGATGTAGAGCGTACCGTCCGGGACGGGAATTTCTACGGCTTCCGGACGGGCGGGCGCCAGGAGGGCCAGCAGGGAGAGGAGAAGAACTTTCAACATGGGGGTTCGGTTTTAACAAAAATACGAAAAGTTCTTGTGATTTCGCCGTATCTTTGCAGGTGATGGACAAAAAGGAACTCGAGATTATGGCGCCGGCGGGCAGTTTCGACTGCCTGAGGGCCGCCATCCAGGGCGGAGCGGACTCCGTCTATTTCGGCATCGGCCGGCTCAATATGCGCAGCCGGTCGGCGAACAATTTCCTGCCGGAGGACCTGCCGGAGGTGGTGCGCATCTGCCGCGAGGCGGGGGTGAGGAGCTACCTGACCTTGAATATCACCCTTTATCAGGAGGACCTGGGGGCGATGCGCGAGGCGCTGGATGCCGCCCGCAGCGCCGGGGTCGATGCCGTCATCGCCTCGGACATCGCCGCCATCCAGTATTGCCGGCAGATCGGGCTCGAGGTCCATATTTCCACCCAGCTCTCCATCTCCAATGTCGAGGCGCTGCGCTTCTATGCGCAGTTCGCCGACGTGGTCGTACTCGCCCGCGAACTGACCCTCGAGCAGGTGGCGGAGATCCACGAAGCGATTGTCCGCGAGCGGATCTGCGGCCCGTCGGGGCGGCCCGTCCGCATCGAAATGTTCGCCCACGGCGCGCTCTGTATGGCCGTGAGCGGCAAATGCTATCTCTCGCTGCACGCGGCCGGCGCTTCGGCCAACCGTGGCGCCTGCTACCAGATCTGCCGCCGCAGCTATGAGGTCCGGGACCGCGAGACCGGCAATGAACTGCTCATCGACAACGAGTACATCATGTCCCCCAAGGATCTCTGTACCATCGAGTTCCTGGACCGCATCATCGCCGCCGGCGTGCAGGTCTTCAAGATCGAGGGCCGGGCCCGCTCCGCGGAATATGTGGGGCGATGCGCTTCCTGCTACCGGCGGGCGGCGGATGCCGTCTGTGACGGGAGCTATACCCCGGAACTGGCCGCTGCGTTGAAAGCTGAGCTCGCCGAGGTTTTCAACCGGGGTTTCTGGGACGGGTATTACCAGGGAGCACGTCTCGGCGAATGGAGCGCCGTCTATGGCTCCCAGGCCACCAAACGCAAGGTCTATCTCGGCAAGGTCACCAACTGGTTCGACCGCATCGGGGTGGCGGAGATTTCCGCCGAGACCGGCGACCTCCACCGGGGCGACCGCCTGATGGTCATCGGCCCCACGACGGGCGTGGTGGAATTCGACGCAGAGGATATCCGCCTGGAGTTCGACCCGGTGGAAATGGCTCCCAAAGGCAGCCGCTGCTCGGTGCGGGTCGATCCAGCCATCTGTCCCGACGGCAAACTCCGCCGCGGCGACAAAGTCTTCCTCTGGGTAGACGCCGAATAGCCCTCCCGCAGAATCCCCTAAAGCAAAAGTCTCCCTTGAACCCATCGGGGCCGGGAGGCTGGCCTGGATATCCCGCCTTTTCCGGGCCAGTGGTCCCGATTTCGAAGGGACTGGCCCGGGCCAGTGGGGTTTGGCGGGCCAGTCATCCTTTCTGGGAATTCAAGATGGGCTCCAATTCTGATAATTTCAGTCGGACGATGCGGGCGATCTGTTTGGAAGTAGCTCCGGTCTGTTTCTTGATCTTGCGCGCCAGGGAGATCCTTTCCCGGACGCCCAGATCTGCGATTCGATCCGTACCTGAATATTCTTTTGAGATGCTTCGGGCCAGCATGGCGATCTCCCCGTCCGGGAGAGAAGCCGCATCTCCGTAGATTTGCTGATTGATATCGGATTCGACTCCTTTGTTCATATAGAATTGGTAGTCGCGCACAGATTTGAACTGTCGCTCCATCAGTTTGTAATTTACGAAATTGCCGGGCCAGATCAGGCCGTCAGACAAATAGAGCCAGTCGCCGGGCAGTTCTGACTTGCTGGAGAACAGATTCCGTCGCTCGTAGGTTGACAAATTACCGATGGGGATAGCCGTTTTCTTTATCCAAGTATGGTCTGAAAAGAGCAGTGAAGCCGAACTCCAAAGGTATCCCGCTGGCGTGACGGCCATCCCGGCCGCCAGCGGGTTACGGTGGATATATGCGATGGTCTCCTTGAGCCGCTCGGAATCGGGTATGAGCCAGTGCCCGATATTCCAGACTTTTCCCGGGAGATTGTCTCCACCATGGAATCGCAGCCAGAGTTCCGTGGCTTGTTTATATCGCGCCATAAACAGATCGCAATCATCTTCCAATCCGTAGAGGATGATGTGTAGGTGATTGTCCATCAAACAGAAGCAGATTACCTGAACAGGATGTGCCAGTCCTAGCCTGCAGAGGATGAGTGCGATACGGTTGATTCCGGCAACGAAGTCAGCCGTAGATAGGAACAGGATATCATCTTTTAATCCTTCCGTGGCGTAATGATAGAAATGAGGCTTTTGCATAAGTTTGGGTTTTTAGGGCAAGTTATCGTTTTCCTCATAAACAAAGAAGACCACTCGTCACATTTTTACGATTCTTTATGAAATTGTCGTTTTTTATAGGAGACTGGCCCAGATATCCCGCCTTTTCCGGGCCAGTGGTCTCGATTTCGAAGGGGCTGGCCCGGGCCAGTGGGGTTTGGCGGGCCAGTCATCGGGGTCTCTTAAGCTTGTCAGCGGAGGTGGCCGAGGAAGAGCTGTTTTTCTTCGGGGGTGAAGCCGCGGCGGGAGGCGTAGGCGTCGAGGGCTTCCGCCGGGAGGTGCCGGATGTCGGGGTAGGTGGCGGAAGGGTGTGCGAAGACGAGGGCGCAGATGCTGGCGTCGGGAATCATCGCGCAGGAGTCCGTGAGGCGGATGTCCAGGAACCCGGCTCCGGGAAGCAGGGCGAGGATGTCCCGCTTGAGGCTGTGGTCGGGGCAGGAGGCATAGCCGGCGGCGGGCTTGATGATGCGGACGGGGGAGTCTTTCGGCAGTTGTTTGACCAGTTCGGCTTCCAGCCAGCCCGAGGCGGCTTCGGCGAGGGTCAGGCGCAGGGAACGGTCGAGCATGGCCTCATAGTCCATCGAGCATGCCGGACAACTGCAGCCTGCAGGATGACGGGATTCGGAGCCGGAGGCGACCGAGAGGGAGCCGGGGGATTCTTCCCCCGTCATAGCGAAGCGATCGTCAGCGTGCGCCGCATCGCGGTGCACGCTGATGGCGAACATCCCGGCCGGAGAATCGAATCCGTAGGCCGCGGGGGCGACGAAGTCCGCCAGTGAGCGGCCGTCGGGGCCGTCCTGGCGCAGCATCGGCAGGCGCCATCCTTCGGCAAGCTCAGGATGACAGGCGACAATCTCGTCTCCCTCGGCGTGGCAGGCATCGAAACGGGCGGCGATGCGGATGCTGCAGAGGGGCTCCCGCTTGAAGTCTTCCAGCCGATTGATGGCATCGGCGCTCAGCTGGACGGTCTGCTCGTCGTCCTTCCTGTCGTGGGCCCGTATCCCCCAGATGGCGTAGAAGAGTTTCCAGTCAAAATACGGCAGCACCTCAGCGATACTGAGTTCCCGGGCGGGGATATTGGCAAAGCAGGCGCCGTGCAGGTAACTGTCCGGAAAATAATTTCCGTCCACCCGCGAGGGAGCAAGCCCTGCGGATGATGAAGAAACGGAATTTCCTGCCTTGTACAACGCCCGCAGTTCCTCCTGTTTGCGGTGTTCCTCGGCCTCGGTGGCGTCGCGGTCCGAAATCAGGCGGGTGGCAAGCACGGCGCTGGCCGAAGCGTCGGGGGCATAGAAGACGTGGCCGTAGCGGGGGGCGAGCCGGACGGCGGTGTGCAGGGCCGAGGTGGTGGCGCCGCCGATGAGCAGGGGCGTCGTGAGGCCGCGGGCGGCCATTTCCCGACAGAGTTCCTCCATCTGGTGAAGCGAAGGCGTGATCAGGCCGCTCACCCCGATGAGATCCGCACCCCACGCCGCGGCCCGCTCCAGGATGGTTTCCCGGGGGACCATCACCCCGAGGTCCTCGACATCGAAACCATTGCAGCGCAGCACGATACTGAGGATGTTCTTGCCGATGTCGTGGACGTCGCCCTGGACCGTGGCGAGCAGGATCCGGGGCCGGGTGAGCGCCCCGCCGCGGGCCGCTTCCATATAGGGCTGGAGCAGCGCCACGGCGTCGCGCATCACCTTGGCGGACTTGACCACCTGGGGGAGGAACATCTTGCCGGCGGCGAAACGCTCGCCCACCCGGGCCATCCCTTCCATCAGCGGACCTTCGATGACCGCCACGGCGCGACCGTGCAGTGAGAGGGCCTCCAGCAAGTCTTCCCGGGAAAGAGGCATACCGCCCGTCAATGCGCTGCAGAGGCGTTCGTCGATTCCCGGCCGGTTCTCTTGCGCGGTTTCCGCGGGGTTATTTCCTTCTGATTTTCCGGCAGCCTCCTGTTCGGCCAGCTTCTGTGCCAGTGCGGTCAGCGTTTCCGTTGCTTCCGGTGTCCGGGCGAGAATCACGTCCTCGACCGCACGCAGCAGACCGGGTTCGATTTCGTCATAGACGCGCAGCAGGCCCGGATTGACGATGCCCATATCGAGTCCGGCGGCGATGGCGTGGTAGAGGAAGACGGCGTGCATCGCCTCGCGGACGCGGTTGTTGCCGCGGAAGGCGAAAGAAAGGTTGGAGATGCCACCGGAAGTCAGCGCCCCGGGCAGGTTCTTTTTGATCCAGCGGACGGCCTCGATGAAGTCCGCGGCATAACGCTCGTGCTCCGGGATGCCGGTGCCGACGGACAGGACATTGACATCGAAAATAATATCCTGCGGGGCGTAGCCGGCTTGTTCCGTGAGCAGGCGCCAGGCCCGCTCGCAGATCTCGATCTTGCGCTCGAAGCTGGTCGCTTGGCCCTGTTCGTCGAAAGCCATCACCACCACGGCGGCACCCAGGGCGCGGATCTGCCGGGCCTTTTCCAGGAAACTGTTTTCTCCTTCCTTGAGGGAGATGGAATTGACGATGCAGCGCCCCTGGGCGTTCTTGAGCCCGGAGAGCAGGGTCTCCCAGTGGGAGGAATCGATCATCAGAGCCGCTTTGGCGACGGCAGGATCGCCGGCGATGTGGCGGAGGAATTTCACCATTTCCGCCGTGCTGTCCAGCATCGCGTCGTCCATATTGATGTCGATGACGGAGGCGCCGTTCTCGATCTGGCCGGCGGCCACCTGCAGCGCACTGTCATAGTCGCCGGCGGCAATCAGTCGGGCGAATTTGCGCGAACCGGCCACGTTGGTTCGTTCGCCGATATTGATGAAGCGGCTCCGCCGCACGTCGAGGCAGACGCTCTCCAGCCCGCTGACATACGGGGTCGGGTCGGGCGTGGGAATCGGACGCGGGGGCAGGCCCCGCACGGCCCCGGTGATGGCGCGGATGTGGTCGGGAGTGGTCCCGCAGCAGCCGCCGACCAGGTTCACGAGCCCTTTCTCCGCCATCCGGCGCAGGGCGTCAGCGGTCTGGGCGGGGGTCTCGTCGTAGGCCCCCATCTCGTTGGGCAGGCCGGCGTTGGGATAGCAGCTCACGGCACAGTCCGCCCAGGAAGCGACGTCGGCGACGAGCGGGGCGAGTTCGCCCGCACCGAGCGAGCAATTGAGTCCGAAGCAGAGCGGACGGGCGTGGCGGACGGAGCGGAAGAAGGCCTCCAGGGTCTGTCCGGTCAGGGTGCGGCCGCTTCGGTCTGCGACGGACACGGAGATGAGCAGGGGCAGGGCGGCCGCTTCGGGGATGCGCTGGATGGCCCACAGGGCGGCTTTGGTGCCCAGGGCATCGAAGCAGGTCTCCAGCAACAGGGCATCCACGCCGCCTTCGAGCAGACCCCGGACCTGCTCGGCATAGGCCGCCGCCATCCGGTCGAAATCGACCGGCCGCCAGGCCGGGTCGGAGAGGTCCTGGGGGAGGGTGAGGGACTTGCCGGTGGGGCCGAACGAACCGGCTACCCAGACTTTCCGGGGTGCGGCGTCGGCTTCGGCGCGGGCGAGCGCGGCGCCTGCCCGGGCGAATGCCTGCGCGCGGTTTGCCAAGCCGTAATCGGCCTGCGAGACGGCATTGGCGCTGAAGGTATTGGTCGTGATGATGTCCGCACCGGCCTCGATATAGGCGCGGTGGATGTCCCGGACGATGTCGGGATGGCTGAGGTTGAAGGGTTCGCTATTGCCGGCCAGGCCGTGGCGCTGGAGCATCGTGCCCATCGCCCCGTCCAGGATCAGGATCCTTTCGGAGAAAGCTTGCCGCAGGTCATCCATCAGAAACAGTCCCTGAGTACGCTGATGATGTTGTCGCTGCGCCCCATCGTGTAGAAGTGGATCTCCTCGACGCCGTGCGCGAGCAGGTCGCGGCTCTGGGCCTTGCACCACTCCGTGCCGATCTCGTAGGCGGCTTCCGGATGGGCGGAGACCTCCGCGGTGAGTTCCACGGGGATATCAATCGAGAAACTCTTGGGCATCAGGTCGATCTGCCGTATTGACGTGAGCGGCTTGATGCCGGGGACGATGGGCACGGTGATGCCGGCCTCGCGGCAGCGCCCCACGAAATCGTAGAAGACGGCGTTGTCGTAAAACATCTGTGTGATGATCTGGTCGGCACCGGCATCGACCTTCTGCTTGAGGTACCGGATATCCGTCTCGGGGTTGGGCGATTCGAAATGCTTCTCGGGATAACCCGCTACACCTAGCGTGAAAATGCGCTCCCCGCCGCCGGCCGCCTCGAAGCGGCGGATGGCGGCGACCAGCTCGCTTGCGTGGGCATAGCCGTCGGGCTCGGGCGTGAAACGCTTTTCGCCCGCCGCGGCGTCGCCCCGCAGCACGAGGATGTTGCGGATACCCATAAACTTAAAATCCTGCAGATGCGATTCGATCAGGTCGGCGCTGGCCCCGCCGCAGATGAGGTGCGGGACCACCTCCACCTCAGGGAAGGCGGCCTGCACGGCCGCACAGACAGCTGTCTGGCTGATGCGCTTGCGCAGCAGGTGACGTGTGTAGCCGCCGCCCGGCTCCGGCCGGAACTCATATTCATCGCGGTGGCAGGTGACATTGATATAGTGCGGCCCGAACGCCATCAGCGGCTGGATGCTGCCGAGGAGTTCGGCCTTGGTAATCCCTTTGAGGGGCGGAACGATTTCGAGCGAAGGAAAGGGCTTCATCGGGCAATAACTACTTCTTCCAGGTGTAAAGATAGTGATTTTCTGCGTTTTTGTTTACCTTTAAGGTATGGAAGAGAAGTAGTCAGAACTGATGGCGCCGATCCGGCGGTCGTGGACCGCACGGAGATCGTGTTTTGCTATCCCGGTATCAAGGTGATGCTGCATTACCGCACGGCCCACGAACTGCTGCTGCTCGGTGTTCCGGTGGCCCCGCGGCTGCTCACGGAGATGGCCCATTCCGCCACGGGCATCGTGAGGATGGTATGATAGCCCTTGGAGCGGGCCACCCATGCGAGTCCGTTTACTTCCAGGAGCGGCGTATTTCCGATCAGGTCTGTCAGTTTCTGGTAAATCATGGTGCCGTAAAGATACGAATTATTCGAACGCCTGCTCCAGGTCGGCGAGGATATCGTCGATGTGCTCTACGCCAATCGACAGTCGGATGGTCGTGGGCGTGATATGCTGCGCCTCCAGTTCCTCGGGGCTGAGCTGGGAGTGGGTGGTCGTGTAGGGGTGGATGACCAGGCTCTTGACGTCCGCGACGTTGGCGAGCAGCGAGAAGATCCGCAGCCGGTCGATGAATCGCCAGGCGTCCTCCTGGGTGCCCTTGATCTCAAAGGTGAAGATGGAGCCGGCTCCGTCGGGGAAATAGCGTGCGTAGAGCGCGTGGTCGGGGTGCTCCGGTATGGCCGGGTGGTTGACTTTCGCTACCTTGGGATGCCGGGAGAGGTATTCGACGACCCGGAGGGCGTTCTGCGTGTGGCGCTCGATGCGCAGCGGCAGGGATTCGACGCCCTGGAGCAGGATCCAGGCGTTGAAGGGGCTGATGGCCGCGCCGGTGTCGCGCAGCAGCACGGCACGGATACGCGTGACGAAGGCGGCCGGGCCTGCCACGTCCGCGAAGATGGCGCCGTGGTAGCTCGGGTCGGGTTTGGCGAGGGTCGGGTACTTGTCGGGATCCGCCTTCCAGTCGAACTTGCCGCCGTCCACGATCACGCCGCCAAGCGAGCTGCCGTGGCCGCCGATGAACTTGGTAGCGGAGTGGACTACGATGTCTGCGCCGTGCTCGAGCGGGCGGATGATGATGGGCGCGAAGGTGTTGTCCACGATGAAGGCGATACCGTGGCGATGCGCGACGGCGGCGATGTTTTCGAAGTCGGCTACGTCGGAATTGGGATTGCCGAAAGTCTCGGCATAGATGGCCTTGGTGTTGGGACGGATGGCGGCTTCGAGGGCTTGCAGGTCGTTGACGCGGACGATGGTGTAGTCGACCCCCTGGGTGGACAGCGTGTGGGTGATGAGGTTGTAGGATCCGCCGTAGAGGTTGTCGGCGGCGATCAGGTGGTCGCCGTTCTGGAGGATGTTCTGGAGGGCGTAGGTGACTGCCGCGGCGCCGGAGGCGACGGCAAGGCCGGCCACGCCGCCTTCAAGCGCGGCGACGCGCTCTTCGAAGACGGCTTGGGTGGAGTTGGTCAGACGGCCGTAGATGTTGCCGGGGTCGCGTAGCCCGAAGCGGTCGGCGGCGTGCCGGGAGTTGCGGAAGACGTAGGAGGTCGTCTGGTAGATGGGGACGGCGCGGGCGTCGGATGCGGGGTCGGGTGTCTCTTGGCCTACGTGCAGCGCCAGGGTCTCAACGTGATAAGTCTGATTGCTCATATTCTGTTCTTTTGTTTTCGGCAACAAAGTTCAGAATAGAAGAAATTATTTCCAAGCTTTTGAAAATATTAGGAAAATATCACTAAATTCGTACAGTAATTTATATGTTTTGTCTGCCATCGGGGCGGAATGCCCCTTCCGGACAGAAGAAAAATCTTTCTGCGTTATGAGCCGGCTCGACCCAACCGATATCGCCATCCTGCGGATCCTGCAGGAGGATGCCACGCTGACCAACAAAGAGGTTGCCGCACGGGTGCACCTGTCGCCGACGCCGGTCTTCGAGCGCATCAAGCGCTTGCGTGACCAAGGCTACATCAAGGGGTATGTAGCGGTGCTGGACGCTGAGAAACTGGACTGCGCATTCATCGCCTTCTGTTACATCAAGATGAAGCAGCATACTTTCGAGAACGCCCGGCGGCTGATGGACGCCGTGCAGACGATGGACGAGGTGGGGGAATGCTACAATATCTCAGGAGATTATGATTTCTTGCTGAAGGTCTACGTGTCCAGTATGAAGGAATACCAGCAATTCGTGCTGCGTATCCTCGGCGAGCTGGACTGCATCGGCG
>JAEEGF011204381.1_pt1 | contig 15203 bp, 8 predicted proteins | sample 9134171 | NCBI WGS metagenome assembly JAEEGF01 (sample SAMN16246542, study PRJNA631951) | gut metagenome | biome: gut microbiome; feature: rumen; material: AP-attached | host: Bos | place: Iran: Karaj | collected 2018-10 | reverse complement strand
TGCAATGGCGGCTGCAGCGGCTGTGATGATGAGATGCGTTTTCTTCATGCTGTCCATGTTTGAATCCGGCTGCAAAAGTAGCAAATTCCGCCATACAAAAATACAATCCGGAACCGCCATTGTATGAAATGGCGGGCTGGATGTATGAAATGGAGCGGCGGATGGGTATTGGCAACAAAATTCCGTTATGGCTCTTTGGTTTCCTATATTGATAGGAAAATTCCAATGTCCTCTTTTATGTGTGGTGAGACGGCATTTCACGGTGTGCAAATTCGCGGACTCGTTATTTGTATGGTATTAGCTGAAAAAAAAACATCATGCACACAATAAAACATTATTTTTGTTGTTTACCTGTTTAAGATTATAAAACATTGACACATGAAAAGACAAATGCTATTGTTGCTGCTGTGCGGACTGGCCTTCGCCCCCGATTTCTGCATTGCCCAGAGTGGGATGCCGGAGCCTCCCTGTATCATCTACAAGACCAGGAAAAACTACGATGCCAATGTGGCGGTCATGCTCTCTGCGGACAAGACGCAGATTGTGAGCTATCCCCATCCGAAGGATGTCTTCACCCGCGGGGAACTCTGCACGCCGTTACGGTTGGCCCGCCGCTTCAGACTGGACAGACGTGGCATCGGGCCGAACGTCGCCTTCCTCTCCATCACCTATGAGGAATACAGCAAACTTGCGAAGGCTCCAAGCCTGAGTGAGTTGGATTCCATGATTATAGACCGGAACCCTATAAAAAAAATGTACCGCTGCAATGTTTCAGCACCCGAACAGAATCTGGACGAACTGAACCGCCAGATCCGGAAACGTTGCAAGGCTTTTGAAAGACTGGTCCCGTAACATGAAGTTCGACAAAGATAACGCGCCGGTATACCTGACAGTAACTCTGGCGTTCGGCATGGTGCTTGGCTCCCTGCTGTTCGGACATAGTGAACAGCCTGCCATGTTTCTTCAGCAGCGCGGCATTTCAAAAACGGAGGCGGTCCGTCAGCTTATCGAAAACTATTATTTCGAGCCGGTGGACGCCGATTCGCTTACTGACGAAATGATCGCCGCATTTTTGGATCGTCTTGACCCGCACTCCTCGTATATTCCGGCAAGGGATGCGCAAAACTACAATTCTGTGCTGCTTGGCGAGTTTGAGGGCATCGGAATCACGTTCAACATTCTTAACGACACAATCACTGTCATCAGCGTGATTCCCGGCGGACCCTCCCAGAAGAAAGGGTTGGCTGTGGGCGACAGAATTGTCCGCATTGATGGGGAGAATGTGGCTGGTGTGAAAATCCAAAATACCGATGTCATCCGGAAACTGCGTGGCCCTGAAGGGACAACCGTCCGCATTGAAGTTGTGAATCCTGTAATGAACAATCCTCTTGAGATAGAGATTGTCCGTGGCAAAATTCCGATTCACAGTATCGATGCCGCCTACATCATCGCTCCACAAACCGGATATGTCCGCATCCAGAATTTTTCCGCCACCACAGGTGTCGAATTCTCCGCAGCCCTGCAAAAATTGAAGGCGCAGGGCATGCGGAAACTTGTGCTTGATTTGCGGGGGAATGCCGGCGGCTCCCTGCAGACTGCAGTCGCGGTCTGCGACGAGTTGCTGCCAGCCCGGCAGCTGATTGTCAGTACGCGGGGCAAATCCACCGGTACGCAGAATTACCGAGCCACATTTATGGGTGGTTTCCAAGATGACAACCAGTCGGTGGTGGTGCTGATTGACGAATGGTCAGCTTCCGCAACGGAGATTGTGGCGGGAGCCGTGCAGGATCAGGATCGCGGTATTATCATCGGGCGTCGTTCGTTCGGAAAAGGGCTTGTTCAGCGCAGTTTCACTCTATCGGACAGTTCGGAAATCCTGCTGACGGTGGCCCGGTATTACACACCGAGCGGACGCTGCATCCAAAAACCCTTTTCCCAGTATGAGGAGGATATCGTGAACCGCTACCTGCGCGGCGAGATGCAGTCCTCCGACAGCATACCTGTTGCAGACTCACTGAAATATAAAACAGCGAAGGGGAGGACTGTCTATGGCGGCGGTGGCATAATCCCAGATATTTTCGTCCCTATTGACACCTCCGGTGACTATGTGCTGTTCAACAATCTGTCACAGGCTGGAATCCTTTTCCAATATTCGTTGGAATATACCGATGTGCACCGTGTTGAATTACAGCATTTCCAGGATGTCCGCTCATTTGAGCGCGGATTTGTCGTAACCGATGCCATGGTGGATGAGATGATCCGTCGCGGTAAGGAGAAGGGGGTTGTGACAGGCGCGGTGACTCCTGGTGCGCGCCGGGAGCTGAAGAAGTGGTGCAAGGCCTATATCGCGCGCAACCTATACGATGAGGAGGGATTCCTCATTTTGGTGAACGGGGATGACAAGATTGTTAGGAAAGCGCTTCAAGTGTTGCAGGAAAAGTGAGATTTGCTTCCATTTTTGCATGGCAGCAAACGTGACTTCGCCTCCTGATGTGTATGAAGATAGTTTGTAAATAATTTATTTTCAATTTTTTTTGCTCATGGAAAAAAATACTTGAAAAAGGCTTTCCATGTCCGGAAATGTAGTACTTTTGCATCGCGAAAGCGGTATGCTTGTGCATTCCTCCTTAGCTCAGTTGGTTAGAGCATCTGACTGTTAATCAGAGGGTCGCTGGTTCAAGTCCAGCAGGGGGAGCGATAATTGGTTTAGATTTCAGGCATTCCTCCTTAGCTCAGTTGGTTAGAGCATCTGACTGTTAATCAGAGGGTCGCTGGTTCAAGTCCAGCAGGGGGAGCAAAAAAAACAGGAACCATCCGGTTCCTGTTTTTTTTAATGCAGCAGCCTCCACAGCTCGTCCTTCACCTCCATTATTCCGAATTGCGCATGTGCAGACATGAAGAGCAGGGGGATGTCGGCGTGCAGGCTTTTTTTCAGCTTGTCCAGTTCGTCGGGCGGAACAAGGTCGCATTTCGAGACGGCGAGCAGCCGCTGCTTGTCCAGCAGTTCGGGATTATACTGTTTGAGTTCGTTCAGCAGAATCCGGTATTCTTTAATAATGTCGTCCGAATCAGCCGGAACGATGAACATCAGGACGGAATTGCGTTCGATATGGCGCAGGAATCTCAGTCCTAATCCTTTGCCCTCCGACGCGCCTTCAATTATGCCGGGGATGTCCGCAACCACAAAGGAGTAGTTGTCGCGGTATGGCACCATGCCGAGGTTCGGCTTGAGCGTGGTGAAGGGATAGTTGGCGATTTTGGGCCGCGCGTTTGAGACCACCGAAATGAATGTGGATTTTCCGGCGTTGGGAAATCCGACCAGTCCCACATCAGCAAGCACCTGCAGTTCCAGTATCTTCCAGCCCTCCGATCCGCTTTCGCCGGTTTGTGCGAATCGCGGGGTCTGCCGCACGGACGACTTGAAATGGGTGTTTCCCAGTCCGCCTCGTCCGCCGCGCATAAAAATGATTTCCTGCTTGTCTTCCAGTATCTCCGCCTCTTTCTCCATGTTCTCCTCGTTGCGGACAATGGTGCCCAGCGGCACCTCCACGATGATGTCCCTGCCGTTTTTGCCGAAACGCTGGTTCTTGCCGCCGTCCTCGCCATCCTCAGCCACTACGTGCTTGGTGTATTTCAGGTGCAGCAGCGTCCAGAGCTGCGCGTTGCCGCGCAGGATGATGTGGCCGCCGCGTCCGCCGTCCCCGCCGTCCGGGCCCCCTTTGGGGGTTTGTGCCGTCCGGGCCAGGTGGGCGGAACCGTTGCCCCCCTTTCCGGAGTGGAACCATATTTTCACATAATCGATGAAGTTCTCGTTTTCCATGCCGGGTTATTTTTCGTTGGTGGGTGCGTCCGGCTCGCGGGCCATGAGGTTGTATACCACATGGTTCAGCAGCCGTTTGCAGAGAAATTTGGAGAAATAGACCACCACGTCGGTGAAGGTGACCTGGTACTGGACCCTTTTCCGGATGCCCCACAGGATGCGGGCGGCGGTCTCCTCGCTCGACATCATCTTGCTTTCGTTCCTGGGTGTGTTGCCTTGTGCGGATCCGTCGGCGGTCAGGGCGTGGTAGCGGATTTCGGAGGTGGTGAAGCCGGGGTAGGCGATCATCACATGGAGTCCCTTTTTCAGGTTTTCAAGCCGGATGGTCTCCAAAAAGCCGGTGATGGCGAATTTGGAGGCGGAATACCCTGTGCGCCATGGTAATCCGTGGATTCCTGCCGTAGAGGAGATTCCCACCAGGCTTCCTTTGGACTGCTTTAGGTAGGGGAGGGCGTATTTGGTGCAGTTGACCGTACCGAAAAAGTTCACATCCATCAGGCGGCGTATGACAGCAATGTCAACATCATCAAAATTGGCCCTCATGGAGATGCCGGCGTTGCAGATCAGAATGTCGATGCCGTCCCACAGCCGGATGGTCTCTTCAACCAGGTGCCGGCAATCCTCCTCATTCGTCACATCGGTGACGCAGTAGGCCGCCGTGCCGCCTTTGTGGGAAATCTCATCCGCCAGCACCCGCAGCACCTCCTCCCGCCGGGCGGCCAGCATCACGCGGGCGCCTTTGTCGGCTAACAGGAGGGAGAGCGCCTTCCCGATTCCGGAGGAGGCTCCGGTGACAATGACATTCTTGTTCTTGAAGGTATAGATCATGTTCATGTTTTTTTCTGAAACGGAATAATGAGTTTTGAAAAGAAACAACGTCTTATTGGAGTTGCATATTGTATGGGAACGCATTTTTTTTTGCCGGAAAGCCGCCTTTTTTTTCCGCCGGCGTGGCATTTGTATCGGAATTATGGCTATTTTTGCATGTTAAACCTATTATTATCTAATACTTTTATCATGAAAAAGCAATCTTTACTTATCACATTGGTTGGCTGCATGTTCCTTTATGCAGGCATGGCCTTTTCCACCCCCGCCGGCAATTTGAGAATCTCCGCTTCCGGAAACGCTTCCGCCGAACCGAAAGGGGGATGGTTCACGGGACTGGGGAAGAGAGGCTCCACCTATACCATGACTCCCGCACTCATCTCCAACCTGATGGATTCGACCGCCAACGACCTGGTGTTGAGTTTCGATACCATTTTCATCAGTGGCAATGTGGTGATCGACAGGAGCAAAATCAACAAAAACCAGTTCCTGACCCTGCGTGCGAACGACTATACCACCGGTGCCATTGTGTTTGAAAAGGGCGCCACCCTCACCATCAAGTGCGCCACCGGCTGCCAGTCGGAGATTGCGCTGGCCTGTGCCAACATCACCGGCGATCCGGCAATAACCGCCGACCATGTCGTGCTCTCGAATGTCACAAACGCCTATGCCCGCATAGAGATGAACGGCTTCAAAAACTGGAAACAGTGGCAGATTGACACATTGCTTGCCCATGCCGACAAGGTGGGTCCCGACATCGGTGACGGTGCATACGATTTCACCAACAACACTTTGTTCACCATTGACAAGAACCATGTCTTCTCAATGACAGCCCAGACTGATTTCCTTAACGGTAAAAAGATGGGGTTCAAGAATATGGACCGTGGCGGCACGTTGCTTCCCGGCGAATATTCGCTTGGTGCCTATCCTGACAGCTTCTACGTCGATTTGAGCAAGTCGGAGGGCATACGCTTCAAGGTGGAGGTGAAGGGTTCAGCCCAAAGTTTCAATATAGGGCTCTCCAACTGCCTTAAGAAAGGGCAGTGGCATGAATACTGTTTTGAGTATTATGTTTATGACATCCCATTCTCCGCTGTGGACAAGGACGGTTATGTGACCCTGCCTTTCTCAATGTTTGAGAAGGTTTCGTGGGGCGGCACCTGGGATCTGTCCAAACTTATTGTATTTATAATGGAGGTGAAGAATGTGACAAAGGGGACGGTGGTCTCCTTCAGCGATGTTCACGGCTACACTTCGACCATCAAGGATAACCCTGAACTGATGGTGGGGAATATGGCGGTTTCCAACGAACTGTTCATCTCGGCGGCGAACGCTAACGTGCGCCAGTCTCCAGGTACGGCTGTCAAGGCGCTGAGCACACGTATCATAGCATCGGGGAATGTACTGCTCCCCAATCCTGGCAACATTTTCGGAAAAACTGTGGAGATGACCGCCTCATACCTCTATCTCGGTTACAATTCCGGTTCGCTTGTCCCCACATCGCAGACCTTCACAGTGTCGGAGATGGCGCGCTACAGTCTTGACAATGTGTGGAGCGACAATGCCTCAGAAGGAAAAAAGTTCACATTGCAGAAGAATCTCATCAATTCCGCACCGCATACCTACGAGGCGGCCTTCACCAACGCCTACGGCTCGCTGACCGTCACTCATGACCATTCGCTCTGCCAGTCGGAACGGCTGGAGGTTCCGGCAAAGGCTTCTCAGGGAAAATGCCGCTGGTACGATGCAAACGGCAATATTCTTCCCTCATCGGACACTCTCCGCGTCCCGGTCCTCCTTCCCGACAGCCAGTACCGCTATTTTGTGGAAACCGAGGTGGTAAGCGGGAACAATGTCTACAATATGATGCGCGGCGTTGTGGCAGACGTTTGGCCGGAATATGCTTTGCGTGACAGTGCTGTGATATGTGCCGCAAGCCTGCCCCTGACATGGCGTGACACTGTTTTCCAGAAGGGGACTACAGGCGGTGAATACCGTTTCGCCCGCAGGAGTGTGCACGGATGCGACAGTGTCACCATTTTCAAGCTGACCGTGAATCAGGAGAGTGAAACGCAGCTGTATGACACCATTTGCGAGGGGGATGCCTATAAGCAATATGGATTTGACATTGCTGCGGAAAAGACTGTCGGCATAAGCATCCTTTCCGACACCCTTGTGACGACCAACGTCGTCGGTTGCGACAGCACCTGCACGCTGCAGCTCACCATCCATGCGAAGTCTGTGACGGAGCTGTATGATACCATCAAGAAAGGTACGAAATATGAGAAAAACGGATTCGACATTTCCGGTACGGATCTTGGCGACAAGGATTTCCATCTGCAGCTTAGTAATATTTACGGATGCGACAGCACTGTGACCCTGCATCTTACCACCATAGTCAACGACGGGGTGGGGGAATTCTCCTTTGATGAATCCTTTGCCGTATATCCCAATCCTGCGAGGGAAAAACTGATTTTCGTGCAGAAGGCGGGGCTGCAGGCCACCGCCATGCGTCTTGCCGACGTGTCGGGACGTATCCTGTTACAGGTTCCGGTGACCTCTGAAGAGTGCGAACTGCCTATGGATATGGTGGCTCCTGGCATATATTTCCTCGGGATTTATGACGGCAGCCGTCTGCTTGGGGTTTTCAAGGTTTGTAAGGAGTAGCCAATGGGACACCTGCGTGTTATTGCCGCCCTCCTGTTACTGCCTTTAGTGGCGGTGGCACACACCCCTTCCGTGTCCGTTGCACATGAAACGGGTGGGGGATGGGCCGATTCCGTGCTGCACACACTGACACTGGAGCAGAAAATTGCGCAACTTATCATGGTGCGCGTACATTCCAATAAAAATAGGGCCTATAACGATACGGCAGTGGCCCAAATGGGGCGTTACCAGTGGGGCGGGGTATGCTTTTTTCAGGCCTATCCGGTATGTCAGGCCATTCTTACCAACCGTCTGCAGGCAGCCAGCCGTATTCCGGTCATGGTGGCCATAGACGGGGAGTGGGGCTTGGGCATGCGTCTGGACAGCATACTGCTCTATCCGCGACAGATGGCGTTAGGAGCCTCACGCGATACGGATGCGATTTATGAGATGGGGCGGCAAATGGCGCTGCAGTGCCACCGTATAGGGGTGCATTGCAATTTCGCCCCTGACGTGGACATCAACAACAATCCCCGCAACCCGGTCATAAACAGCCGTTCGTTCGGCAGCGACCCATATTGGGTCTCACGTTGTGGCATCGCGTATATGCGTGGTATGCAGGAGAACGGGCTGCTTACAACAGCCAAGCATTTCCCAGGCCATGGGGATACTGAGACCGATTCCCATGCGTCAACTCCAACCATCACCCATTCGCGGCACCATCTGCAAAAGATGGAACTGCTCTCTTTCAGGGAGCTGATACGCTCCGGCGTGGACGGCATCATGGTAGGCCACCTGCGTGTTCCGGCTCTGGATCCGGAACGCATCGCCACGGTCTCTTCAAAAATAATGCATGACCTGCTGCGTGACGAACTCGGTTTTAGGGGCCTGATTTGCACTGATGCATTGGAGATGAAGGGTATAAGCACGTTATATCCTGCTGGGGAGATGGAGGTTCAGGTGCTGCTGGCCGGTGCCGACCTGCTGCTGCTGCCGTCGGATCCGGTGCTTGCACTGCAGAAAATAAAGGAGGCGGTGGAATCTGGCGTGCTGCCTGTTGAGCTGATTGACGAACATTGCCTGAATGTGTTGAAGGCAAAGGAGAAATATGTGTTGCCATACGCGGGACGGGTTGAGCCGAGAGGACTTGTGAACGACATCAACAGTCCGGAGGCGAAGGCTGTCTCCCGCCGGCTGACGGAGTCATCCCTGACATTGCTGCGCAACAGGCACCATACGGTTCCCATTCAGGAGGGGATGAAGCGTGTCGCGCATCTGCGGATTGGTGCTTCAGGTCAGCAGGTGCTTGACACCTTTTTTCGTAACCGTTATGGTACCAATACTTTCCGCATAGTTCCGAAGCAGGCGGCTGACACAAATCTGCTCCGTCCTTTCTTCCGGGAGGCCGACAGCGCCGAACTGCTTGTTGTGACTCTTGCCTGTCTTTCCCAATATCCTGAAAAGAATAATTACGGTATGGTGCCCCAAGTTGTGCGGCTTTTGGACACGCTTTCGCATCACCGGCGGGTGCTGCTGGTGGTCATGGGCAATCCATATGCGCTTAATGCGCTGCCTTTGGCACACCACATGACAGCAGTGCTGCTTGCATATCATCCGACTGTTCAGGCAGAGCAGGCGGTGGCTGATGTGCTGGCACACCGTCTGCCTGTGCGGGGACGTCTGCCTGTGCAGCTTGATGCCTTTGACGAAGGGGATGGGGTGCAGATTGTGATGGCGCCGATGCTCCGTCCGGCATCCGGCGACACCAAGTTACGGCTGGACCGGATTGACACGCTTGTGCGGCGCGGTCTGGAGGCCGGAGCCTACCCGGGTTGTCAGGTGCTGGTCGCGAAAAATGGGGACATCCTCTATGAGAAGGCTTTCGGTACCTATTCCTACGATGACAGCCGCCCGGTCACAATGGAGACCGTATACGATTTGGCTTCCGTTACCAAGTGCATGGCCACCACGCTGGCAATCATGAAACTGTACGACATGGGGAAAATCCGGCTGGATGCCCCTTTGTCCGAATACCTGCCTTATCTTGCAGGCAGCAACAAGGCGAAGCTGAAAGTTGCCGAGGTTATGACCCACACTGCCGGCCTGCGCGATTGGATACCGTTCTACCAGCGATGGGGCATGGAGATATACCGTCCGGACTCCTCTGGGGAATATTCTGTGCCTGTATGCAGGGGTATGTACATGCGGGCGGATTACAGGGATTCGATCCGGAAAGGGATTGCGGATTCCCCTTTGGCGAAGGAGAAAAAATACAAGTACAGCGATTTGGGATTCTATCTGCTTGCAGATGCGGTGCGGATGATTTCCGGTCTGCCGCTTGACAGTTTCATGCAGCAGCAGTTTTACGGTCCGATGGGGCTGCAGGCCACCTGTTTCAACCCATGGTGCAATCTGCCGCTGTCACGGGTTGCGCCTACCGAGAACGATGTGAAGTTCCGGCAGCAGCTGGTGCACGGGTATGTGCATGACCAGGGTGCCGCCATGATGGGCGGAGTATGCGGACATGCCGGGCTTTTTTCCACGGCTGGTGAAATCGCACAGCTGCTCCAGATGCTGCTCAACGGCGGCGTGTACCGTGGCGTGACCTATTTCAGCCCGCAGACTGTAAAGCTGTTCACCAGTTATTATGCTCCCAATGTTTGCCGTCGCGGATTGGGTTTTGACAAGCCATCGCTCAGCGGCCCCTCCCCATGCGGAAGGCTCGCCTCCCCGGAGAGTTTCGGACACAGCGGCTTCACCGGCACCTTTTTCTGGGTGGATCCGAAATATGGTCTGGTGTATGTGTTCCTTTCAAACCGCGTGTGTCCCGACGCATCAAACACCAAACTCTCCTCAATGAATATCCGTACCGATATACAAGATTATGTATGCCAGGTGATTGGAAAGGCAATGGAAAAAGATTCCCCGGAAGCGGGAAAAGATAACGAAAAAAGTGCTACTTTTGCAGCTCCTGATAGGTCGCGGCACAGCCGCCGCACACATTAGCGTGCGCCCTCATAGTTCAACGGATAGAACGGAAGTTTCCTAAACTTTAAATCTAGGTTCGATTCCTAGTGGGGGTACAAGGATGCAAAGAGGCATTGTCCAGGGGGCAATGCCTTGCTGTTTATTCGGTGGGCTGGTATTTTGGCAGCAGGATGAAGAAACTGGTGTGGTCGTTCCTGACCGATTCAAAGCGGATGCTGCCTCCCCAGTCGGAGACAATGTTCCGGACAATGGCGAGCCCCAGACCGCTGCCGGTTGATTTGGTGGTGAAGTGGGGGGTGAAGGCGTGCTTTTTCTCCTCCTCATCCATCCCTTTGCCGTAGTCGGTGACGGTGATGAGCCACTGTGTGTCGTTTTCTTCGCTCAGGATTAGTTCGATATGCTGTGGCACATGCTCCTTTTTTGCTTGGATGGCATTTTTTATCAGATTGTTGAAGACTCGTAACAGCTGCTCCTTTTCTATTCGGACAGAAGCTTCTGTGATTTGTGGCTGGTGCTTGATTTCAATAAGCACATCATCGGTCTGTTCATACATGTTTACGGCATTTGCCATTATTTCAAGCAGGTTTTCTTTGGTGCCGTCCCCCTGGCGGATTTTGGCCAGTGAGGAGAATGAACTGGCGATTTCAGTCAGGGCGTCAATCTGCTCCACCATCATGCGGCTGTATTTTTCAAGTTTTTCGTCCGTAAGGGTCCCTTCACTGATGCATCGTTGCAGCTGTTGGGTGCTCAGTTTCATCGGTGTAAGCGGGTTCTTGATTTCATGTGCCACCTGCTGCGCCAGCTCTTTCCAGGAGGCCTCCCGTTCCGATCGTGCCAGCATTTCCGCACTCACTTCAAGGTCATCCACAAGACGGTTGTAGTCTTTTACAAGCATCCCGATTTCATCATCGTATTTCCATTTTATCTTCTTGTTTTTGGATTGCAGCTTCACTTTGCTCATCGAATCAGCGATGTGGGTTAGTGAGGCGAGCAGGTAGTTCCCGATCAGGGTGCCGAACAGCACGAACAGAAGCGTCAGCAGCAGGTAAATGCAGAGGAAGGTTGGCAGCACATAGGAGAAGAGGTGTTCCAGATAGCCGCCCTTCTGCCGGGATGGGAAGCTCAGGTAGCCAACAATCTCCCCATTGTCGTTCTGTAGAGGTTTATATAGGATGTTTGCATGGATGAGCGACCGGCTGATTTTAGTGTCCCGGTAGAATGTCTCCTGCCGGTTATGAATCCGTTCGATGACTTCGGGGTTGAGCCGGTTAGGGCTTTGTGGAATCGGCAGGTTCTTGTCAAGCATAAAGACTGCCTCTCCATCAAGGGTATAGATGTTGGTATTTTCCAGATATTCCTTTGGCAGCTTGGCAATGGCGGTCAGCAGTTGCTGTTCCATTTGGACGGTGCCGGCATTCTTCGGGGAGAGATTGCCGGTAGGGAGCATGTGCAGGATCATGTCGCTGCGGACGAAAGAGGTACGGTAAAGCTCGTCCTGACCGAATTTTTGGACAAATACGGCAAACATGATGGCGCCTACTATGGCCGTCAGGATAATCATGATGACGATGAAGAATCGTATGCGCTGCTTGAAGAGAAGAAAACGCTGCTGGCTTTTGTAATTTACAATAATATATACGATGGTGTTAAGCAGGAGTGCAAGCAGGATAAGGTAGGGGAAGGTGGCCATGCATTTCCGGAGCATTGTCTGGCCGGTTGCCAGCAGCACCAGATGTGAAGGCTGGTGAAAATAGACATAATAGTCGCTGTTCCGGTAGGAAAAATGCATGCCGTTGTAGAGGGTGTCCAGCCCGTAGCAGCGCATGTTGGTATGGAACACGTTGTTCAAGTCGATATAGGCAGTCAGTTTGCCGTTGTCGTACTCTGCACAGGAGAGCTGTTGGATTTCGTTTTCCAGCCGGTGCTCGTTCCTGTTGAGCAGGAAATCCGGTTTGAAGTAGTCCGAACCGGCCATGGTTTCCAACGCAATGCAGACCGTGTCCGGATTTCCGGATTTGTTAGTGCTTGTGAAAAACTTCAGCAGCAGATATTTGTAGTTGTCAATACGGTGCCCGTTGACCATGCACAGTGAGGCGCACTGCCGGTCAGGTTTGGATGAGGAGAAGGTTTCGAGGTAGCGGTGGATGGCAGTCCTGTCGGTCGGTATGCTTGTGCGACCCACAAAAATGTGTTTCCGGTCATTGGCGAAATATGGCTGCAGGTATTGCTCCTGCACATAGGCGATTACATCGTTCCTTTGGATGTTTGTGTCCGAAAAGAGAATCCGCAGGCTGTCGTCCTCCTCCAGCTGGCCGCTGATTTCCCGTAGGTTATATTGCATGAGCGGGTTATCCTTCTCCAATAGCGAATTTGCGAAGGATTCCTTTGACAGCTGCAACCGTTCGTAGTTGGTGTCCACCAGCAGCAGTGAGAGCAGGGCAATGGAAAAGATGCAGGAGACGGTGTGGTAACGGATGGAAAAACGGGTTTCGGGAAGCAGCGCGTGGATAATGTTTATGCATACGATAATCCAGTAAATCAAACTGCCGCTGATCCAGATGCGGTGATGGCTAAGCTGCGGAAAATGGAGAATCACTGCCAGATAGCCGCCCCATACCAGTAGGGCGGAAAGCAGGCCATACACTGTTTTCTGCCGTCGGCCGAGGTTGGACCTGAAGAAGTTGCGGTAACATTTTTCCATCAGCAGAAGTGTGGCACAGAGCATCATGCAGAGTGAGACTGCAAACAGCAGCTTGAGCAGGAGAGGGCTTTCTGCCTTCAATGGGAACGAGTGTACCGAAATATATGGGAGAATGTTGGTGGAGCTGCTCAAAATCATGCGATAGAATCCTATAAATGTTGCAATGTAGAGCAGATGCGAGAGGGTCAGCAGCAGCCATGTGCGGAGGGAGTGAGGCCGTTGTTCCGGCCTGTTTGCCGTCTTTACCAGAATTATGGCCATGAGCAGCAACGTGTAGGTGCCCATGAAGAGTCCGCCCAGCGAATGGAAGAGGGAGGAATAGTAAAGGCTTGAAAACAGGTTGGCGGTAAACATGGAGGCGGGCCGTTTCCCCATCAGGATCACCATGAGCATACAGATTGCCATCACCATAAGCAGCAGAGTGAGCCATTCCGGATGATTCCGGAAAAAGGCCTTTTTTTCCAATTCATAATATATTAGGCAGCCGAGCATGGTGCAGGCCAGCATCCACAACAACGCCTCAAGCAGTGCCATAAGGTTGGATTCCCGAAGGCTGCTGTTCAAATCCAGGGAGAAGGCCGCCTCCCTGTGTCGGTCGTAAATGGTCATGGTGCCGTTGGCACTTTGCAGGTTCAGGGCATTACGGTATCCTTTGTTGAGCATCCCCAAATCACAAAAGCTGTTGGTCGGGAGGTAGGTGGATGCCAGCATATAAATGCCGTATACGGTCTGTTCCCCACGGTGGTATTGACGGATGAACACCTTGGTGTTGTCCAATGTCTGGAAGCCGGAGAGGTTTAGCGCCTGTTTTTCCCGTATGGATGGCAGGTTCACCACATTGGAGGACCATGCGCACAGCGTGTCGCGCATGTATATGTAGAAGGCAAACTCTGTCGGTTTGATTTGTTTTTTTTCACAGAAGTCCAGCAGCGTGTGGATGCAGTCCGCCTGTTCTTTCATCAGGGCTTCCGCGTAGCTGTCCATCTGCGCCTCTTTCTCCAGAAAACGCTGCTGCAGCAGGGCGTGGATGTGGTCCGGACGCAGATGCCGGGTGTTCCGATGGGACAAACCGGCCGCCAATGCAAACAGCATGATGACAGCAAATGAAAATAATATTCTGGTAATGCGCAATTTACGTTTATCCATCCTTCAATTATATGATTTTGCAAATGTACCTTTTATTTTTACACAAAAAATGAAAAAAAAAGTCTGTAATGTATCTTGACATATATTGGAATTGTTTACTTTTGCAAAGTTTTTCCAACCAATGGTTGGCTTTCTTTAAAACATTGGAAAATAATTTATTTATTAATTTAAAATTTTAAATTGTGATGAAAAAAGGTTTGTTTTTATTCGCCAGCATGCTTTTCGCTGCTGCTATCGCTGTCTCCTGTGGCAACAAGAACACTGAGGAGGAGGTGAACGCTGAGGATTCCACCGCTGTGGAGGAAGCCACTGTTACGGAAACCAACGTTGACGCTGCCGCCCCTGCAGTCAACAAGGAGGAGATTCTCTCCAAGGCCCGTGAGGCCGGTCGTGCAAAATGCAACTGCTACCAGACCGATCCCGCTTCTGTTGAAGCCTGCATCAAGGCCATTCTGGAGCAGAGCTATGCCGCTTACAAGGACGATGCCGATTTCCAGGCTGAAATGAAGGCCGAATTCGACCGCTGCGTGAAGGAGAAAGCTACTGAAGCCGGCAAGAAAGCCGCTGACGAAGGCGTGAAGAAAGCCGCCGGAGCCATTTCTGACAGACTGAACAACAAGAAATAATTCTGTCAAACAGGTAAAAAAAAGGCGGCCAACGGCCGCCTTTTTTGATTTATAACATCGCCTCCACCTTTTTTATATAGTCGGCGGTGGCCTCTTGAGTCTGCCGCACGAAACCGATGTCGTTGATCTCCCCGTACAGTTTCTTGAACTCCTCCTCGTTGCGGGTGGTGATGTGGCGGAACGGGTTGGTGTAGTCCTTGTTGCGGGAATCATACACCTGGTCGCAGATGTACTGCTGTATCTCTATGGAACGGCGCATCATCTCCTTCCATTGCTTTTCCGTCAGGTTCTGGCTCTCAAGCAGGTAGCAGAGCGAGAGGTAGGCATGGCTCTGCTTGTCGGTCGGATAGCGCTTCCAGATTTCATCGTAGCGTTTATGAATCTCCTTCCATTTGTCAAGGATTCCGGCGTTGATGTCGGCACGGATGTGGTCCAGATCCTTCTCCATCAT
>JAEEGF011570798.1_pt1 | contig 15204 bp, 7 predicted proteins | sample 9134171 | NCBI WGS metagenome assembly JAEEGF01 (sample SAMN16246542, study PRJNA631951) | gut metagenome | biome: gut microbiome; feature: rumen; material: AP-attached | host: Bos | place: Iran: Karaj | collected 2018-10 | reverse complement strand
CCTACACCTACGACGGACACAATGCCGGTGTCATTACCGACGAGGACGGCAGCTGGCCTTTCACATGCGACCCCTACAACCGGACTATGAATGTGACACTCCAGTTCAGGACCCAGCACGAAGAGGGTGGCCAGATGTTCACCTACGGAGGTCCCACAACGCTGCACCAGACACGATAGTCAACACCGATTTGCATATCACGAACGATGAAAAAGATTCTATTCATCATTGCCCTGTTTGCAATCGACCTCACACTCCATGCCGCACCCGTCAGTGCGGGCAAAGCGGCTGCTGTGGCACAGTCCTTCCTGAAACAGACCCTTCAAGTCAAACAGTCCATCAGACTTGAGTTGCGTACATGGGACTACGATGCTGTCTACCTGTTCACCCTTCCTCAAAGGGGCTGGGTGATGGTAGCAGCAGACGACTGCGCCCGCCCGATATTGGCATATTCCTTGACCGGCACACTCCACACCGATGCCTTGCCTGTGGCCATGCAGAACATTGTGAGTGTCTACCAGCAGGAGATTGCGCTTGCCCGCAGCGCCAAGGATATACGCTGTCATGAGGAGTGGGATATGTTGGCCGAAGGTCTGTCTCTGCAAAGTGTCGAGGAAGAGGAGGTGGGCCCCCTGTTGACCACCCAATGGTTCCAGAAATCGCCCTACAACCAGCTCTGCCCTGGCTATACGATGACAGGCTGTGTGGCCACCGCCATGGCCCAGGTGATGAAATACTGGAACTATCCCGCCTTCGGGCGTGGAAGCCATTCTTACACCGACGATTCCGGCTATGGCACCCAGAGTGCCGACTTTGGCAACACCCGTTACGACTGGGTGAACATGCCCGACCGCCTGACGGGAAACTCCACTGCCGCAGAAAAGACGGCCGTGGCCACACTCATGTACCACTGCGGTGTAAGCGTCAACATGCACTATTCCACCGTCTACAGTGGCACAACCCTTGTCAAGTGTGCAACCGCTCTGCCCGATTATTTCCGCTATAACCGTCGCGATATTCGTTATCGTGCAAAGGGTCAGATGAGCAACGACGCATGGACCGACACCCTGATTGCCGAGCTCCGTCTGCTCCATCCCATCCTGTACGGAGGCAATGGACCCTCTGGCGGGCATTGTTTTATATGCGACGGCTTCAATGCGCAGCGATACCTCCACTTCAACCTCGGCGAGGAAGGGGAGGGCGATGGCTACTATCAAGTCGGAGCCATCACCTATGGTGCATATTCTTTCAACCAGGCCAACGATGCCATTTTGGGATTGCATCCCGAATATGGCCTCTATCTCAATGAGGAGACAGTGAGCTTCACCCGCAATGCTGCCCAGCGGCAGGTATGGTTCAGCACCAGCGACACGGTCGATGCCCCTTGGACGGCCGTCGTGTCCGACAACTGGATTCAAATCGGCAACACCGATTTCAATCATCTTGGACAAGTCACCGTCAGTGTCTCCGAAAACACCACGGGTATGGAACGCACGGGTACTGTGCTTTTCACCCAAGGAAACCTTTCGGTTACACTTAATGTAGTTCAGGAGGCCTACGATCCGGCCACCGACTACTGCCCTCTGACGGTGGAGATGGAGAACACCCACAACGAACCCTGGGCAGGAGATGCTCACCTGAGCTTTGAATCCCCCAGTGGCACTGTGTACGGCATTGCTCAGCATACCGCCAACAGTCGCACCAGCACGACCACCATCAGTGTCGCCCCTCATGATGTCATGGTACGCTGGCATCCTGGTGGTGCTCTGGACCGCTATATCAACTACAAGATTAAGAACAGGCATGGAGAAACGCTGGTCGAGGTCAATAATGCCTACTTCGATGGCGATGACGTCCTCATAGTGTGGCCCTGCAATCGTCTTGGTATAGACGACCCGCAGGAGGTGAAGCCGGAATGGTGTGTGTCGCCCAATCCCACAACGGGACGGATAACCGTCACCGGCGGTATCGATAACGGACAGCCTGTACGCTTGGAGGTATTGGATGCTGCGGGTCGTGTGCTGCTGCACACTGTTGGAACTACCGCCGACCTTACCCATGTCGGCACAGGCGTATTCTACGTAAGGATTATAACCGACAGTACTGTCACAATAAAGAAAGTGTTAAAGGACTAGGCCCATGAAAAAGACGCTCATTCTTATGTCGATGTGCCTGTTTGTCATGGCTGCAGCAGCCAGACCGGTGACACAAAAAGAAGCCGCCTGTGTGGCCAACCGTTTCTGGCAGACAGTGCTTCATGGCGAAGGGCAAGTGTATCCGTGCTCTTGGCAGTACAGCCAGGTCTACCTGTTCGTGGGCGAACACCAGGGATTTGTTCTGGTGTCGGCTGACGACTGTGCACGCCCCGTAATAGCCTACTCGCTTCATGGCAGGTTATCGCCTGATTCATTGCCTGTGCAGGTGTCGGAAAGAATGGAGGCCTACTGTGGACTGATTGCCGACGGAATCCGCCAGCAGGTGAAGTCTACGTCCGCCGATGCCTCACGATGGGAGCAACTACTCAGTGACAACCTGCCCAAGGATGGTGACAACGACGACCGCATCGGTCCGCTGTTGGAAACCCATTGGCACCAAGACGGAGGCTATGCCCTACTCACTCCGCAGCACACCCCCACAGGCTGTGCAGCCACAGCACAGGCACAAATGATGCGCTACTGGCGTTATCCCGCCTTCGGCAATGGCAACGAGTCCTACAACTGTCCGCCCTATGGCGCCCAGTCGGCCGATTTCTCCCACACCCTCTACGACTGGGCCAACATGCCCGACCAGGTAACCACTGGCAGTCCCTACCAGCAGCAGTTAGCCGTCTCGACCTTGATGTACCATGTAGGCGTAAGCCTCCACATGGGATATGCCGAGGGAGGCAGCGGTGCCGCGGGATTGGTAGGCCATCCGGGTACACCCAGTATCGACAACTCGCTTAAAGACTACTTCTACTATAGTCGTAAAATGCGCCCCATATACAGAACCGATGGATATACCGACCAGCGTTGGGCCGACAGCCTCGTTACCGAGCTGCGTCTGCAACACCCCATCATCTATTGCGGCGTGGCTCCCGAAGGCGGACATGGCTTTGTGTGCGACGGCTATGAGTACCGCAACGGACAAGTCTTCTTCCATTTCAACTTCGGTTGGAGCGGCAACGGTGACGGCTACTACACCGTCGACGATATTTGCCCCAACGTCAGCCCGACAGGGCAAATAGGCTCCATCTACCATTTCAATCAAAGCAACCAAGCACTGCTCGGTGCTGTGCCTGACTATGGCCTCCATGTCAGCGACACATTGCTCACCTTCACCCGCGACGGCTGCAGCAGCCAATTGTTCTTCTGCAGCATCGACACCTCCGCTTCACCGTGGAGCGTCAGTGCCGACCAGCCATGGGTGACTATAGAACGCAACGGTGTGGAACATGTCGGGGCGGTTACCATTGCAGCCAACGAGAACACCACAGGCAGTGAGCGGCAGGCCACTGTTACCTTTACGCAGGACGGTCAAAGCATTTCGGTCGTTGTGGTGCAGACCTACTACACCCCCGACGACTACTGTCCCCTCACGGTTGTAATGGAAAGCACCCGCAATGGGGGATGGGAAGGCGGTGCCTACCTCAGCTTTGAGAGCCTTTCGGGTTACGTCTACGGCACTGCGGCACTCTCGTCTGGCAGCAGCGCCACCGTCGAGGTGGGTGTGGCTCCCCACGACATCAACGTGGTGTTCCACCATGGCGGCAGTTCCGACCGCTTCATCAACTATCGTGTCCTCAACCGCTATGGCGAGGAACTGGTGGCTGTGGAATACGCGTTCATGAACGGTGGCACGCACTTCATCGAATGGCCGTGCGCCCATCTGGGCATCGAAGAGCATTCCGCAGAAACCTTGTCCTGCCGGGTGTGGCCCAATCCCGTCCACGATGTGCTGCATATCGAAGCCGCCACCCTGCTCCGTGCCGAGCTGTACGACACATACGGACGGCGTGTGGCATCAACTACGGGCAGTGATGTCGACCTGTCCGGTCTGCCATCAGGCATCTATATACTCCGTGCCGTTAGCGACAGCGGTGTGTTCGAATCAAGAATAATCAAACAATAATCATAAAATACACAAACAGATGAAAAAACTCCTTCTATTGACTTTGACGGCTGTTGCCGCCATCGCTTTCTCCTCCTGCGAGAAAGAGCCTGCAGCCAATAATCCTGCAGGTCCTGCCACGCCCGACATCCCGACAACATTGGACATCGTGCGCACCTCCTGGCAAGGGGTCTACAGCGGCACCGTTGTGCACCCTCAGGCGGGCACGCTGCCGTGTGTCTTGACTTGGACAATCGACTTTGTCGATGAGAGCAATGTGAGCATCCTTCTCGAGACGGTCACGGGTGGACAACCCCAGCAGCCGCAGGAAATGGCCTGCACCTATACCTATGATGGACATAAGGGTGAGATTATCAGCGAAGAGGATGGCGAAGTGCAGCGTGATCCATTCGAGATTGACCCCGTCAATCGCACCTTCACCATCGACCTCCGCATCACTACAGGCTTCTCACAGGAGAATCCGCAGGTTGTCGGCGGCCTCACCACATTCCATCAAATCAGATAGACAATCAATCATTCAATAATAACATTAAAAAGTAACACACAATGAAAAAGAACATCTTCAGACTGCTATGCGTCACACTGCTGGCAGGCATGACATTCGCCTCGTGCGAAAGAGAGAACATCACAGCTGGAAAGTACACCGTTACCGTCAATTCTGCCAACGAGCAGATGGGCAAGGCTTACGGCGGTGGCCAGTATGAGTCCGGTGCAACCGTCCGTATTTGGGGCACCCCGGAGGTCGGTTACCAGTTCGACCGTTGGAATGACGGCAACACCGACAATCCCCGCAACATCACGGTGGGTGGCGATGTGACCTACACGGCCTACTTCAAGGCCATCGGCTCCGACCCCGACACCACTGGTGGCGGTGGCGGCGAGACCCCGGGCCAATTCACTGCAACGGTTATCGTGGACGGAACCCCCTATAATGGCATTGCCCTCGTGAGCATGGGTCAGAGCGACAACCTCTTCAACCTTGCCGTCTATATCGGCGAGTCGGGTCCTGTTTTTGTTACGTACATCCTCCCACGTACCGGCAGCCAGACTATCAGCGATGGCATACAGAGCTTCTTCTATGAGAGCGAAAGCGACTTTGTCGAAACCGCACAGGGCAGCATTCCTCCCTATCTGACCGTGCCGTCGGCTGGATGCACCTACGACGTCAGTGTCACTGCTCTCGACATCAACGCCCAGACCGTAACTATGACGGCCAGTGGTACGATGCTCGACATTGCCGCCGCCGAGGCCGGTCAGCACCGTTTGGTTCCCTTCTCGGTGTCGATAGACGGCTCGTTCCAGTATCCTGGCACACCTAATAATAAATAATGTTGATGTTTAATATGTTAATGCGCTAATTCGTTAATCGAGTAGCACATTGTTTCTTCACGGATCTCTTTTATCACAAGTGTTGTCTGTGTAAAACGTGGAGAAAAAAAAGCACGCGTGATTAGTGGTAATTGTGGTTCTTCAGCGTGCGGGAGGGGCGGTCGTTTATGGCCGTCCTTCTTTTTTTGTCTGGGTGTGTCACTTTTGGCACATCATGTGGCTCTAAACGTTAAAGTGTCTGAGGGGCAATAATACGCCCTTTTTGGCGTTATCAAAATGAAAAAATGAGTTATTTTGAATTCGTTAAATCCGTTGATGGGTTGATATGTTTTGTGTTATATGATGCGAACCGTATAAACTTATCAACATATCAACATCTAACACTTTAACACAAATATTTAACACCATGAAACCAATTGTCTCCTTACTGATTGTCGCTGTGCTGGCACTCCAGCCGGTGTTTGCCCAGCAGGGCAATAACGGCAAGCCCGATGCCTGGTCCCGCATTGAAAAACAGCTATCCAGTCAGCGTTACACCGACGCCTACACCTTGGCCGACAGTCTGCGCACCGTTGCTATGGGCCGTGCCCTTGCCGGGCAGAGAGGTCCGGCTACCAGTCGCCAGCTGCTCACCTCCACATGGTATATGGAGCGGGCAGCCATCAACTATCAGGAGGATGTGGCGGACAGCAGTCTAGCACGCTTCCGTGCCATTCTGCCGTACCTCACCACTGTGGACAGCTGTCTGTGCTACATTTTCCTCGGCAACATCGACTCGGCGCTGGTTGACACGCTTGCCTTGCGCGAGGTGCCGAACATGCAGATTGCCGACTTCTGTTCCGCACCGAAGAATGTGAGCTTCAACACCACCCCGACGATGTACGACCTGGTGATGCATCTGGCCATGGAAAATGTGCCGCAGAAAAGAAGAATAGAGCTGCAGAGGCAGTTGACTGCGTGGTACAGCACATCCTGTCCCACGAAAGGGAGTGTGAACCTGATATTGTATAACGAGATTCGGCTGATTAATTTCCTCGTTGCCCAGCCAAACAAGTCGTTGGCTTACCGCAAACGGTTGGTGCAGGATTGTCTGAACCGCTGCCGCTGGACGGGCAACGAGCAAATGGCCGAGTTGTACGATCGGATGGCTGGGTTTTATGAACAGGACGGCGACTACCTGACGGCACTGGCTTATTGCGACAGCGCCATTGCCCGCTGGCCGAAGAGCCAGGGCGGTGTGGAGTGTGCCAACCGTAAGCGCCAGATAGAAACCAAGAAGATTGATATGTCAATCTCAGAAGTCTCCTCTGCCGGACGCGACATACTGATGAGAGTGGAAACGCGCAATGTGGATAATCTCTACTACCGTGTGATTAAATATCCCGAATGGTACAAGAACTATTACAAGAGCGATTCAGAGATAAGAGCCCGGCTGTTGAAAGAGAGGGTGGTTAAAACGTGGAGCCAGTCGTTCTCCTTGCCGAAAGATTATAAGTTCTACAAACATTACGGCTATATTCCAGGCCTTGCCCCGGGACGTTACATGGTTATGGCATCGCCCACCAAGGATTTCACAAGCGAGGGCTTTTGTGCGAAAGGCTTCACCGTGTCGGCAGCGGTATTCGTGATTATGTCGTCGCCCGAAGACAGTGTGTACGGCTATGTGGTTGACTATGCGACAGGGGGACCGGTGGCAGGGCAGAAGGTGCAGCTGCAGCGCAGCAAGAACTACTATAATGCGAAGTATGGCACAGTGGCCACAGCCACAACCGATGCGCAGGGCTTTTTCGCCTTTGGCGCGGAAGGGGTCAAAGATAGGTACGAATTCGATTGGCGTTTGGTGACAAAGTATAAGGGGTTGGATGTGGAGAGCCAATGTGATTTGGGTTCCAACCAGCTTGACACGGTGCGCGAGGTGGCCGAGATGTTTCTCGACAGGCCGGTGTACCGTCCTGGCGACACGCTGCAGTTCATGCTGCTTAAAAGCCGTGTGGAGAATAACCGCCGGGGACATACCGTCGGCGGCGACAGCGTGAAGGTGGAGCTGTTTGATGTCAACTATAAGACGGTTGACACGCTTCGCGGCATCACCGATGCGTATGGCAGCTTCAGCGGGCAGTTCGTCATCCCCGCCAAAGCGCTGCCTGGGCAGTTCCGGATAGCTGCTTATTACACCAACCCAAAGAAGAAAAAGGAGACATTGTGCGGGAAGTATTTCCCCGTCGAAGCCTACAAGCAGCCCAAGTTCACTGTCACCCTGAAAGGGGTGGACCGCAAAGATGCCGAAGGTCACTCGGTGGTTCCCTCGCTGGGCGACAGCTTGGTTGTGGAGGGGTTGGCAGCTTCGTACACGCAGGTGCCTGTTAGTGGGGCAAAGGTGGTTTATTCCGTCACACGGTCGATGTTGCGGCCGTGGTGGCGCAGATGGTTTGGGAACGGTTTGTACAGCGAGATGGTCACCATGGTGTCCGATTCGTTGGTCACCGATGCCGAAGGCCAGTTCCGTATTGCCTTCGTGGCCGAGTCCGACAGCAACATAGAACTCTCCACCAAACCTTGTTTCACGTATGAGGTGAGGGTGGACGTGACCGATATAAACGGCGAGACACACAGCCAGAGCCTCACGCTCAATGCGGGATATGAGAACAGCTACATCTCTATCACGCTGCCAGAACAGCTGCAGGATCTGTCCAACGTGCAATACAAGTATTGCGACATCAACGGCACCCCGATGAAGGGGTATGTCGTCCTCAGCGTCGAGCGGCTGCGGCAGCCCGAACGTCCTTTGCTTTCGCACTCGCAGCTTCTTGCTGGCGTACGCCATACAATCAGCCGCGAGGAGTTCGGCAAGCGTTTCCCGCTGACGGCATATACCCGTGAGGAAGAGAATATGTGGAACTGGCCAGTGGAGAAACGGGTGTTTGATACCCGCGTGAAGTGCGAGGGGTTGACGCTCAACAGGGTGCCGATGCCTATGTTGGAACCGGGTGTATACCGCCTGCGGATGGCGACGGACGAGCATGGCAAGAGGACAGTGGCCGACACGTTGGTGGTAGTATATACCCCGAAAGGGAGCACCAAGGTGTATACGATGGATTTGCTGTGGTCGGACATCAACACCCAGGAGGCTCAGGTGGGCGATACCGTGGTGCTGCGTTTCGGCACACGCCATAGGGACGTGCATGTGGCTTACGAGATGGTGTGTGATGGCAAGACAGTGCAACGCCGCCTACTGCGTGTGGACAATGGGATTGCGACGTTGCGCATACCTGTAAGCGAGGCCCTGCTGGGTGGTTTCGATGTGAACCTGTGCGCCGTGAAAGAGGGCCGCTTTGAAAGGGAGCACTACCGTGTGGAGGTGCCCTTTGAACACAAGAAATTGGATGTGCAGATAGTGACTTTCCGCGACAAGCTCACACCCGGCGAGAAGGAACGTTGGACCATCAAGGTGTCGCCCAAGGACGAGGGTGCTGCCCCATTTGCTCCCGCAGCCTTGCTGCTGGGCATGTACGACGCGGCTTTGGACAACTATGGCTTCGGCGGCAACTCGTTTGCATGGTTCCCGTGGCGCAACACCGAGTCCAATACGGCTGTGGGATTGTCTTATTACCTCGATTGGCGTTATCGCGAGGGGCACGACCTGCTTATCCCTCATGGCAAATTTACGCCTTATCAAGGCAAAAGACCTGGCGGATGGAATTTCACCGCCCTCAATCATAGAGGCTGGCGTTGGCGAAACAGCATGTCGATGCCCGGCACACAGGTGGAGAGCATTGTGACCTCGGTGGGAGGCGTGGGATACGCTACTGCCCGAGGAGAGAGCGGCATGGTGACAATGAATGGGAGTATGCGCAAGCGTGCCGGAGTGAAGAACGCCATACAGGCGACCGAGGACGTTGTGGTGACTGATTTGGAAGTAGTGGAGGATGATGTCGAGATGGAGGAGGCGGCAGTGATGTATGCTGTTGAGCCTTCGGCAAAAACAAGAAGTGTCACGGAGGAGAAGCCCTACGTGCGCACCAATCTCAGCACCCTGGCGTTCTTTGAGCCTACCCTTAGAACCGACAGGGACGGCACGGTGAGCTACAGCTTCACCGCCCCCGACCTGCTGACGCAGTGGAACGTGAAGGGATTGGCGTGGACGCAGGAGTTGGCCACTGGCTCGCTGGAACGGCAACTCATCACCCGAAAGGAACTGATGATACAGCCCAATATGCCCCGCTTCCTGCGCGAGGGCGACACAGCCACCCTGATGGCCAAGGTGATGAATCTGACGGACAGCGACCTCACGGTAACAGTGGAATTCTCTTTTGAAATTGAAAATTCAAAATTGAAAATTGAAAACTCAGCTGACAAAAGAAATACTTCTCAATTCTCAATTCTCAATTCTCAATCAATAACGGTTCCCGCTCGTGGTACGGTGCCGGTGCAGTTTACGGTCACCGTCCCCGTGGGAGGCACGGTGGCTACGTATAAGTATATTGCCACGGCGGCAAAGCATAGCGACGGCGAGCAAGGTCCATTGCCGCTGCTGACCAACCGTCAGGCTGTGACGCAGTCGGTTTCGATGTACATGAACGGCAAAGGGTCGAAGCAGTACACGATGACGCTCCCCACTTCGGCAACTGCACAGTCGGTGAGCTTCACGGTGGAGTATACGGCCAATCCCATTTGGTTGGCTATCCAATCGCTGCCCTTTATGAAGGAGTGCAGCAATCCGTCGAATATCTACCTCTTCAACAGCTATTATGTGAACACGGTGGGCAAGACTATTGCCGAACAGTTCCCGCAGCTGAAACATTGCGCGGACAACGCAACCGAAGAGGAAAGCCCCCTGATGCGCAACGCTGACATCAAGCAGACCCTGCTGGACGAGACCCCGTGGCTGAGGTCGGGTACCTCGGAGGTGGAAAGGCTGAAGAACATCGCCCGTTTCTACGACAGCGAGTCGTTGGGACAACAGTGCAAAGAGGCTTTCGACAAGTTACAGAAGGAGCAGCGGCACGACGGCGGCTGGTCGTGGATGCCTGGCGGCAGACATAGCAGCACTTATGTCACGCAGCATATCCTGAAAGGTTTCGGGATAATGGCACGGCAGATGTCGCGCGGAATTACACCGATGGAGAGCCGTGCATTGGCATACGTCGACAAGGAGGCTTACAAGGATTATCTCGATTGGCAGAAGTATCTGGCAAAACACCCCGACAGCAAATGCAAGCCTATCATGCTTGACTACCTCTATACGCGGAGCTATTATGCAGGCCGTTCCTTTGCCGGAGACGCTAAACAGGCCTTCGACTACTTCTACGGCAACGCCAAGCAGCGTTACGGCGACTACACTTCGCTTTACGACCAGGCATTGCTTGCCCTCGTATTCCAGAGGAACGGGGATAGCAAGTTGGCACGCGAAATGGTGGAACGCATACGGCAGAAAGCCCTCTATAGCGAAGAGATGGGTATGTACTGGCGCGACAACAAGGCTGGATGGTTCTATTACCAACGCCCTGTGGAGACGCAAGCTCTACTTATCGAGACTTTCCGCGAGGTGACACCTCAGGACACTCACTCTGTTGGACAGATGCAGCAATGGCTTTTGAAACAAAAACAGACCACGCGCTGGAGTTCGGACATCGCCACGTTGAGGGCTATTCAGGCACTGATGCCAGTCGGAACAAAAAGATTTTCTCCTGCCCTTGTGCCTGACGACAATATTATAGTTCGGGGTAAGGCTTTGGTGGATACGTTGCAGGTGGATGTGGCTGGTGGTTCAGCAGGGTATCTGCGGCATACTTACCGCGGCGACAGCCTTGCATTGTTTACTAAAGGGAACAGCGTTTCTGCCTCCATTAAGCGGGATGTGAAGGGCATAAGTTGGGGGGCACTGTATTATCAGTATACCGAGCAGATGGACAAGATTCCCGCCTCCGAGACGGGTATCACCCTGCAGCGAACACTCTACAAGGTGGAGGCAGACGGGTCGCTGACCGAGTTGAAGAAGGGCATGGGAGTCACCGTTGGCGACCGCTTGAGGGTGAGACTGAATGTGCAGTGCGACCGCAATCTGGAGTATGTGGAGCTGAAAGAGTTCCGAGCCGCTTGTTTAGAGCCTGTCAGCACCGCCTCCGGCTGGGTGTGGAATTGGACTTTGAGCTATTATGTGGCCATTAACAACAGCCACAACGCTGTCTATATCGACCGTTTGGAGAAAGGAAAATACGTTATCGATGCCGACTACTACGTCACCAACCCCGGCACCTTCACGCTGGCACCCTCAGTGCTGCAATGCCTCTACGCCCCCGAGTTCCGCGCAACCAGCTCAGGCCAGAGACTGACAGTGAAATAGAATAGATGGGATAGATACGATAGACACAACAGATACGATAGAAAAAATCTATCTCCTCTATCAAATCTATCCCCTCTATCCCTTCTAAAAAAAACAAAAACAATAATACCATGCAAGACAATTCCAACCACCACTACCTCCGCATGCAAGCCCATTGGGAAAACCTCTGGTTCTACCAGAAAACGGTAGTCCTCTACCAGATGACCGTAGTCTTCTGCCGCCGATTTCTGCCCACCCATGGCGACCGCACAGTCGACCAGATGGTACAGGCAGCCCGTAGTGGCAAGCAGAACATAGTGGAAGGTTCTGCCGACGGGGTGACCTCCACCGAGATGGAGGCCAAGTTGCTGAATGTGGCGCGTGCCAGCATCAAGGAACTGAAAGAAGACTACCTTGACTATATCCACAGTCATAGTCTTTCCCTTTGGAACCAAAGTCACTCCCGCTACAGCCCTATGCTCACCTTTTGCCAAAAGCACAACAAGATTGAGGACTACGAACCCTTCTTCGACCGCTGGACCGACGAGGAAATGGCAAACGCGGCAGTGACATTATGTTGCATGGTAGACACCATGATGCAGACCTACCAAAAGAAGAAAGAAAAAGAGTTCGTCACCGAAGGTGGCATAAAAGAAAGGATGACAGCGGCAAGGCTCGGCTTCCGTTCCGACCGCAAAGAAGAGTTAGAAGCCGCCTACAAAGAAATAGCAGCCCTCCGCACCCGCCTCCAACAGTTAGAACAAGAAAACACCCTCCTCCGCCAACAACTGGAACAATATAAAGGAAAGCAGTAAATTCTTTTCTATCAAATCTATCATCTCTATCCCCTCTATAGAAAAAAACAACCCCACACTATGCCTTCGGCAGTAATGTGGGGTTGAAGAAAAAAAACGTCCAACTTGCGGAGAGTGTTTTACGGTCTAACCCAAGTGAACGTTACCCCGCTGGTGGGCAGATTAGTGCCATTCTGCATAGCGGTTTGTACCGATAATGGGCAGGTTATGGTGCAAGCGTTGTCTTCAAAAGTATTCTCCAAATCATTATAATCTACTGAACAAATAGAAAGATTACTACACATGCCAGTTTTAGAAGTGACATTACTCATATCAAAGTTCGAAAGATTAAGACTGCTAATTCTGACACATTCACCAAACATATAACTCATATTAGTAACACTTGATGTGTTGAAATTCGAAAGGTCAAGGCTTGAGAGACCATTTATCCAGTTCCATGCATCTAATTTAGAAGTGCGGTAGAACATATAACTCATATCAGTGACATTTTGAGTGTTAAAGTTTGATAGATTGAGACTGCTCAAGTGACTGCATCCTTTAAACATTTTACTCATATTAGTAACATTTGAGGTGTTGAAACTGGAGAGGTTGATACTGCTTAATCCATAATAGTCATAAGCACAACCTTCAAACATAGAACTCATATTAGTAACATTTGAGGTGTTGAAACTGGAGAGGTCAAGGTTTGACAAATGACTACACCCTTCAAACATAGAACTCATATTAGTCACATTGCAAGTGTTGAATCTACTATTAAAAGAGATAGATTGCAGGTTGTTTTTATTTTTAAACATTTGACTGCAGTTCGTATTAGCATTAATGGAACGCGCAGGTGTAGTTATTCTCCAAATGTCACCCACTAAATTTCCATAAATAGGAGCGGCAGAATTTGATGTGGATAGTAAGGTCCCACTTACTACCCATGGTGTTTCATATAGAAATTCCACACTAGTTGCAGTTGAAGGAATTAGGTTATTAAAGGCAGGTCCACTAATCAGTTCTGCTGCTGTTGGATATTGATAGAGTTCTGTGATATTTGCAGTAACGGTCGTTATTGTGTTATGTGTTAAACCTACATTGTTTTTTGGCAGTATATAATATTGACCGTCAGTGGTATTGATGGTGATTTCGATGTCGTCTGTAGTAAATGCAGGGACAACTATGTCAAAGGTTGAAGAACCTAATGCATCAACTATGGCAGGGGCATCTTCGGTGAATACAAGTGAAACGGTATGAGTATTGACAGTACTATTGCTGTTCATCCTTATAGAGTTGGATTCTGCTCCTGTTACCGTTACAGTTCCAGTTCCGCTTAATCGTGCTTGTGCTGCATGCAAGATAATGCTGCTTAATGAGAGGTCTGTGTTAAGTGAATTGCTGACCGTGACGCGAACAACAGAACAGAGATTGTAGAACTGTAGCGTGCTGCCACTGGTCATATAGGCTCCCATAGGGACATCAACCCGCTGGTGGTTTCCTACCATTTGGAAATATTGGACAGAAGGCAGAGTTACGGAAATGTCAGAATTGTTGCTGATGTTTGTACTGTTACTATTGACTATACTTGCTGGGAAGATAGCACGGTATGTGTCGTGGCGTGTAACCTCGGGTATCTGTGCAGATGTGCCTGATGCGGCCACAATGGAATATACCGAACCATTGATGTTTACACGGTCACCGTTGTGCCAGCAAGGAGTATGGTCGCTGATATACACCTTCTCGTTCGTATAGACGGAATTCTTTATTTCGGCACCCAATGTTACAGTGCCTTCTTCTTTTTGGCAGCTGGTGACCAACATGGCAGTTGCCATCATAAAAAGTGTAAAGAGGTAATGTTTCTTATTCATAATTGTTTCTATTATTTATCTGTAATTAATTGATTTGGATTTGGGTTTAGGATGGCTTTAGTTGTCCCAACTTCCTGAGCCGAAGTTGTTATTGTTGGAGAACGATGAACCTCCCGTCCAGTCCCCATCCCCAAAATGCCCTGTAGCGGTAGAGGAAGATGGCTCGTCCCATGAAGCACTGCCAAATGATTCCATTAGCATCATGTCCGCTTCGATACGTTGTGATGCATACAGCCCCATTTCTACCATAAATGATACTGAGGTCACCTTGGGAGGATTGTAACTTAGTTTGTGTTTCTTGTCCATAGGCTTTGGCCTGTTTTTCTGCCCCAACCTCCAACAGGCATAAATTAATACAATAAGAAAAGGCATGAGGTTATGTACTCATGTCCGTTTGTATTTAGGTATCGGCAAACACCTTGCGGGAAACGGGGTTTATAGAACATATCTCACGCCTGAGGATATGCATGAGGCGTGAGAGCCTATAGCATACACTACAAGCGAAAGCATAAATGCTCAGCCTTCCCGCTTAAAATTTGCCGATTTTAAATACAAGGACAGTCTTGCAATGCTTTTCTTGCTTTACAGCTTTCTTGCCTTTCGAAAGCAGTTGCAAAGATACTAAGTTTTTCCCGAATATTGAGTTTTTTTCTTTCCATTTCGAAAAAAAAGTGTATCTTTGTACGTTTTAAAGGTTGACCCTTTTAAAGTAAAATTATTAATTATTAACAACATAAACCTATTATTATGCAACCAAAAGGCAACAAGTACGGCACTCACC